>Ga0210410_10003731_pt1 | contig 13471 bp, 19 predicted proteins | sample IncBWC4MmetaG_FD_161058 | JGI IMG/M metagenome (GOLD analysis project Ga0210410, IMG submission 161058) | Forest soil microbial communities from Barre Woods Harvard Forest LTER site, Petersham, Massachusetts, United States - Inc-BW-C-4-M | ecosystem: Environmental > Terrestrial > Soil >... | reverse complement strand
ACGAATCTTGTTTCTGGCATTATTTGGATCTTTGGCATTGGCTGTTATGATAGCCTCCATTGGTGCCCCGCTTTCCTCGCCGGCTTCTGCCTCGAGTAAGCCTTCAGGAAACGCCTCAGGCGCCACGAAGGAAGTTGCCACGCCGGTGATCATCGAGCTATTCACGTCCGAGGGTTGCTCAAGTTGTCCAGCGGCCGACGAAGTAATGGCCCGGCTGGCGAAGACCCAGCCTGTGCCTGGCGCGGAGATCGTCCCGCTGGGTGAACACGTGGATTATTGGAACCGGCTCGGATGGACCGATCCGTTCTCGTCTGCGGAATTCAGCAGGCGACAGCGCGAATACTCGTCCGCATTCGCCAGTGACGAGGTCTACACGCCGCAGATGATTGTAGATGGCGAGACGGAGTTCGTCGGCAGTAACATCGCGAAAGCGCGAGCCGCGATAGCGCGCGCAGCCAGCATGCCCAAGGCGACGGTGGAAATCGGGCGGGTTGAAGAGCAGGGTTCGGCCCGGCGCGTGACAGATTCAATAAAATTCGCGGTCAGTGTCAATCATCTGCCGGCGGCGAAGCCGGGAGAGACTGCCGACGTAATACTTGCATTAACCCAGGACGGCTTATCCTCGAACGTCGCTGGCGGAGAGAACGGCGGCCGCAGACTGACTCATGACGCAGTGGTGCGACAGCTCAGCGTGATTGGAAGAATAAATCCCGAAAGGGAGGGCTCGTTTTCCGCGGCTCCTGTGATTAACATCCCGGGCGATTGGAACAGGAAGAGTGTCCACGTCGTTGTGTTCGTTCAGGAGCGCTCAAGCCGCCGCGTGCTGGGCGCAGCCTCGACAAATCTCGCGGCAGAATGAGATTGTAAACGTCGTTTCGATCAAGGAGAGAATTATGAACAGAATCAAAGTATTTGTCCTAAGCTTCATCGTGCTGGCTGGAGCATCGGCATATGCAGCCACTCGATCCCAGGCCGGTACACAGGACCCCTCGTCTTGCTGTGTAAGCAGTTGCTGCGAGGTGGGCGCCGCCCGCTGTCCGGTGCAGGTAAGCCAGGAATAGTGGCTATATCTGGTGGCACGAAATCCGGAGGCTCGTGCCACCAGATCCGTCTTTTGATTCCGAAAAAGGAGGAGCGCACCGTGACGGATCAGCGCAGCGCAGCGTTCTATCACCAGATTGAATCCGCCACGGTCGTCGTCGGCTTTGCGACCGTTCGCCGGGTCATCGATCCATCGCTTTCCCATCGACGACGAATTTGTACTGGTGTCGCCCGGGGACGGGCGGATCAATCTCCGCCCGCCATCCCCTGTCCTGCACGGTTCTACGCGGCCAGACGGTGCGCAGAGTCAGCCGTCTTACGGGCGAAGATACTGTACCGATCCAGTACTCGCCAGACTGCAGGCATGGCTCTTGGCACGATCATCTTGAGATATCTAATCAGGTGACCGACCTCTGTTGGGGTCAAATCCCCAGCGTGGCTTCCGACTATGCCCAGCGGGACCAGATATGCGCGCATGTTGAAATTGGCGCGCCGCATTTCCATATCGAGGGCTTGAATAAAATCCTCCCGAGCTGTCAAACCCATGGAAAGCAACCCGTCCCGAATCATGCCCCTTAACGCATCCGGGTCTAGCGACTCTAGGTTCCCTTTCGCCACCTGATCTCTAGCCTCTATTCTTCTTGCCATTTCTTCACATCCTCCATCATCAGCTATTGCTACGCGCTGCTATGTCAACCCCTCTCGGCGGAAGCCGTGCCTAGGTGCACGTTCATCCTCCACACCTAAATACCGGCGAAACGCAATTTTATTCCTGGCCATGGCGGCCCTGCTTGCTGCTTAGTTTCAGAATTCCAAGGCGGGTCAAGTGTCAAGAACTCGCGATGGAGCCCTCACTGTCCCGGACACTCGCTGTTTGTGCAACGATTTCCAGCGCAAATGGCTTATACCGGCATAGATTGCCCAAATGAATCTTGTGTCTGGGAATAGATCCTATTGTCCCGGATATTACTATGGTGGGAGGCTGAGCGATGTGCATGGGTGTTGCGAAAGCTAATCTGGGAATTCGCTCTCGACTGCTCTATCAAGTCCCCGGTCATCGCTTGGCCTCGCCCCTGTCCGATAATGTTCGCATCTCTAGAAAGGAAGGTTGAATGTCACGTTCTCTTTTAACCATTGCAGTCATCCTTGCCATTTTCAGTGCGCAGGCTTGTAACGCGGCCTCTGCTGCTGTTGCAATCCCAGATCCCGGCGTCGACACACCCCTTGCCACAGCAACCGGCCAGCAAACCGCTGTAGTCGCCGGAGGCTGCTTTTGGGGCCTTCAGGCCGTGTTCGAACACGTTAGGGGGGTCATTGCGGTCACAGCCGGATACTCTGGGGGGCCTGCGAGCACGGCTAATTACGAAATGGTCTGTACGGATAAGACAGGGCACGCGGAGGCTGTCAGCATTAGCTATGATCCGTCCCGGATCTCATACGGTCAGCTTCTCAAGGTGTTCTTTTCAGTGGCCCATGATCCCACGGAGCTGAATCGGCAAGGACCAGACACCGGCACACAATATCGCTCGGCTATCTTTTACGCGAGCGCCGAACAAAAGCGGATAGCCCAGGCCTATATTGCTCAGCTTGATCGAGCCAAGGTCTATTCGCGGCCCATAGTGACCGAGGTGGTCGCGCTCAATGGCTTCTATCCGGCCGAGGCTCACCATCAGGATTATGCCATCCAGCATCCGGACGATCCTTACATCGTGATCAACGATCTCCCTAAGGTGGCTAATCTTCGGAAGCTGCTTCCCAACCTATACAGAACGAAGTAGTCGGCCATTAAGCTTGGAGAGCGATTGGTTGTCGCCTCTGGTGATCTGCCGACCGAGGGGCGGCCACGGAGGGCCGCCCCTACAGTGCCCTCGGGATCGGAGGCACCCTAGCCGGTACCCTGCGTCAAGCAGCATCTGCCTATAGCCGGGCTCAAACCTCTTCCAGTGCCCCTCAGAGATAGCCAGCTCATAAGCGGATCGCGAAGCGGGATTCGCTCTGATGCCGTGCTCCAGGTAATACCCATTCGCGTCGACTCTTGTTCCCGGGAATTTTCAGACGGGAAAGAAGGTATCTATTGAATGATGACGATTTCACAACGGTGAGATACAAGGAAAAGGAGATTGAAGAAACAAATTGTAAATTAGCGCCGACGATGTTGAGTCTGGTCGTTGCGTCTACCGTTACTTAGAGATACTTAAATGCGATACAGGATTTCTTGCCTAGTCTTATTGGTAGTCGTTGGCGGAATACCCGGTCTTGTAAACAGCGGTCTGGCCGGACAGACAAATCGGTCACTCCGGGGCGGCCGGTCGGCCGATACCGAGCACGAGATCGACAAGGTCGTCCTCGGGACGAACCTGGTCAGCGTCAACACAACAGTCAAGGATAAGTACGACAGGCTTGTGATCGGGATCAGTAAGGACCGGTTCGAGGTCTATGATAACAACGTCAAACAGGAGATTGCGCACTTCACCGACGACGACTTCCCCGTGTCGCCTGGAATCATCTACGATGTATCCGGTTCTATGAAGGGACGTATCGGCAGGTCTCTGGATGCTCTCAAGCGCTTCCTGGACACATCACACCAGGATGACGAGTTCTTCTTGGTAGGCTTCAATAACCGGGCGAGTCTCTTACAGGATTTCACCTCGTCGGCGGATCGAATCATCGGTCATTTAATGATGGTTGCCCCAAAAGGCTCTACCGCGCTTTATGATGCAGCGTACCTGGCGATAGAGAAAATCAGGCAGGGACGGCTTCCGAAAAAAGCGCTGCTGATAATTTCTGACGGCCAGGATAACGGATTCAACCCTAGTGACGTGACCGGGCCCGCCAGGTGGCACAAGATTAAGATCAAGATTAATCCGCCAAAAGGGCTCGGCAGGCTGGCAGTTTCATACCGGGACGGCTATCCGTCGTTCAATTCTCCCGTTAAGTCAAGCCAGCTATCTCCTCAAGCGATTTGAGTCGAGCCAGGCCGGATAGCCCGGCAGAAATGTCTCAGGAAATACGATAACGCTTGCGCCCTTTGAAGCAGCTTCGCCCAAGAGCGAAATCGCTCTGTCCAGCGTTCGCCCCAGATCCATGTAGACCGGAGCTGCTTGAACTGCCGCTACCCTAACGGTCATAACGTTGCCACTGGCGTGTCTGGGTGCGGCGAATTGGCTTGGTGGACAGCATCCATCGCCAGCGTGCGAATCGTGTTGATGGACAATTCGACAATCTCTATCAATTGCCTCTAATACTCAATGGCGACTGAAATATTCCAAGCAGTATTAAGGCTCGCGGGAATAAGGAGGGTTGCCGCGGTTATATATGTTAGTGTGTATCGAAGACCGGAAATTGACGCAGTAGGAGGAATCATGTCTCGTGGAATAGGCGTCGTAGCAATGATCATTGCCCTTTTCCCAGGGGGGAGGCGGGCACAATCAACCATATATTGCACTGGGGCTAAAATCGCGGGACACAGGGCTCCCGGCTAATGCCGATTTCCAAGCGCCATTTTAACGGGTTAGGAGGAAGCGGAGTGCGTTGCCAGGATTTCCGAGCGATAGCCGATTCGTATCTGAGCGATGAGCTGTTGACGGAAACTAACCATGACGTGATCAATCATCTGGAGAGCTGCGAGGGGTGCCGCCGGGAGCTTGCCGCGCGGCGCCAGTTGCGCTTCAGCCTGCGCGCGTCATTTGCCTATGCGGACAGGCTGCAAATGCCGGACGAGTTCGCGGCCAATCTCCGCCGTCAATTGCGAGTCCTGGCCTTGCCACAGACGAACCACTCTGTTCCCAGATTCGCAGCATGGTTGGCGATGGCGGCGTGCCTGGTGCTGGCGCTCGGGCTGGGGCTCAGGATGATGCAGCGACAGCCCGCGCTTCAGAAAATAGTTGCCGGGGGTCAGCCCCGTTCGAAGGAGAATGGCGGCAGCGGTCCACGTTCGTCCCCAGGATCCCCAGATGAAGACATGGTGTTGAGGGCCACAATGGCCGAGATCAGCGGTGACGCGGCCGGCGATCATCGCAATTGCGCCATACACTTCCGTTTAACAGAGGCGCCTATTCCATTGGAGGAAGCCGCCCTCAAGTACGACCCGGCCTACTTGAACCTGAGCGACGTTGTGAGCGGGCGATTAAAGCAGCTTTCTGGCGACATGCAGGTAATGGAATCCCACTCCTGCGTTTTCAATGGCCGCCGATTTGCTCACATAGTTTTGAGAGAACGCGCCAGTCTCATATCACTGTTGGTGACGGATCTCAGCCGTCCCGGCGACTCCGCAAACGCCGGGACCCAGGCCCTCAACCATAGAGATCAGAGCGTAATGGCATGTTCGCAGTCCGAAGGTTATGAGACCGCCTGTTTTCAGACCTCCAGGCACGCCATTTTCATAGTCTCTGATCTGACCCAAGGGGAGAACCTCAGCTTAGCGCGATTGCTGGCCCCTACTGTCTACAATCATCTCACCCGTGTCGAGGGTTCCGCCTAACCACTCGCGCTCACAAGCTCGGTAGGAGCCGTCGCGTGGCGGAAGAGGGTTCTCGCCTTATTCCGATCGGATGGGGGTCAAAAGTTATCCCCGATGATCAAAGGAAATAGCGGGATCGTCGTGCGAAGGTACGAGGGTCCGGATGATCTGAGGCGCATTATTGAAGAGTTCTTTGAGGCGTCGGTTTGACTCCATAGTGTGTATCGGCATCACGTACTTTAACCATTACGGCGTGTTCAGACTAGAGTCTCGGGTCACATCAGCGGGGCCGGGAATAAAGAGAGCGCCGCCTGGTATTCATCTATTGGGCGGCCCCGGGGTCGTTGGCTTCCTGAAATGCGTGAAGGAATAGGACTCCTGAGAAGGGCGTGGTTTCACGTTGTTACCAGGCGGGTGGACTGAGAAGCTTTCGATCTATGTTCAGTCATCATCAAGACGTAGCCGGAACAGGAAAATGGGAAGCATTTGAAGCTGAGGCGCTCCCGTATTTAGGGGACCTGTTTCGTTTCGCAATGTGGCTCGTCCGGGACCAGCACAAGGCCGAGGACCTTGTTCAGGAGACCTTTGTGCAGGCGCTAGGGTCTTTCCATCGCTTTGAGAGAGGAACGAACTGCCGGGCCTGGCTAATAAAGATCATGTACAACACGAAGAACAAGTGGGGCCGCTCGGCGTCGCGGCTTCGCGTCGTAGAGGACGTCGAAGAACAAATTGCCCAAACGGTGGCGTTCGAGCCGGCAACGCCAGAGGGGGTCACCGAAGAAGAAGTGTTGCATGCCCTCGAGCGCCTGCCTAAACCTTATCAGGAGATAGTGCTGCTGTCCGATGTCCAGGAAATGACCTACAGGGAGATTGCCGGGTTACTGTCGATCCCGGTAGGTACAGTCATGTCCCGCTTGCACCGAGGTCGAAGGATATTGCGCGCGGAATTGGCCGAATACGCCAACAGGATGGGAATCGGGCGTTCGGCTAAAAACGGTTCCGAAGCTGCGCCGTTTCCAGGGTGAGGGAAGGAGCGAAGTCCAGTGCGTTGCCAGGATGTTCGAGAGATCGCCGATTCGTATCTGAGCGACGAGTTGCACACCGAACAGAAGTCCCGTGTCGTCAATCACCTCGGCGGCTGCTCCGAGTGCCAACGCGAGTTGGCCGCCCGCCGCCAGTTGCGCTCCACACTCCGTGCTTCATTTGCCCATGCCGACGCGCTGAGGATACGGGACGAGTTCGCGGATAATCTCCGCGTTCGATTGCGAGCCGTGGCATTGCGAGACACGAGAAGGCCCGCGCCCAAACTCGCATGGCTGGCGATGGCGGCGTGTTTGCTGCTTGCGCTCGGGTTCGGTCTCAGGACGATTCTGCGGCAACCGGAAGGTGAAGAGGCGGCGGTAAGAGCTGCGGTGGCCGAGATCGGCAGGAGCGCGGCGGGCGACCATGCCAACTGCGCTGTAAAGTTCCGATTGTTGGAAAAACCAATACCATTAGAGGAAGCGGGGCACAAGTACGACCGAGCCTATCTGAATCTGAGTGAGGTTGTGAACTCGCGGCTGACCGAGCTCTCCGGGGAGATTCAGTTGGTCGAGTCTCATTCGTGCGTTTTCAATGGCCGCCGGTTTGCCCATCTTGTCCTGAGGGACCACGGCAGTCTCGTCTCTTTGTTGGTCACTGAACTTGGCACTCCTAATCTCGGACAGGGTACCAAACACTCCCTAGGCGACGGGGCTCAACAGGTATTTGCTTGTCCTGAGTTTGAGGGCTATCAAGTCGCCTGCTTCAAGACGGCAAGCCACGCCATCTTTTTGGTCTCTGATTTGGCTGAAGTGGAAAACCTCGCCGTGGCGCGCCTGCTGGCCCCCACTGTCTACAGTCACGTTTCAAATGCCGAAGAGCCGCTTAAGGGGTAGGTGCTCCCTACAGTAACGCTAACTGATCGACGCCAGGGCCACCTAAAAAGATTGTTTGCGACATAGGAGATTTATGAAATTCATGAGCTTATCATTGTCAATCCTGGTATTGGGCTTTCTCGCTTCCTGCGCCGGAGTAAGCGCCTCTCGCTCCACAAACGCGGAGACAGGAGCCGGACTGGAGAGGCCTGAACATCCCAATCCCGCAGCAGCCACGCCACTGGCCGGTCCCGATAGAAATACTGGGGCTAAGGTCAAGAAGACTGACGAAGAGTGGAAGCGGATACTCACGCCCGAGCAATTCTACGTGACAAGAGAGAAGGGAACGGAAAGGGCTTATACGGGCGAGTATTGGAATCTGCACGAAGATGGAATCTACCAATGCGTATCCTGCGGTTACGACCTCTTCAGCTCGGAGACAAAATTCGATTCTGGCACAGGATGGCCAAGCTTCTGGGCGCCGATAGCTGAAGGACAGATCAGAACCGAAATTGACAACAGCTATGGAATGAGACGGGTCGAGGTTCTGTGCAATCGATGTGACGCGCACCTCGGCCACGTTTTTGACGACGGGCCCGAGCCTACTCATTTGCGCTATTGCATGAATTCCGTTGCGCTCAAGTTCGTCAAGGCCAAGTCAAGTAATTAGGGTCTGATGGTCCCGGAGCGACGTTCAGGATTCATGGCCCAGGGAATAGATTGAATTCGTCTGGGTATTAATACTTTGGACGCCCAGCGAATCGCGTGACGGAGAGAGCCGGGACGCTAACCTCGCTCAATTTGGGCGTCAGATCAACAACGAATAATCTAAAGGAGAAGAATAGTCATGATGAAACGTTTGGGTTTGCTTTTCGCTACTCTGGGACTGCTCGCCAGCCTGTCCGCCGCTCCATCCTTTGCCTGGAACTCAAGTACCATCCAGCAGGATGACAAGATGAAAGACGACAAGATGAAAGACGACAAGATGAAAGATGACAAGATGAAGGACGACAAGATGAAGGACGACAAGCGCAAGAAGAAGAAGGACGACAAAATGAAAGATGACAAGATGAAGGACGACAAGATGAAGGATAAGCCCAACAACTAGCACTCCTCAGGTTCGACCCAACGCCACGCATGAGATTCGTGCATGCTGATTCCAAGTCACTATGAGGTTGCAGCCGCCAACCTTAAGAGCTGTCTGGTACGGGGCAGAAACGTTGTCGCCCCGTGCCGGATGGCAATCAGCCGGGTCATCCCGATTTACAAAGCAGCGGTTTTAAAGCGGACGTCGCTCCCGTGCTCCCAACGCTCCGCCTGCCCCAAAATATTCAAAGACGGCCGGCGAGGAGCGGGGCACCCTTGACATTGGACGCTCTGGATCCCTTGGTTTGTTGCTGTCCGCGGGAAAGTGTCTAGATTGCGGGAATTGAAACGTCCGGGCTCGGCGGGAAGCGCGATTTCTCGCCCTATTGTAGCCGGTGCCTCTCGTCAGCCGAAAGGTACGCTCTAGTAACGAAATCCGTGGCTGTGTACAGTCTGTGGCAAGCCTGGCAGCTCTCGTTTCTCCCCCGCGATACGACGGTAGAGCCGTCTCCGGTTAGCACGAGGTATTCCCAATCGCCGCCTTCGGGATTGAATCCCTTTGCGCGCTTTATCATGGCGGTCAGCGCTTCAGGCTCAGTGCTACTCGGATTCGCGAGTTTTTGTTTTACGATGACGGTCCCGCGGGGAAACGTCGGCTGTTTTTGAAAGAGCATCGCCTGTTTGCCGGCGTCGTTGACGAATACGGTGACGAATTTATTCTGGTGCGGGTTTTGGGTCTTCACCATTTGGGCGCACATAGCGGCCGCGGCAGCGTCCATCATTGCAGGCTCGCGATTGACTCGTGTCCAGGCCTGGTAGCCTTGGACTTCGCTGTTGTCAGATGCCTCTGGTTCAGAAGAGCCCGGCCGGTGAGTTGAATTTGAGGAGCCCAAAGAAAATCCGGCCAGCGCAAGGAGAGCAGCCAGGCCCAAACGAAAGGTCGAATTATTCCTGAACCGGTTCACTTCATCGCCCTCATTTTCGACCCAACAGATTGTAAATCAGGCCGAACGGGTCCTTTACATAGCATCTCGGGAAATCGGGCTCGTCCTTCACCACTTCGCAACCGCTCTTTACGAGCCGGGCTTTAGCTTCTTCGACGTCTTTTACTGTCACCTCTAGCACGCCTCCGCCAAGCTGGGGGCCCCGCTCTATGAAGAGATTGATGTGGTCGCCCAGAAGGCTGATCATGTCGGAAGTCTCTTCATCAATCTCAAATCCGAGTTCCTGAATGTAAAACTCCGCTGCCTTCCTGGGATCATCCGCTTGAATCAGAATATCCGCGCCAAACTTGTTTCCCACGGTTCCTCCTAAGCTATGCTGCTAATAACAACCGGTCTTTGCCGCCTTACCAAGAAAACATGGCTTGAGTCGGGGCAAAGGTCGTCCAGGCGCTTCACGAGTCGCGGTGACAGATTCTGATCGAAAAGCCGCTTCACACTTGCATTACCATCTCCTGGTGTTCGCGATCGGCCGCGTAGCTAAGACAAGCAAGAATGTCTTCTTTGGTGAGATAGGGGAAGTCGTCAAGAACCTCTTGCTCGGTCATACCTGCGGCCAGGTAAGATAGCACATCGTAAACGGTTATCCTCAATCCTCTAACACAAGGCTTGCCGCCGCGCATACCGGCTTCTATGGTGATTCGCTCCCTATAGCTCACAGGCATATGCTACCAAAGCAATTGTTGCGCCTCCCTGACATGAGGCTGCATGCCTCATGTCGCCGTGCCGCCCTGTTACGACCACGAGTCTGTGGAGCTGACCCGCCTTTACCGCCTGACCCGAGAGGCATCACAAAGCCGGTGTGTCGCCGTCTCCGAATTTCAAGAAGCGGTCGCTTGGGCGCGTAACCAAGTGCTGCCGTCTGGCTGCGCTGGCTGCGGATCAGTCAGCCAGCGCCGGCTCCAAGTGCCGTGGGTAACTATCTTTTCGGCCGTCCCACTCCAACTACTTGACGTCGTCCTCGATCAACGACACGAAGACTCCACGGAGCCCTGGGGCTGCCGCTGCCTGTCTGACAATTCCCGTTACCTGCACCTTATCGAGTCTTCTAAAGGAATACAGTTTCGTTCGCCATTCAGGATCAAAAAGGACGACGGCCTGCCAAAAGTCTTCGCCCGGGAAAGACGTTTCCTTAGAAGTTCTGATCATGAGGGTCAACTCGTCATCGCTTGTTGTTGATACCGAATCCACATAGCCTATCCACGTAACCTCCGTGCCAATCAGGCTGCTCGAGAATTCCTCCTTCTCTAGAAACCGATCTCCCAGCTTCAGATAGGTCTCGTAATAGCCGCGAAAGGTTATGGAATTTGTTCGTGCGGACGCCGAGCTTCGAGGTCCAGCACTTGCTGGCAGTTTACCTGGTGAATCTGTTTTGGCATTACTTCCCCGCAGTTTGATCACCAGCGGTGCTGCCAACGAGGCAACTATAACAAGACCGCCAAGAGCCAGGAAAGCGTTTCGCAGCCTCGGATCTTTAGGGTAAATCAATCTAAGAAAGAGCTTCTCTGCCCTTTTCTTCAGACTGTCAATTGACTCAGGGGCAACGGCGGATTCTGCTCGCTCTATGATTTTCCTTAGCTCCACTTTCTGTGTTTGGTGGGTCTTGCCAAATAGGTCGATTGCGTCCCTTGCATATTCGATAATGAGAACCGCCTTCGGCTCATCCACAGAAGAGAGATCTCGACTCATCGCTCTTGCCTGCTGCAAGAGCCTTCTGGCTCGCTTGATGCTGCGGTCTTCGCCAGTCTGCGAATCGACTGTAGGGACGGTCAGTTGTGTGTCACCGGGGTTGCCAGTTGTCCTAGGAATTCCTCCTACATTCTTTGCATTTAAGGCGGAGAACGAGCCTAAATCTTTCCTGCGTTGGATTTGTGCGTCTACGGCGTTGCAAAAGTTTAAGTCATCCGGGGTGTAACAGTTCTGGCGTGTAGCGGGGTGATATTTCGCATAATCGCTCCGCATCTGCCAGAGAAAGGCTAATGCCTCTTGATGGTCAGACATGCACTCCGCTCGATTTAATACACTTTCCAGATTGAAATGGTGTGACAGCAATTCAGACTGCTCCGTTCGCAGTTGGCGCAGAACTCTCTGATTTTGGGTGTGGCGGCGCGGGTCGGTGACTGTGCCATTGACCACGCCATCGTCAGGCAGGCGCGCGAGGACGCTTAGGAAGTCCACGCGTTCGATTTCCGTGGGTATCGTGGCTAGGTATGATTTGACCTCAGTCCAGTCTAAGTCACCCAAGGAATCCTGTCGCCCAGCGGTACGTGCCTGGAACTCTGAAAACCTGTCCTCGACGCTCATAAGTGTGACAGACCGAAGTTAGCACTCGTCGGCCCAGTCGCTTAAACAAGCATAGAGCACGTCCTTGGGACTTGCAATCTGGCCGCTACCGCGGAGGAATATCGACCGAAAGGACCATCTTCCAGCCGTCATATTCTGCATGAGCCATTGCGCGCTCAATATGCGCGGTTAAGATAAGGTGGGCCGCCATATTTGTCTCTTTTCGCTTTAGGGATTCTCACCGATTCTACAAGTTGGAAAGTGGCCGCCAGAGGCCGCTCGCAGCAGACTGCCTCGACCTGCCAGGACATCACGGGAAAGCCCCAACATAAGTTAAGCGCACACGCGGGACGGCTGGCGGAGCGCGCTGTGCCTAGTTTTCTGGCTCCTCGGGACTATTCCGGTTCCACGCCCGCAAATCCTTTCAACTTGTCCCTGTTCCGAAACCAGTACATGACTACCGCGGCGCTGGTCGATAAGCCGGGCGGCAGTAGCCCATGCCGATCTCCATCCAAGTCGCGACGGGTTCCCCCTCCGAAAACGTCGGATCGATGGGGTCAGCCAGCCGCATAAACCCCGCGCCCGCGCCAAACCGCCACACAGCCAGTGCTGGGGCAGTAAAACACGCCATGTGTGCCCAAGCATCATTATGGTCTATTCACACAAGGAGCACAGCCAAGCGACCGCGCCTGGTTGGGTCAAAAGAGACCGACTGCGCAAGTCAGAGCGCCTCCGCCTTGTCTTTAATGGATTGCCTGTTGTGCATCGGGTTTACGTTCCGGGGCCGCATGGACTCTGATTAGACGCTTGAACTCTCTTATCTTCTCCTCCAACTCAGGAGGAATCTTGGAGTGCGTCCGAGTAACCTCTTCAAGATGCAGGATGAATTTTTCCAGGAGAAGTTTTCCATCCTTCTTGTTTAGCAGTTCGCCGGCTCTGCTAAAGAAGCCCTTAAACTGAATCCTTTCTATACCTGCCAGGGCCTGTTTTATGGCTGCCGCGTTGCCTGGCTGGGTGCTAACCAGTTCAGAAATGTCCCTCAGTGTTTCACGAACCAGCACGGCTTCAACGGTATCATCTGCGTATTGCTTGATAAGAAAATCCTGTCCGGTTGCCTCAAGCCGTGCCTGAAGCACGTCCATTTCGCTGCGGTGTTTGGCAACCAACTCTTCTATGCGCTCGTTTTGCCTGATGTGCTCGAAGAAATAGCTTCCCAGCGTAATTAAGAGGGATCCCCCAGCTGCCAGCATTAGGGCGACCCCACCGAAGCGGGTTGCCGAAAAGGCCACCAGAATCATGCCTGCAACAGGCCCAACCAGGCACATGGACTTCACGAATTTCATAAGGCTCCTCCTCTCCAACCGACGGACGAGTTGCGACGCAGGTGTCTGAGATGACCCGCATCTGGCTATTATCAAGGCTGAGGACGGTGCGAAGCCCGATAGGCACGGCCACACAAACATCGTTGTGCGTTACCCCGAATGGAACGGGTGCACTGTAAACCGTAACCCGAAGGAACGTCTGCACACAGGTCCGGCCTGAATGCGGAGGCCGTCGCGCCTATATGGCCCCCCACATTACATGACGGAATTCGAACCTCCCATACGTCGCACCGACCAATTTTTTTGTTTGGGTGCTCCCGACGCTAAACAGGCTGGCAGCCGCGAAAACTATCCGGTATAAAGATACCGGTCAGTGCTGGCTAG
>Ga0210410_10003729_pt1 | contig 13473 bp, 9 predicted proteins | sample IncBWC4MmetaG_FD_161058 | JGI IMG/M metagenome (GOLD analysis project Ga0210410, IMG submission 161058) | Forest soil microbial communities from Barre Woods Harvard Forest LTER site, Petersham, Massachusetts, United States - Inc-BW-C-4-M | ecosystem: Environmental > Terrestrial > Soil >... | reverse complement strand
CCTTCGGATTGTGCTTCGACAATACTTTCGTAATCGCCGCGGTCAGCGTCGTTTTTCCATGGTCAATGTGACCGATGGTGCCGATGTTTACGTGCGGCTTACTGCGTTCAAACTTTTCCTTCGCCATGCCTTTTTCCCCTTACGCGAACCTTTTTCTTTCGGTCCGCCATGACCGGGTGACTACATTTAATATCTGGAGCGGGGGACCGGATTTGAACCGGCAACCATCGCCTTGGAAGAGCGAGACTCTACCGTTGAGTTACCCCCGCCCGCGGTTCAAACTCGAAATCACTTGCCGACCACTTTCCGGAAACTCCCCCTCTAAATTCGTGGAGCCTGGGACCGGGATTGAACCGGTGACCTCGTCCTTACCAAGGACGCGCTCTACCACCTGAGCTACCCAGGCTCGGTACCGATTATGCTCCCAGACAACTCGACACGCGCGCTGCGCGCACGCCGGAAACAACTTTTGGAACTCGCGTCGCCTAATTCTGTGCCAGCACAGCTAAGCGAAAACTGGTGGACGGGGTAGGATTCGAACCTACGTAGCCCGCAAGGAGCGGCAGATTTACAGTCTGCTGGTTTTAGCCACTCACCCACCCGTCCGCTCGGGGAAAATTGCAAATGAAGAAAAGACAACTATCTCTAATTCCTTGCACTTCAAAAAATGCAATTGTAGAGACACCCGCCCGTTCACATTTTCCGCGTAGAAACTGGACTCGCACACACGGGGAAACTTCCCCCTGACGATAGCTGAAACATAAGATCAGCTGGCGGAGGGACTTGAACCCCCGACCCTCTGATTACAAATCAGATGCTCTACCAACTGAGCTACGCCAGCATGGCGCAAACCTGAGAAGAATATCAAACCCGGCCTCTGAATTGCAAGGGGGTAAAAAAGAAACTAAGCACGTATGGTGCCAGCTGGGTATTCCTGTTTTTCCGGATGCCTATACAGCATACCATCCTCGTCAAGTTCATGCACCTGCCCGGCGAAATCGGCGTGGAAATTGGCGCGAAATGCGAGAAGATGGAAAGCTGAACCTATGAAAAAACCAGCGATTATCATTTTGTGTTCAGCAGTTGTAGTACTCACTGCCGCGGGCTACTACTTTTTGCATCGAGGTCCGGCAGCAACCGATTCGATGCCGGGAACAGCGCCAACGATGCTTTCTCTGCTTCCGCCGCAAGCACCGTATGTAATTTACGCGAATCTTGAAACGCTTCGCGGGTCCGCATTTCTCAATCGTTTAGTCGCCATGGTTCCCGCTCCGAAAGAAGATCCCGAATATTTGAATTTTATCAGCGCCACGGGCTTCGATTACACGCGCGATCTGGACCGCGTCGCCATCGGAGTGATTCCCACCACACCAGACGCGACAGTTGTGATGATCGGAGAGGGCCGTTTCGACCAGCAAAAAATTACTGCGTACCACAACAGCTTGGCCGGCGACCAGACCACGGTGCGCTTCTTATCGCCCAATCGCATCGAACTCGTGAATCGTCTCAATTGGAATCCCGCGCCACCTCCGCCGCCTAGCGATCCTTCGCTGACGGCGATGACCGAGCGGATAAATCGCGTGGCAGGCTCAGCGCTTTTCGCAGTGGTGCGTATGGATGCTGTTCCGAGAGACGCCGCTGTCGGAGCGTTTAAGCTCGACGCAATTACCAGCTCAATGAAAGGCGTGAAATGGCTGACGCTGGCGGTCGCTCCACAGGGACAGGATTTGCGAGCCGTTCTCGAAGGCGAATGTGAATCGACGCTCGATGCCACGCAAATGAATCTTGCGCTGAGCGGGCTTCGCATCATGGCCCGTGGATTTTTGTCAGAGCCAGCAACGCGCAAACAATTCACTCCTGCCGGTGGCGACGCGCTGGCTAAGTTAGTGAAACAGGCGGACATTTCCGCGAGTGGAAAAAACGTTCAACTCGCGGTGTCGCTCACTCCTCAGATTCTGGACGGCCTCGCCGCACCGCCTGTGCCGACAAAAGCGCCCGCAGTTGCGCCCAAATCAGCACGTTGAAAGCCAGCTCATTTAGATAAATTCTTGCCGAATTGAAAACCAGACCTGATTAATCGCCGAAGGAATTAAAGCGGAGGTAGCGCCACGGATTAATCGGCGCTCCATTCAAGCGCACTTCGTAGTGTACGTGTGGGCCGGTGGAATGCCCGCTGGTTCCCGTATATCCAATCACGTCTCCACGATGTACTTGCTGGCCTGCGGTCACGTTGAATCCGGAGAGATGTCCGTACCAGGTGGTAGTGCCAAAGCCGTGGTCAACCACAATCAGCCGCCCGTAGCCTGGTCGCGTATCCGCGGCAACCACAACCCCGTCAGCAGTTGCGTGAATTGAAGTACCGTACTCGGCGGAAATGTCCACGCCCCGGTGAAATTCACCTTCACCACTGAAGGGATCCAGCCGCTCGCCGAAGCTGGCGGTAATCTGTCCGGTAACCGGCCACAGCGAAGGGGTAAACGTTGCATCACCCAGGCCCGGTTGGCGCGGAAGCAGATGCAGTCCCTCTTGCGACAGCGCCAACGACGTGGCGCTCTTTTGCAGGAAATTAAACTGCTCAACGGAATGGCCGAAATCAGCTTGCGGGGTGTCCGAAACTTTGGTGATTCCGAACGGAGTGTCGCGCAACTGCATAAATCCATAACTCATCGCGACATCAGTGGCCAGGGATTGCAGAGAATCGAGGCGCTGGTTGGTATCTTTGACGCTGGTCTGAAGTTGGCTGAACTGCTGCTTCAAGGTATCGCGTTCGCTACGGATCGTATTATAGCTGTCAGCCTTCCAGAGCATCCTCGAATAGGAGCCCACTCCGGCGATCACCGTGATCCCGCCTACCACCGCCAAGACCGCCAGCATGTGCAGGATGTAGATTGGCACCCGGAGCTTCAGGATGCGGCTCTGGTCATTTGAGGCAACAAAGAATGTATAAAACCGAGTTTTCATGCTCCTCAGTTCACAGAACTTCTATTTTTTACTATTGACGAGGCGCTGGGTGCCTCAACTTTTGATTCTGAATTGACCCGAGCCTAACTCTAAACCCACATCAGCCTGAACCGAGAGTACTGGTCCGCAACCGCAGCAAGTGTAGGTTCCCGGGTTGGAACAAGTCAACCCTTAATTTGACGTTCCCCTTGTGGGAAAGTCTCCTCGCCCGCCCAGCTTTCTACCGGCTATAGTATGTGGCAGGATGATTCCGCACGCCATTTGTACCGAAGTACAGATGTTTGCCAGGCGAAATAACTGTCCTGACGGGTTCAGGTAACCGGGCCACTGAGCTATGCGGAGAGAATCGGAGATCATTGAGAAGATTTATAGCCGCCTGCCAACCCAGGCGCGGGGCCGCGCGGGCGCGTGGCTCGAGCTGGGAGTTGGCGACGACGCTGCCGTCTTGCGTGACGGTTTCTCGGCGAGTTCAGAAAAAGCGGCCTGTGACCTTGTGTTGAGTTGCGACGCTTTTCTAGAGAACGTTCATTTCCTTGCGGATGTTCACCCGCCAGACGCCATAGGGTACAAAGCCTTGGCGCGTGCGACCAGCGACCTCGCCGCCACGGGAGCCGCGCCTCGGTTCTTCATGCTGACGCTCGCGTTACCGCCGAGCCGCACTGGCGCGTGGCTGGACGAGGTTATTAAAGGTATGGCGCGTGCGGCGCGCGAATACGGCATGCTGTTGATTGGCGGTGACACTTCCCAGAACGCCACCGTAATGATGAGCATCACCGTTGGCGGCGACGTGCCGAGCGGCCGCGCACTTACACGATCCGGAGCGCGCCCCGGCGACGGAATCTACGTCAGTGGAACGCTGGGAACGGCGCAGCTTGGACTTGAGCTGGTCTTGCGCGGGCTGCATCGAGACCGACGCTGGAAGCGATTGCTGGAACCGCACCTGCGCCCGAATATTCAGCTCAAATTGGGGCGCTGGCTGGTCGGCACGCTAAACGGCCATTCCATAGCCTCGGCTGCCACTGATACTTCTGATGGACTCAGCACGGACTTGATCCACATTTGCGCGGCGAGCGGCGTAAGCGCCCGCATATTCGCCACGCAGATTCCGTCTGTCAAATTGTCGGCGTCGTTGCCGCTCCACCGATTCGATCCCGTGGAGTTGGCGCTGCACGGAGGCGAGGACTACCAACTTCTATTCACCGCGCCACCGTCTCGCGAACACCAAATCCCGAAATCATTTCGCGGAACGCGGATCACGAAAATTGGTGAAATCCTGAACGCGAAACCCGGCCGGAGATCCGGCTCAATCCAATTAGTGGGCGCGGACGGAAAGAAGACCCCACTGCCTGCACGGGGATGGGATTCGTTTCGCGTGGACTCGCGCGAATCGAAACGTTAATCGTGTCTTAGCGCGACGAGCGGGTCCACACGCGTCGCTCGCCGGGCCGGGATGTAGCAGGCGATTGAAGCAACTCCGAGCAACACCGCGCACACAATCGCGAACGTCGCAGGATCCGCCGGGCGAACCCCATACAGAAAACTGCTCATCATTCGAGTAGCTCCAAACGCCGCCGCGATGCCGACCGCGATTCCCAGTCCGGCCAGACGCGCGCCTTGACCAAGAACCATTCCGAAAATGTTCAAGCGGCTGGCTCCCAGCGCCACACGAACTCCGATCTCTCGCGTTCGCTGCGCCACCGAATACGAAATAACTCCGTAAATTCCAATGCACGCGAGTATCAGCGCGAACGCGCCAAACGCTCCGAGCAGCAGCATCGAGAATCGCGGCTGTGCGACGGAGTCGTCCACCATCGATGCCAGCGTCCGCACATTGGTAATCGGCAAGTCCGCATCCACGCTGTGGATCGCGATTCGCGCGGGCGTGACGACTGATGCGGCGTCGAGCCGCGTGCGTAATACAACTTCCATCGTGAGAAGTGATGGCCAAACTTTTTGCGTGTAAGGGACATACATTTCCGGGCCCGGCTCTTCGCGTAACGAAAGATGTTTCACGTCTGCGACGATTCCTACAATCGTCGCCGCTGGATACTTCGTGCTTCCCGGTCCAACCTGTTTTCCGATCGGATCCTGCCCTGGCCAGAATTTCTTTGCCATGGCGTTGTTGATCACCGTCACCGACATCGAGGTTGCCGTATCGCTTTCCAGGAATTCCCGGCCGCGCAGAATCGGCGCGCCAACTGCCGCAAAGAATCCGGGCGACGTAATTGTGTAATTGGCGTAACGCTGAACGCCGCTTTGTGGCGGCGTCCAGTCGGGAATGCGAATGCCGGTACTTTCGGTGGCGCCGCCAATTGGCAACGTCTCCACGATTGCCGCCGATTCAATTCCCGGTTGCACCTGAAGACTGTGAATCGCACGTTGATAAAGCGCGACGATATGTTCTTGGTCCGTGTACTTCACTTCAGGGAGAGAAAGTTCAAACGTGAGAACGTGTTCCGCGCGGAATCCAGGATCAGTGGAGAGTAAATGGAAAAAACTTTGTGCCAGCAGCCCTGCGGCGATCACCAGAACAAAAGCCAGCGCGACCTCGCACACCAGCAGCGCCTTGCGAACTTGAGAAGCGGTTCCGCCGCCGGATACTCTTTGTCCACCCTGATTCAGCGACTCCGCCAGGTTTATTCGAGACATTCCGAGTGTAGGCGCCAGCCCAAACAGAATCCCGGTGAACAGCGAGCATCCGGTAGCGAATGCCAGTACACGAAAATCCAGCGCCACATCCTGAAGACGCGGAAGATTTGCGGGACCAAAAACTTTTATGAAATGTATTGCCGCCTCGGCAAATAGAATGCCCACCGCACCGCCAACTAAGGCTGGAAGTAAACTTTCCGTCAGAAGCTGGCGCGCAACTCGCATACGGCCAGCACCAAGCGCCGCGCGCAGTGTGAATTCTCGATGGCGTGCGAGCGAACGCGCCAGCACCAGACTGGCGATATTGGAGCAGGCGATTAACAACACAACTCCTACCGCGCCGAAAATAAGCAGCAACGGACGGCGTGTATCCCCGATCGCTTGCCGCGCCAGCGGTGTAACGCGTGCGTCAAACCAACCGATCGCTAGTTTGCCGCCGTAGAAATCTTCGAGGTGCTTGGTCATTAAATTCATTTCCGCTTGGGCTTGGGCAGTCGAAATTCCGGGCCTAATGCGGCCGACAACAGCAAGCTCGGAATCTTCACCCGGAATTGGCGGTCCGATGGGGAGAGCGAGCGGGACCCACACTCGAATGTCGCGCTCAAACGTGAATCCGCCCGGCATTTCTTCAGGCCGCGGAAAAGTAAATCCCGCCGGCATCACGCCCACAATCGTGTAGGGCGAAGCGTTCATATCCACAGACCGCCCGATAATCGCCGGATCACTCCCGAATTGTTCGCGCCAAAGGGAATAGCTCAAGATCACGACATGTTCATTGCCGGAAGAATCTTCGGCGGCGGTGAAGGTCCGGCCGAGAATCGGTTCGACGCCGAGTGCCGGGAAAAATCCCGCCGAGGCGCGAAGTCCGTTCAGTCGCACCGGTTCTCCAGCGCCAGTCAGATTGAAAGAATCACCCTTGAACGCTCCCAGAAATTGAAACGCTTTTGATTCTTTTGAGAGCAGCAAGAAATCCGAACGGCCCCATGGAATTTCGTCATAACCCAATTGCATTCCGTGCGGCGCCAGACGCCATGGGAAAGCAATTCGCTCTGCGGCCGGATAAGGAAACGGCTTCAGCAGAACCGCATTCACAATGCTGAAAACCGCCGTGCACGCGCCGATGCCTAGCGCGAGAGTTAACACAATCACCGCCGCAAATCCCGGGTTTTTCAGCAGAGTCCTGGCGGAATAACGCAAATCTTGCAGCATCGTTTCGAGGAATTGTACTCCGCGCGCCTCGCGGCATTCTTCTTTCACTTTGTCCGCGCCTCCGAATGCGAGCCGCGCTTTGCGAGTCGCTTCTTCGCGCGTCGCGCCAAGTTGCATGATCTTCTCAACTTCCCGCTCCATGTGAACATGCAATTCTTCGGCAAGTTCAGCTTCGATCACATTCCGCCGGAACAGTGACTTGAGACGAAAAAGCATATCGCTCAACATTGCGGACTCCTTAGGCGCTCTCCAGGATGTGTGCCACCGCGGCGGTCAATTTTCGCCACGCAGTTCTTTCCACTTCAAGCTGTTTCCGCCCCGCGCGCGTCAGTTCGTAATATTTCGCGCGGCGGTTGTTCTCGGATATTCCCCAGTGAGCCTTAATCCATCCACGGCGCTGAAGTCTGTGCAGCGCTGGATAAAGCGAGCCTTGTTGAATCTGAAGGGCTTCCTTGGAGATTTGTTGCACGCGCTCGGAAATCGCCCAGCCGTGTTGGGGCTCGAGCGCCAGCGTTTTCAGGATGAGCATGTCCAGAGTTCCTTGCGGCAATTCAATTCGATCGGTGGCCATTCATTCCCCTATTACTTCTACAGGGAAATATACGCGACCTCTTGTCGAAGTGCAAGGGGAGTGTGTTTTATTCGGCGTTCAGGATTGCAGGCTATCGCTGGTTCCCGGGTTTCAATGGAGCCCCCGGCGTGTGCTTGATCACTGGCGGCGGTGGCGGAGCCTTCGGCGGCGCTTTCTGGTCAGGTTTTGGCGCGGCGGGAGGTGGTTCCGTAGCGTCGCCACTCGCCGGAGGCAGTCCCTGTTCAGTTGGCTCCGTCGGCGCGAGGTCCAAAGTATCAACCGTAACCGGATGAGATCCTGCCTCGCTATCCAGCGAACTGACATTCTGGAAATCCTGCACCGGTGTCCCGGCTGTGGCGCCCTGCATAAATTCCAGCCACACCGGAAGCGCGGCCAGCGCTCCAGTTTCTTTTTTGCCGAGCGAGATAGCTTTGTCGTCGTTGCCGATCCACACGCCCGCGGTCAGCGAAGGTGTAAATCCGATGTACCAAGCGTCAGTGAAATCATTGGTCGTGCCGGTTTTTCCGGCACTGGGCCGGTTCAATGTTCGCGCGCGAACTCCGGTGCCGTGTTGCACCACGTCTTCCAGCATTGCCGTCATGGTTCGCGCAACTTCCGGCGAAACGACGTCCTGCACATTTGGCCGCGCTTCTTCCAGCAATGCGCCGTCATAAGTTGTCACGCGCCGCACCAGATGTGGCTCGATGCGAATTCCGTCGTTCGGAAAAACTGTGAACGCGGAGGTGTGCTCAATCAAGCGCATATCTGCAGCGCCCAAAGCAAGCGGCAGATATGGCGGCAGCGATGAAGTGATTCCGAATCGCTTGGCCATCTCCACAACTTTATCGATGCCGATTTTTTCCGTGACTTTCACTGCAGGCACGTTTCGCGAGCCGTCCATCGCGCGCCGCAGAGTAATCACGCCCTCGAAGTGCCCGTCATAATTCTGCGGAGAATAATCCTGGCCGCCGCTTACCACTGTGTATGGCGCATCCAGAATTGTGTCGAAGGGTCCGAAACCCTGCTCCATCGCCGCGGAGTACACGTAAATTTTAAACGAGCTGCCGACCTGTCGATACGCTTGCGTGGCGCGATTAAATTTCGATTCGTCAAAACTGTAGCCGCCAATCAGCGCTTTCACTTCTCCGGAAGCGTTATCAATCGCCACCAGCGCCGCTTGCGGAATTACATGCTGTTCCACGTCCACCTTCAGCGTGTTGCCCGATATTTCTTTCACATGGAATTCGCCCACATCTCCGGGATGAAAAAGCTGTCCGGGCGATTTGCGTCCTGTCCATGCGAAATCCTGAGCGCCAACCACGGCCCGGCACTGGCCAATCTTTATGATTGCAGCCGTGGCGTCCACCGCCGTTACCAGGCCGGAGACGTAGTCTCCTTTTTCAATGGTGTGATGCCAATCATCGTCGTCGTAACTTGTCAGCGTGCCAAGGTGATCCGCGAAAATATTCTTCAGATGTCCACGCCACCCGTGGCGACGATCATAAACATGCAATCCATCGCGCACCGCCTGATTCGCGGAACGCTGCATCTTTATGTTGAGCGTGGTGTAAACGCGCAGACCGCGTTCGTGCACCGCTTCGGTGCCATAGGTGCTTTCCAGATACTTGCGAATTTCCTCAAAGAAATACGGCGCTAAATCATTTCGCGGATATTGAAGATGCAAAGTAAGCGGAGTCTGAGTTGCCTGGCGCGCTTGTTCCTCAGTGATTTTCCCTTCGCGCGCCATTAAATCAATTACTGTATTGCGCCGCGCGAGCGCCTTCGACGCGTGCAGCACCGGCGAATAAATTGGTCCGGGAATAATTCCCGCGAGTGTCGCCGCCTCAGGAAGCGTCAACTGGCCCACAGGCTTGCCGAAATAAAATTCCGAAGCCGCTTCCATTCCGTATTCGCCGTGGCCCAGATAAATCTGATTGCAGTACATCGCGAAAATTTGCTGTTTGGTGTAGCGGCGCTCGATTTGGATCGCGAGCAGCGCTTCCTCCACTTTGCGGTGGAAACTGCGGTCGGAGCGATCCAAAAAAAGGGTACCCGCCAACTGCTGCGTAAGCGTGCTGGCGCCTTCGGCCAGTTTCCGGCGAACAATATCTCGCCACGCCGCCTGCGCAACGCGCGGCAAGTCCACCCCCCAGTGATCGAAAAAATGCTGATCTTCCGCAGAGATAATCGCGTTACGAAGAACTGGCGGGATCTGCTCGTAGTTCAGCAGAATTCGGCGTTGCAGAGCAAAGCTTCCAACCGGCGTGCCGTCGTCAGCGTATAGCTCGGTAACAACGTTCGGGTGATAATCCTCAAGAGCGCGGACGGCGGGCAAATCACTGGAATATACAAACAAAAGTCCCGCGGCGGAGCCCAGCAGAATCGCGCAGAATAAAAGCAACGCAAACGCCAGCCGTCCGATTACGGTGCGTCCACGGATTCGCAGTTTTGGTATCGGAAGCTTCATCAGTTCACAGCAGAACTCGAGTAGCGATTACGGTTAAATTGTAACGCAACCACAAAGCGTTCGTGCCAGCCGAACGCACGAATCTCGCGCTATTAGTTATGCACGGAAACGGCCATTTGTTATTCGGCTCCCACCGCAGAGCATTTCCAAACGCCGGAAGGCTTGGAAATTGAAGGACTTACAGTTGCTCGACTCGGCTTGAAGCACCCGATTGCTCGAATCTGGGCGATTCAAGCGTTTGTGGGAATTCAGGAACAGACTGTGCCGATCCGCCCGCAAACTACTTTTTCGGCTTGCCCGCGGCTGGGGCCGCGTCGAAGGAATCTACAACCCACTTATTTTCCTGCCGCGAAACGTGATACACGCCAGAAGCTTCGTCGCAAATATCGCCGCACTCGAAGCCTCCGTCCACGTCCGCTTTTGTATCCGAGATCCATTTGATTTGTCCCTGATTGAAAAGCACGCCTTGCTTGAAGTCGTTGCGATTTTGAATCAGCTTCATGGGCTTCTTCAATTTTTCGGATTCAGAAACAGGCAGCACTGGAGGCTGTTCGCCGTGAAATCGCTGCAACATCGCGGCCGAAGGATTCTTGCCGTACATGGAAATAAAATGATACGCGACCAGCAAATCAAAACTCTTGAATTGGTAACGGAAAACCGCTTCGCGAATATTATCTTCCTGATCCGTACGCGGCGCCCCACCTGCGGCTTTTTGCAACGCGGGTGCGCCCAAAACTGCGGCCATCAGAATGGAGATAAGAATTGTTTTCATTGTGAACGCCATTCTATTGCAGTTCGTAGCATCGTCGAACGGAAAAACTCCAAGAGTTTACGATCTGCTACGGTGCATAACGAACGCGCCGGTTGCCACTGCAATGGCCAGTGCCGCAAGCGAGCCATCGCGCAGCAGCGTCAAGGGCCCAAGTTTTTCTCCCACTCCGAAGCAGCCGCAAAAAATTTCCAAGTTCTTCATGTAAGCGTGCAACATCACGCTGAAGAAAAATAGCAGCAGCGCCGAAGCCACGGTCGCGCTCCATCGCAGAATCCAGCCGGATACCAAAACGATTCCCAGCGCCAGTTCAAACCACGGCAGCGTTTGCGCCAGTACTTTTGTCGATGATTCCGAAACCACTTGGTACGAATTGATCGACATCGCGAACAGCATCCACGGCTGCCGCAATTTCACATATCCGGCATACGCAAAAATGCCGCCTAGAATCAGCCTTCCGGCCAGCAGCAGCCATCGCGACCAAACAGCACGCGCACTTGTTGCGGGGATTGTGCAAGCAATATCCATTGATTTTATTGGGCCAGCAGATAATCAATATACTGCTTCAGCAGATTATACGTAGTGCCCGCCGCCGGCAGCGGAAAAGTTTGACCTTTGTGAATAATAAAAATGGAAGGTGTTCCCGTCAGGCCCTTGGCCTTCGCCAGATCTTCGTCGTGCTGAATCGAAGCCGTCACTTCCGGACTATCCAACAGTCCGCGCACGCGCTTCATCTCCGTGGGAGTGAGCACATTATCTAGCGCGTCATCAATCTTACCCGTCGCACCCCAGGCATCCTGTTTTTGATAAAGCGCGGCTTCCACTTCGCGGAATTTTCCAATCTCGGCTGCGGCGTTCGCCCATTTCGCGGCGTCATGAGAATGCGCGTGCATCGGCAGCGGAAAATCGTGGTGGATGAAATACACTTTGCCGCTCGCCACGTAGTCATTCATCAGTGGCGTTGTAGCGTTCAGGAAAAACAGCCGGCATGACGGGCATTGGAAATCGCTGTAAACCTCAAGCGTAATCGGCGCGCTCTTGGTGCCCATGGATTTTTCCGCCGCCAAATCCACATGCGCAGCTTTCGTTTGCGCGGCGGGGTCTTTCGTCGCCGAGAGTGATCCTGCGACAACCATCAGCATCGCGGCGCTTGCCACGGCAAGTCCGGCAATCCATCGCGACGATTTCCTGGCCATAAAAACTCCTCCGTGGACGATTAACTTTTCTGAGAGCCGAAACATTGTAACCGAAACTCGGCCTTGCGGCACTTCAGCCATCGCTCCAAGCACCTAAGATCTTCGATGCGCTTTTCTCGTGGCGTGTCAGCCAGCGTTCGCTTCCGGTCGTTCCGGTTCCCGCAACTCGTTGAATGTCGACGCTTTCAAGCGCAATCAGCTCATTCTGATTTCGCCCATTTTGAAAAAAAGTCGCCCCCTACCCCCCCCAGTGTCTGTAGCTATGTGCTGCTAACAAATGACTTGCGGGAATCTCCCGCGTCGAATCATTCTAAGTCATTCAAAAACAAAGAGTTAATTTGATGCAATAAATACTTGACAATCGCACACTCAAGTCTTATAATGGCCCTCGTCTTAATGAGTTTGGAGCGTTTCACCGCTATTTTGCATCTGAATCCGTTGGGGAGGAACAGCAGCAATGGGGAAAATCATAGGAATTGACCTTGGAACCACAAATTCAGTTGTGTCCGTGATGCAGGGCGGGGAACCAGTCGTAATCCCCAATCAGGAAGGCGGACGCACTACTCCGTCCGTCGTCGGTATCACCAAATCCGGCGAGCGCCTCGTTGGACAAGTGGCAAAACGCCAGGCCGTGACCAATCCGGAGAATACCGTTTCGTCCATAAAGCGTTTCATGGGACGCCGCTATGACGAAGTGCGCGAAGAAGCAAAGCGCGTTTCCTACAAAGTCGTCAGCGGCGATCACGACGACGCGCGCGTTGAAATAATGGGCAAGAAATATAGTCCGCCGGAAATTTCCGCGATGATTCTTCAGAAGTTGAAGACTGCGGCTGAAGATTTCCTGGGCGAAAAGGTTGCGAAGGCCGTAATCACCGTGCCCGCGTATTTTAATGACGCGCAGCGCCAGGCCACCAAGCAAGCCGGAGAAATTGCCGGCATGGAAGTTGTGCGCATCATCAACGAGCCGACGGCAGCCGCTCTAGCGTACGGCCTCGACAAAAAGAAGGATGAGACCATCGCCGTGTATGACTTCGGCGGTGGCACTTTCGATATTTCCATTCTCGAAGTTGGCGAAGGCGTGGTCGAAGTAAAGTCCACCGCGGGTGATACGCACCTGGGCGGCGATGATATTGACCAGAAGATCGTCGAATGGATTATCGCCGAATTTAAGAAGGACGAAGGCATCGACCTAGGCAATGACCGCATGGCTTTGCAGCGTCTCAGGGAAGCGGCCGAGAAAGCGAAGATTGAGCTTTCGCAGCTGATGGAAACGGAAATCAATCTTCCGTTCTTGACCGCCAATGCTTCCGGCCCAAAGCATTTGACCAAGAAGCTCACGCGCACCACGCTCGAGAAATTAATCGAGGATATTTTGCAACGCACGGTAGGTCCAACCAAGCAAGCGCTGAAAGATGCGGGACTGACCGCCGACAAGATTGATGAAGTTGTGCTCGTCGGCGGATCCACGCGTATTCCTCGCGTCGTGGATATCGTGAAAGAACTTTTTGGTGGCAAAGAACCGCACAAGGGCGTGAATCCTGACGAAGTCGTCGCCATAGGCGCCGCAATTCAAGGTGGAGTGCTGGGCGGGGAAGTGAAGGACATTCTGTTGCTGGACGTGACACCGCTTTCATTGGGCGTCGAAAACTAC
>Ga0210410_10003728_pt1 | contig 13474 bp, 10 predicted proteins | sample IncBWC4MmetaG_FD_161058 | JGI IMG/M metagenome (GOLD analysis project Ga0210410, IMG submission 161058) | Forest soil microbial communities from Barre Woods Harvard Forest LTER site, Petersham, Massachusetts, United States - Inc-BW-C-4-M | ecosystem: Environmental > Terrestrial > Soil >... | reverse complement strand
GGGGAATGTCGAATTATGCGGGCATTGCAAACGGGACAAGGCGTCCACGTCGACGACGAAGTCCTGTGGGCAGCAAACGGAACAAGTTTCCCTGCGGAATACTGGTCCTATCCCCAGCGCAAGGGGCAAGAGGTTGTTGGAGCGGTGGTCACCTTTCTGGACACCACCAAGCGGAAACGGACGGAAGCGGCCCTCGAAAACCTGAGTCGCAGGTTGATTAGCGCCCAGGAACAGGAACGTACCCGCATCGCCAGAGAGCTTCACGATGATATCGGTCAACGTATCGCCTTGTTGACGGTCGAATTGGGGCAACTCCCACAATATTCTCCACACTTGCCCGCAGAAATCGGCGCTCGCATTGACGAACTAAGGAGACAGTCGTCTGAGATAGCGGCCGACGTACAGGCTTTGTCCCACGAATTGCACTCCTCAAAACTGGAATATCTGGGCATTGTCACGGCAATGAGAGGGTTCTGCAAAGAATTCTCCGCGCAGCAGAATGTAGAAGTTATCTTCGCTCATGATGCTATTCCGGGAATGGTGCCATCCGATATCTCGCTTTGCCTTTACCGCGTCTTACAGGAAGCCTTGCACAATGCGCTCAAATACAGCGGTGTACGGCATTTCGATGCGGAACTGCGCGCTTCTCCCGATGCGATCGATCTCACGGTACGCGACTCGGGTCCGGGTTTTGATGTCGAAGAGGCGATGAAAACCTCCGGGCTCGGTCTCGTCAGCATGGGGGAGCGGATAAAGCTGGTGGGCGGACAGCTTTCCATTGAATCGCACCCTGGATGCGGCACGACGATCCACGCTCGGGTACCTTTCCGCGAAGCAGCGCGAGCAGCGACGTAGGAGCCTAAACCATTGCCCCGCGGCAAGAGTTAGAGCCTCACGCGCCACAAACCGCCCTAGGCTGTCAGTTTTGCCAGTGCCGAGCACGGGAGCGATTGTCTATCGTCCCTTTGCATGGCGATGATCGGAATTGTGTCTGCAAGTTGAGATCGAGGCTTTATGCCCTGCAAGAAGTGCGGATCAGAACATCAGACGCAGCTTGACGCAGAGGTGAATGTCCATTTTCCCGGGCCTGATGGCCGAGACCAGGGGGCCGTCTTGCTCTACCCGAAGCTCGCGCTTTGTTTAGATTGCGGCTTTACGGAATTCACGATTCTGGAAAAAGAATTGCCCAATGTTGCAAGAGGTGTCGCGCACTGAGGCTAGTGTCCTAGGATGCGCCTTGATCTTGATGAACAGTCGAATGTTCGCCGCAGATTCTTTGGAAAATCTGTCTGTTTTCGTCGCACTGAAAGCTGTCATATGAATATCCACAAAGAATATCCACGGCGTATATTCTTGCAACCTCGTCCCAGAGTTGTTCGACGCGAATCGCTGCTCCCACGGACCATTCGCCCAACAGGGTGGGTGCGCATTCTCCACATGCAGAAACGCCGCGATGCTTTCCATTTACCGCTTTGCTCGCTTTCCCGATGAGATCGGCGGCTACTCTCAGCAGGCGGTCCCGGTCGGGAAAACCATCGACCATGAATGCCGAAAGCATTTCCTCAACATTTACAGGGACATAGGTCCCCTTTTGAACTCCCGTGGCGACGTCTACGCCTCGTGCCTCCAATGTCCGGCGAAGACTACCGAGATGTGACTCAGTGGCTACAAACAGCACCGCGTTTCCAGACTCCAGAGCAGCAGCAATGAAACGACTGAAGATCTTCAGAAAAGATGCATCATCGCGATAGAAGATAACCTCGTGACGGCGAGCGATCTCGGTTTTCTGAGATTCGACCGGCGCACACGACGGGCGCACCTCTTGACCTGTCACACCTCTGCTGACAAAGCGCCTGCCCCGAAGGACTGCTTCCACTGCTGGTAGCAGTTCGCTTCCAGCGAGCGCTTTCACAACATAGCCCAATGCCCCCGAGCTTAGGGCTTCTTGTACGACATCGTCAGAAGATTCTTGGCTGAGGAAGATTATTTTAGGCTTCGGGACGAGCTTGCGGATTTGCCGAGCGGCATCGATTCCATTCAATGTGGGGAGACCGATGTCCAGAAGAATTAAGTCCGGGTTAAGTTCTTCTGCTTTCTGCACAGCGGCTAACCCATCTGAAAGTTCAGCGATAACTTCCAGTTCCGGCTTTTGCTGAAGGGCCGAACACACGAAGGCCCGAAAAGGCTCGAAATCGTCGACTACGAGAACGCGTATGCGAGACGTTGTCAGCTGGCTCCGTTTCTGAAAGGGGGACACAATCGAAGTCGGCCAAACCTGCGAAGAAGGTTAGTCGAGGTACTGTGCGGACGCAAGTCGTTAATGACGTAATGCTCCGGCCGGACTGTGGGTAAGCGTAAGCCGGTGTACCTTCCATTCGCCTGCGAACTCACCACCGAGGTGCTCCGGTCATTCGGGAACTGGACTTCCTCTGCGAGTGCTGCATTCTGCGACTGGAAATGTCCCTTGAAAAAGAAATCTGGAGCGAGGACGCAGCCAATTCCGACAAGTCTTGCTGGCCGAGCGCGACTGTGACCTCGACGCCGGGATTTATCATCAAATACTGAGTAGATAGCCTCCGTTCAGATCATCGATTCAAGGGTGCTGTGCGGAGGTTTCTGTTTGGCTCCTCGTTTTGTTTTCTCTCAGCTTGGCAACGTACACCATCGCTCGTGTCTCAAGCAGTTCTGCTTCGGCTTTCCGTTTTGTCTTCTGGAGCAACCAGGCATAGTTTTTCAACGCATCGATCAGAGCAGGATAGTCGCGAGGCGAAGATTTCTCGAGAATATCCAGCGATCGCCGGCAAGGCGATTCGGCCTCCGCATAGTAACCGCGGGCTAAGTCAGCGAGGGCTACCTTACTCAGAGCCTTTGCGACACTCGGGTGTTCCGGCCCTAGTAACCGGACCTTGATTGTTACTGCCCGTTCGAAAAGCGCTCCGGCCTCGTCATACTTGCGTTCATCAACATACAGCACTCCTAAGTTCTCGAGCGTCTGTGCGAAGTCGGGCGAGGGCGTTTCGGCAGGGGCTTTTTCCCAGATGCGCAGGGCCTGCCTATAAAGTAACTCGGCATCAGGGAAGTTGTTTTGCAACTGTTTCGCTGTCGCCAAGTTGCTTAGGACGGGCGCCACGTCCGGGTGGTCTGGGCCGAGCAATCCTTCTCGAATACTCAATGCACGCTGGAACAGCGGTTCAGCTATCGAGTATCTGCCTTGTTGTTGTTGAAGTGCGCCTAAGTTGACGAGGAGAGTAGCCACTTCAGGAGCTTGCGGGCCGAGCGTCTTTTCCGAAATGGTTAGAGCACGCTGGAAAAGGGTCTCCGCTTCCAAGTACTTGCGCTGTGAATTGTAGGAAGCAGCCAAGTTATTCAGAACGGACGCAACCTTGGGGTGCTGTGGACCGAGAACCTTTGTGCGAATGGCCAGCGCACGTTGGAATAACTGTTCGGCTTCGGAGTATTTGCCTTGCGCGTCCAGTAGAGCGCCTAGATTATTGAGCGTAGACGCCACGTCCGGATGCTCCGGTCCAAGCACTTTCTCCCAAAGTGTCAGCGCACGTCGGAAGAAAGTTTCGGCCACTGAATAATTGCCTTGCTTTTGCTCCAGCGTCCCTAAAGCGTTGAGCACGCTGCCCACGTCCGGGTGTTCGGGCCCAAGCACCTCTCGACGGATGATCAAGGCACGCTCCGAGAGTGCCTTACTTTCTGAGTACCTACCCTGGTCCATTCGGAGCGCTGCCATGTTGCACAAGACAGTGGCTACCTCCGGGTGCTGCGGACCACGCACTTTCTCCCAAATGTCGAGCGCGCGCTGCAAAGACCTCTCGGCTTCCGGATATCTGCCGGTCTCATGGTAAAACGTGCCTAGATTGTTGAGGACCGTGGCGACGGCCGGGTCATCGGGCCCAAAGGCCTTTTCGCGAATCGTTCGGCTGCGCAGCAACAATCCTTCCCCGGCTGAATAGTTTCCCTGCTCCTCCTGAATCGTAGCCAGGTTATCGAGGACCGTGGCAAGATTGGGATGGGTTGGCGGAAGCGTCTTTTGCCAAATTAGCAGAACGCGACTGTAAAGTAGTTCGGCGTCCTTATAGTTGCCTTGCGAACGGTAAACTGCAGCCAGGTTATTAAGATTTGCAGCGACATCCGGGTGTTCAGGCCCCAAGGCCTGTTGACGAATGGCCAGAGCACGCTCGAAAACCGACCGGGCTTCCGAATATTTGCCTTCCTCTCGCCAGAGTGAGCCGAGACCGTTGAGCACGAGAGCTGTGTCTAAGTGCTGCGGACCAAGTATTTTTTCGCGAATGACCAGAGCGCGTTGAAAAAGCGGCTCAGCTTCCGAGTACCTGGCTTCGTCCTGCAGAAGCGTGGCCAGATTGTGGAGGCTGCTGGCTGTGTCCAGATTCTCTGGTCCATAGATTGTCTCCCAGATGCCCAGAGCGCGGCGGTATAGCGGCTCGGCTTCGGCATATTTGTTCTGCGCCTGCCGCAGCGAAGCCAGGTTATTTAACGATGTCGCCAACCGGGGATCGCGATCTCCGAATTGTTCTGCTTGATGGAGCGCGTCGTTCAAGAAACTTTCGGCGTCCGCATAACTCCGTTGTCGGAGCGCCTGTATTCCTGCTGCGTTCTTACTTTCCCACAAGGACACCTGAGCAGAGCTTGTTGCCGCCCATAAGGTGATGGCTAGCAGTGAAACGATATGTTGAAACTTCATTGCCCGGCCTTCTTAAATAGAGTCTCGTTCCGACTCTCGAATTTTTGCAGCCAGCAATGCTGCGAAAAACTGTCAGTATTGCCAGTTCGGCAGGGACTCTGTGTACGTGAGTACTGAAGAATGCCAAGGTTTCGCCTGCCGCATGCGCGGCTCTCCTAATTAGAAGTCGGGCCTGCTCCAGCGAAAAGCCCATATGGCTGCTTGAAAATGGATTTCATGATTCCACAGCATTTGCTATTTAAGATTCGCGAAGACCAGCTCTAGTGTTCTTCCAGGCTTTCGTTCGCCAACGCGGGACAACTCATCTCTTCACCAAAATCCGATGGGCTGTAACTTCTGACAGTTGGTGGCGGTGCCCCCTGGTGACAGGCTCGTGACATGCGTGAAGCGCGCCACGTTCACGTTGGTAAAGGTACTCCTTGCGAGTTAGCGGTCCTATGTCTCTTGGCGTTCGCCGTGCTCCCATTAGGAGTTTTCACGTTCATTCCCGGCGTGGTTGGCCAAGACCAGGTGCCAATAATCAAAGCGGAAGTAATGAGTGCATTCGTGTGGGGAGAGGACTCCGCATCGGGCGCGTCCTCTTCAACCCTTCAAGACCCACTGACAGGCAATGCGGTACACAGCCTGAGCTACGCGGGGGTGGAGGTCACTTCCCGAATCGGTTTCGAGGGCGTAAGCACTGAAGGAGTAGGCACTTTCCTCAACTACACGACAACCATCATCAACAGCACAGATTCAACGCTCTCAGTCCGCTACGGAGGAATCAGTGTTGATGGGCATGCGGCCGCGCCCCTGTTGGTCGTGCCCGCGGGCAAGAAACTCAATAAGCAGGAACGTAAAAGCAACCCAAAGGCAGTAAAGCTCGGGGAGATCCACTGCTTAACGAGCGGGTTTCTTTCCAGCGAAAACTTGTTTTCGGCAAACGCGTCATCTCAGGTTCTTAGCGTTGCGCCCCGCACCGCGCTGACGGTTTCGTCTGTAATCCGAGACCCTCGCAACTATCATTCGGTTCTATGCTCCGTCGACGGTTGCCACCCGACTGGCACCATGCGTTATTACCTTCGAGTTGATGATAAAGATTATGTGTTTGTCTGGCCCGGTCGAGCTGCCGTTTATTGCGGCACGTGACAGATTTTAGGCCTAGACTGGTTTTATTCGGTGAGTCGGCGATGTCGCAACCCCGTCTTCTCAGGTGCTATCTCTGAAACAAATAAATCGTAGAACTTGTTTTCTGATCGTCCTTCTTCGCGTGTGTCCTGTCTCTCGTTGCAACTGACGCATATAAATTCCTTCTTGTATGGGGCCGGCCGGTCAGCCAGCAAGAAGCCGACAGGGGTTATAGCCCTCGTCAGTTCGCGTCTGTGCGCATCTCCGCGTGTGTCGAAATGGATGTCGCGAGGCTCGAGTAGTACGCATGCCCGGCAGCCTAGCGTGGACTGCTGGGCACGATGGGTCTACTGTCGGGCCATAGCGATGTGGACAGCTTCCTCCGGGGAGACGAGGTGATCGACGCTTACAGCGTCCTCGGCAATGGCGAGTTGGACGCCCTTGACGCGACCCGAAAACTCGTTCCCGCGCGACCCGTAGTCCGGTGAAACAGGAGACCCCGTATCCACTCCCACGTCGCAACCATCATCGGCAGAGAAGACCATCGGCGCCGTGGCACCGACCTTACCTTCGCCCGCCTTTTTCCCATCGACGTACAACGTCACCGTGCCGCCCTTGCCAAGGCCACCACCAGCGTAGGCAAACTCCATACGCACTTGGTGCTCACCGGGAGGCAGCGGGCTGCTTGACTCGGCGTAAAATTGCTGAATGCCGAGCAAGTTGTAGCAGTATTTGAGCTTGCCACCCTTCGCGTAGAGGCTCCAACCGCCAATGTTGCCGCCCTGCGCGATAATGACGCCCTCAGCCCCCGTTTTGGGCACCTCGATTACAGCGGTCACCGAGTGCGACTTGTTCTTGATATTGACGACCGAGTTTTCCGATAGGCGCCCCATGCTGCCAAATAGGATTTGGGACTTGCCCTTGATCAGCACCGGCCTGCCGGCGAGGTCTGGGTTCATCCGTCTTGCGAGGTCATCATCCATCGGCAACACGTTGTACTTGACCGCTTCAATCAGCCACAAGCGCTGCAGCTCATGCAATTTTTCGGGCATCTGCTTGGCTAGGTTGTTCGCCTGGCTCCAATCCTTGTTGGTGTCGTAGAGTTCCCAATTGTCGTCGTCAAATGCCGGGGTTTTCTCACCTATCAGGAGCCATGGTGTCTTGTGCCGTGTGACCGCCGTCCAGCCCTTGTGGTAAATGCCGCGGTTTCCGAACATCTCGAAGTACTGCGTCTCATGCCGCTCGGCCGCCTTCGCGTCGTTGAACGAGTACGCCATACTGACGCCCTCGATGGGGTGCTGCTGGACTCCGTTGACGAAAATCGGTTCGGGCAGACCGGCCAGTTCGAGGATGGTCGGCGCGATGTCAATTATGTGAGCGAACTGACTTCGGATCTCGCCTCTCCCCTTGATCTCCTTGGGCCAGTGCACGATCGTTCCGTTGCGCGTGCCGCCCCAATGCGAGGCGACCTGCTTGGTCCACTGATATGGTGTGTTCATGGCGTGCGCCCAGCCCACAGCGTAGTGGTTGTAAGATTCCGGCCCGCCCAGCTTGTCCAGCCTTGCCATCAGGAATTCGGGGGTCTCCAGCGCGGACGCGCCGTTGAAATTGATCATCTCGTTGTACGTGCCGCGCAGTGTGCCCTCAGCGGACGCGCCATTATCGCCGATGATGTAATAGATCAGCGTGTCATCGAGCAGATTGAGCTTTTTCAGCGAATCCACCAACCGCCCGACATGGAAATCGACATACTCCATGAACCCGGCGTAAACCTCCATCTCCCGGATGAGCACGGGCTTGAGCGCGGCAGGCATCTCATCCCACGCCGGGATCTCTTTGTGCCTTTGCGTAAGCTGGCAGTCCGGTGGAATCACTCCCAGTTTCTTCTGTCGTGCAATCGTCTCTTCGCGTAACTTATCCCAGCCCTGATCGAACTTGCCTTTGTACTTATCCGCCCATTCCTTCGGGACATGGTGCGGGGCATGGGTGGCGCCTGGTGCGAAGTACACAAAGAACGGCTTGTCGGGAACGAGGGCCTTTTGTTGTCCGATCCAGTTGATGGCTTTGTCGGTCATATCTTCGACCAAGTGGTAGCCCTCTTCCGGCGTCTTCTTGACCTCGACCGGGTTAGTGCCTTCATAGAGCGACGGATACCATTGGTGCGCCTCGCCGCCGATGAAACCGTAGAAATACTCGAATCCGCCACCCCCGGTGGGCCATGCATCAAAGGGGCCGACAGGACTGGTCTCCCACACCGGCACTTCATGGCACTTGCCGAACTGCGCCGTCGAATACCCGTTGAGCTTGAGGGTCCGAGCCAAGGGCGCGCAGGTGTTCGGTAGGATCGAGTTATAGCCGGGTGATCCGCTGGCGATTTCGGTGATCCCTCCCATGCCAACGGTGTGGTGATTGCGTCCAGTCAGACAGGCTTGTCGCGTCGGAGAGCAAAGCGCGGTTGTGTGAAAGCGGTTGAATTTAAGACCACCAGCCGCCAGGAATTCCGCCGTCGGAGTGTTACATGGACCGCCGAAGGCGCTCGATGAGCCAAAACCCGCGTCGTCAATCAGAACGAGCAGCACGTTGGGCGCACCCTTGGGCGGGCGCAATTGGGTGATCGGCGGGAACTTGGTCTCCGGATCCTTCGCGTCATAGGTAATCAGGCCTGTGCGTGGTTGATCCGGGATGGGGAGAACTGTTCGATGAATTTTTTCTTGGTCATTCACGGGAAAAGTTTCCTTCCTTTAGAAATTTGCAAAGTTCACGCGACGATGAACAGAACAGCGCACACTCGTCTGCATCTCATCAAACTAGGATCGCCGCCTCAGCGAGACAACTGTCAGAATATACAGAGGGGCTCCACCTTTTCGGGTAGGTAAACACCTTCACCTAGAGCAATCTGGCTAATAGGTTGATTTAGAGATATCGAGGTTTAGGCGCGTGCTCGTCGCACACGGCAGCGACAAGGCCTAGCTCCGCCACGCGTCCGAGCACCTGCGTAGCGATATTAGGACAGTCTGGATGGTCGCAGAAATATTCGGTGAGCAGTTCTTCTCGTCCGTCTGGAGTCGTGAGGCCCGTTTTGATCGTTACTGGGGGAATCGGAAATCCTTAAGCGACTACTCGGACCTAACGAGTATAAGCCTCTTGCGTATCGGTTTTTATGTGAACTCCTGAAACTGATGTGAATCTGTCACCTATGACTTCGTACCGATGTCTTAGGAAAGTTTAGGTCCAAGAACTGGCAGAAGTGACAGTGGCCGGTCGCGACTATCCTCGCTACTTTATCCGCTTGGCGCTCAGTCGACGATGGGAACGCGGCAGTCATAACACAAATTCGTCCCTTGGATACATTGGCTGCGTTACTGACATGAATGACGACTGAGTCAGCCTGTTCCAATTGAAGCAGGAGTTCCAAGCATTATCAGTACCAATCAAAAGGGCAATTAGAAGATCGAGTGACATCCAGGAATCAAGCAGATTGCTTACCCAGCAGGAATACAGAAACAAGGAGGCAGTTATGAATTGCAACTCGAAGAGCGGTGCGGTTCAGGTCGGGTTGGTGATGGCGCTACTGTCACTTGCGTGTGGGTCTGCGCTAGGGCAGGACGTCAAATACAACTTTATGCCCGGTACCAATTTCTCGAAATACCATACCTACAAATGGGTCAGCATCCCGGAGAATGTGCACCCCAGCCAGATTGTTGATCAGGAGATTAGACAGGCGATTGATGCACAGCTTAATAAAAAGGGGTTCACCAAGACCGATGCCGACACAGCTGATTTGGACGTTGGCTATCAATGCTCCGTCGATCAGGAAAGGCAATGGAATGGCTTTGGGATGCGGGGCATTGGGGGTGGCATGGGGAGCGTCACGAGTTCCACGATTCAGAATGGGACGCTGGCGGTGGATTTTTACGACCCCTCGGATAAGCAGCTGGTGTGGCGCGGTCAGGCAGAGAAGACTCTGAATCCTAGTGGCAACCAACAAAAGGACATCGAGAACCTCAACAAGGCGATGGCCAAGCTACTCAAGAACTTTCCGCCACCGCCGCCCAAGAAATAGCGAAGCGGAGAACGGCGCTTGCTGATGCAGTAAAAGGAGAATTCTAATGAACTGTAGTTTTGCAATTACGCGTGGAAAGCAGGATGTCACCCGAACCGTTGTTTCGATATGCAAAAGCTTGATGATGATCGGTGTGGTAGGGCTAGCGGCTGCCGCCCCAGCGCTTGCGCAGAATAGCGAACTGCAACAGAAGCTGGCAGCCGTGCAGCAGGCAATGGCGGAAAACAAGCAGAAACTACACCAATACCAGTGGACTGAGACCACGCAGCTCAATCTTAAGGGGGATCCGAAGCCTCCTTCTGAAAAGTTGTGCCAATACGGCCCTGACGGGCAGGTTCAGAAGACTCCGATCGGTCCGCCACCGCCACAACCGAGCGGTGGAAGGCTGAAGCAGAGAATCATTGAGAAGAAAAAAGAAGAGATGCAGGAATATATGGGTGATGTGAAAGGCCTGTTGAGCATGTACGTGCCACCCGACGCACAAAAGATGCAGCAAGCGTATCAGGCCGGCAAGGTGTCATTGAATCCCGTCGGAGGGACCGTAAATTTGGTTTTCAGGGATTACGCGCAACCGGGCGATCAGATGACCCTTACGTTCGATACGGCAGCACACAAGATCACTTCGTTGAGCATCAACACCTACATGGGTGAAACAAAGGACGCGGTGACCTTGCAGGTTGAAATGGGCAGCCTGCCCGACGGTACCAACTATGTTCAGCAGAGTGTTCTAAACGCTAGCGCCAAGCAACTCGTGGTGACTACATCCAATTCCAATTACCAGAGAATGGGCGGCTAGTGATTAGTCGGAAGGCTCGGAGGGAAACTGGGCGACGGAGGAATCGTCTCCGCTATTAGCGTACACAAGAAATTAAAGAGCAGGAGCAAGTCATGATTAAGCGTTACTTTCCTTGGATTTTGGGCCTGGCGTTGTTTACGGCGTTGCTGTTGGTCATCACGCTGCTTCGTAGCAGCAGGGCCGAGGCTCAATCGCAATTCCCAATCATGGACCAGGTAGCCAACAAGATCATCCTAAAATATCAAAACTCGAGTTGCCAGCAGCTGCAGCAGAGGGAAAGCCAAAAAGCGCCGCCGAGTCCTGGAGAAGTAAAGGTAATACAATTTCTCCATGACGATCCGCAGATGCGCATCGCCTTTATCAGCAAAGTCGCACCTCCAATTGCGAACAAGCTATTCGATTGCGGATTGATTCCCTGAAATAGCGAAAGTTGATCGAAGTGCCCGCTGGCCCTCAGAGGTTGCCAGCAGAAAAGCACGCGCTCAAGCGAACGGTAGTTGTGAACGAGCGCAAGCAGCTTCGTCTTCACGCTAATACAAGCCCGCCGGGCGCGATTACTTCTGGCAAATACCATCCACTCGCTCATGGTACGCTTCTTACTCGATGCCACCGCCAACGTGGACTATCTAGTGCGCGGATAGTATTTCGGCGAGATTCGAGGTCTTCGGAGAGCACGAGCGTCAGGGCCTTTGTCGTCGCACCTGCTGACGATGTGCGCCCGCTCCTGTGTATTTGGCGTCGCTATCGACCTAAAACATTGCGTGCCGACGATTGAAGTAACTCTGATCTAAGACATACTGGAAAGGTGCCACGCATTGTGCGGGATAGCAGGATTTACACATAAACATTCGAAGTCGTCCCCAGAAAGGGTTCGGAACGCGGTGGCAACTCTCATCCACCGAGGTCCTGATCAGCAAGGTATCTTTTCGTCCGATCTGTTTTCTTTTGGTGCGGCGCGCCTCAAAATCATTGATCTTGAATGTGGGAATCAGCCGATTCTTGTAAATAACGGTGAATGCGGAATTGTCTTCAATGGTGAAGTCTATAATCACCGTGAGGTAAGAGCGGAACTTGAGGAATTGGGGCACACGTTTGTCTCACGTTCGGATACCGAAACTGTCCTGAGGGCATTCTTGCAGTGGGACACGGAGAGTTTCGCGCGCCTCAGGGGTATGTTCGCCTTCGCAGTGTGGAATGTACCTCAAAAACGCATAGTCCTGGCGCGTGATCGAATGGGGATCAAGCCGCTATATTTTGCGCAAAGAGGGGACGATCTGTACTTTGGGTCTGAACTTAAAGCGATCCTTGTTCATCCCGAAATTGACCGTACCTTGAGCCGAGAAGCACTCGATTGCTTCCTTTCTCTAAATTACATTCCATGCCCGTGGACGCTCATTGACGGTATCCGCAAACTTCCGGCGGGCAACTGGATGGAGTGGAGAGACGGCAAGGTTACAAGCAAACACTACTGGCAACTGCCGTACGGCAAAATACGCGAAATATCTTTGGAAGATGCCAAAGAGGAATTAAATAGACTCCTGGCAGACTCTATTCGGGAACACCTGCTTTCCGATGTGCCGCTGGGAGTGTGGCTAAGTGGCGGGATTGACTCTACTGCGATTCTGCATTACGCCGCGGCGGCAAGCTCATCCCGCTTGAAGTCGTTTTCCATTTCGTTCAAGGGACGCAGCTTCGATGAGTCATCCTACATCCGGACCGCGGTGCGCGAATATGGCACAGATCACGACGAGATGGATTTGAACCCCGCCGTTGATCTGAGAGGCGCAATTGAAGAGTTCGCTTATTACTGCGATGAACCAAGCGCAGACGCTGGTGCGTTGCCGGTCTGGTTTTTGTCGAAACTTTGTAAGACGAAGACGACAGTAGCCCTAAGCGGTGAGGGTGCGGACGAGCTCTTGGGTGGGTACTTGACGTATCCTGCCAACCGTATCTCGCGGCATCTCCGGAGGCTGCCGCGCGCGTTAGTGGCGGCGGGACTCTCCATATTTCGTCGCTGGCCGGTTTCCGACGAAAAGATCGGATTCGATTACAAGGTGAAGCGCCTGCTCGAAGGCTCTCTTATGCAGCCCGAGCGGGCGCACGTCTATTGGAACGGCACCTTTGCAGACGAGGATATGCGCACGCTTGTATATGAACCGTTGCCCAGAACGCTTGAGCAGATTCTCGGCCAGCTGGCAAATCTACCCAAAGTCAATGATGACCTGGCTCCATTCCTTTGGTTGGACCAGAAATATTATCTTGCCGATGACATCCTGACCAAAAGCGATCGCATGAGCATGGCTCATTCGGTGGAGGTCCGGCCGCCCTTTCTGGACCACCGCATCGTCGAATTCGCCGCAACCTTGCCGGCCAAACTCAAGATCCGCGGCTCGCGGCAAAAAGTTATCCTCCGCGAACTAATGAAAGATAAATTACCGCCCGCCATCCTGAACCGTCCCAAGATTGGCTTTGACATCCCTGCGCACGAATGGCTTCGCGGCCCTCTTCGCGGATTGCTGGAAGACGCCTTGCAATTTGGGTTATCGGAATACGGAGAACTCTTCCGTCGGGATGGCATCGAACAACTTAAGAAGCGCCACTTCCAAAAACAAATTAATATTGGATATCACCTTTGGGGACTGCTTATTTTGTTTTTGTGGATGAAACGATGGCAAGTCAAGATCTAGCTACCCTGAATAATGCGCCCCATGAAGCACTGAGTGACGCTCCTCACCCCTATCGTCGCCGGTGGTTCTTGCTTACGCTCGTCTTCATAATCGCAGCCGCGATCTACCTG
>Ga0210410_10003727_pt1 | contig 13476 bp, 8 predicted proteins | sample IncBWC4MmetaG_FD_161058 | JGI IMG/M metagenome (GOLD analysis project Ga0210410, IMG submission 161058) | Forest soil microbial communities from Barre Woods Harvard Forest LTER site, Petersham, Massachusetts, United States - Inc-BW-C-4-M | ecosystem: Environmental > Terrestrial > Soil >... | reverse complement strand
CGATCTAGGACAAAATCTACTGCATCTACATCTCGCCTAACGAAGCCTTGATATGAGAGCACGCCATCCAAGGCGGTTTCCCCGCGAATCGAATCTCCGAAATCAGCTCGATGATCGACCCCACGACCGCTGAATCGTAAATCAACGTTTCCCACTGAACCGCTCTCTCAGCGTTCTCTGCGAATCCTCCGCGAACTCTGCGATTTAAGATTTCCCCTCCACCATCCGACGTCCAAGCTAACCTACAAACCCAACCCACCATCCACCGCCATAATCTGCCCAGTAATAAAATGAGGTGCTGAGGCAAAGAACAACACCGCCGCCGCAATCTCCTCCCCGGTCCCGTTGCGCCGCATCGGAGTCTCTTTCGCCATCCGCTTCATAAACCGCGCCGCCGATTTCTCTCCCAGGTCAATCATCCCCGGCGCCACGCAATTCACTGCAATCGCCGGAGCCAGCGCCTTGGCCATCACTTTGGTCAGCATATGCACCGCAGCTTTCGACGAGCAATAATGCGCATGGCTAGCCCAGGGCCGCAACCCGCCCAGCGAACCCATGTTGATGATGTGGCCCCGCCGCTCGCGCAAAAGTTTCAAAGCTTCCCGAGACACCAGAAACACTCCCCGCGTATTCGCTAGAAACATCGCGTCCCACTGCTTCAAGCTCAGCTTCTCGAACTCCACAGTCTCGTAATTCGCGGCGTTGTTAACCAGAATGTCCAGCCCGCCCAGTTCGCGCCTGACTTCCTTAATCGCCGCCTTGACACTCTTCTCCTCACTAACGTCGCAGCGCAAAGCTACCGCCCGCACGCCCAAACTGCAAAGATCAATGACGGTATGCTGCGCCTCGCGCCCGGAGCGCAAAAACGTAATCGCCACATCCGCCCCGGCCGCAGCCATGGCCAGAGCCGTAGCCCGCCCCAGCCGCCGCGCCCCACCCGTAATCAAAACCGTCTTACCACGCAAAGCTATAGGAGAAGCAGATGTCACACGCATAAACGAATTGTACCGTGCCCCGCGGAAATCACGCGGAGACAGCCGCCCCCGGCTGTCCGACCGAAGCTCGGCACGGCTTACAGTTTTGAACAGGCGCGGCTGAAAGCGCGGCGCCCGTTCAAAGCTAGACCCCATAGACTGATTTCTGACCACCACGAAGGTCTTGAGCTTCAACTCTGGGTTTGAAACCTTGCCGAGCCTAATCCGTTATATTGAGTGACGGAATGTCAAAAGAAGCGAAAGATTCTACCGTGGTCGTTCGCCCGGCGCGGACCATTGCAGGAGCACTACGTCTCCCGGGGGATAAATCCATCTCTCACCGCTATGCCATGCTGGCCGCCATAGCCGAGGGAACGACGCGGCTGGAGAATTTTTCCACCGGCGCCGATTGTGCGAGCACGTTGAGTTGTCTCACCACGCTCGGAGTGGAAGTGGAGCGCAATGAAAATGCCGTGTTGATTCGCGGGCGCGGCCCGAAGCTGCAACCGCCAAAGATGTCGCTGGATTGCGGCAACTCGGGATCAACCATGCGCATGCTGAGCGGCATTCTGGCAGGGCAGGGATTCGCCAGTAAACTCGGAGGAGACGAATCTCTTTCACGCCGTCCCATGGCGCGAATCATCGCGCCGCTCGAACAGATGGGCGCGAAGATCGTGTCTGCCGATGAAGGCCGTCCTCCGTTGCGAATCACTGGCACACATCTCAAGGGGATTGACTACAAAATGCCCGTAGCAAGTGCGCAGGTGAAATCCGCACTGTTGTTTGCGGGATTATTCGCCGAAGGAGAAACTCGCGTAGAGGAACCGGTTCGCACTCGAGATCATGGAGAACTGGCGCTGCGCGCGTTCGGCGCTGAAGTCAGCCTGCACGGCAACCAGGCCCGGATTGCGGGCGGACAGAAGCTGCATGCCATCGAGGCGGAGATTCCAGGGGATCTTTCCAGCGCGGCTTTCTTTCTGTGTGCGGCGGCACTATTTCCCGGATCACGCCTGCTGATCAGCGGCCTGCTGATGAATCCCACGCGGGCGCGGTTGCTCGACATCTTGATCCTGATGGGTGTAGGTATTTCGGTCGCCGAGTTGGAAGACAGGCACGGAGAACTGGTAGGAGCAGTGGAAGTGGATGGCCGTGATCTGCGAGGAGCAACGATTGCGAACGCAGATACTGCGGCGCTGATCGATGAGATTCCAGTGCTGGCCGCGATTGCCCCTTTCACCTCGACTGGAATCGAGGTTCGCGATGCCAGGGAACTGCGGGTTAAGGAGTCTGACCGGATTGCCTCGATCGTGACCAATCTGCGGGCCATGGGAGCGGAGGTCGAAGAACTCGAGGACGGGCTGAAAATTCCAGGCGGACAGACGTTGCACGGAGCGGAGATCGATTCTTTTGGCGATCACCGGATCGCGATGGCATTCGCAGTCGCAGCTCTGCGCGCGGAGGGCGAGACCACCATTCATCGAGCTGATGCGGCGGTGATCTCCTGCCCGGGCTTCTTCAGCGCGCTCGAAGCCTTGTCGCAGAGACCAGTGTAGGCGCGGCGTCCACGCCTACACCAGCACTCAGATGTGTTCAGTCTTCCCGCCGTACTTTACCGTACCGTTCGTCTGATTGACGTGATCCACGTCCTGGTTGGTGTAAGTGCGTGACGCTTTCCTTCCGGCGGTCGAACTCGCCATCAAATTGGTCACACTCTCGCTGCTCTGCCACGAGGACACGCCGAGGTCAAACCCACGGACCTTCTGTCCATGACGTTCAGACATCGACTCCGAAGCCGCCTCCTCCGTCGCTGATGGACCGTACCAGACAGGCTGCGTATAAACTCCGACCGGCGGTTGCGACACAATCGAGAGAGTGGCGTTAGCGGCGCCGGCTACGTTTCCATAGGTGGCATTGCTGGCTCCCACCGCCGAAGGTGACACGGTAGCGAGAGTCGCGGACGGAGTCGTGACCAGCGGCACAAAAGGCGCTGCATAAACCCCGTAAGCAGGAGCCCACGTGCTGGCGGTTCCCCCAATTACAGTCGCTTGAGCGGCCGCCAATCCAGAAAGCAATAGAACCAGGCAGAGAGTGTTCAGTAAACGCATTGGATCCTCCACAGATATTGGGTCATCTGATTCCGCCGGGACCCTACTCGAGACTTCAGGGGCACCGCGCCGAAATCAGAACAGCATCATAACCCGAAAACCGGCTCTGGGCGCGGGTTTTATTAGGATCCTATATAGCGGGCATAGAGACTTCTGGCCACTGCCTGATCGGTTGTACCCTTGATAATGGCCCGGCCGTCGGGAAACAGTGTCATTTCATAGGGCTCGGGACAGAATTTCAGAACAAAGTCGTTGTGGCGAACGGCGCCATGGGGCTTGAGGCGCTCACTCATCTGCGCCAGATCGATGGGCCGATGGCGCTCGTGAATCTGCACGGAGTTGCGTCCGCATAACGTAATATGCGGGCGCCCAATTCCGGCGAGGTGAGGGAACTCATGTTCCCCGCAAGTCCGGCAACCGACGCGGGGCTGGTCCGCTGCGACCGCGGCGCGCTCATTGCTCCATACGTCGAAGGAAAGCAACGTGCGCCGGAGCCAGTTTTCGGCCCCTACCAGCAGCTTGACGGCTTCAGTGGCTGCGATCGATGCCGCCAGGTTTACCGCCGAGTTCAGAATCCCCGAGGTCTCACAAGTTTCAAAAGTGCCTTGCGGAGGATCGGAGAAAATGCAGGCCAAGCATGCGGTCTTACCCGGCAGCACATTCAACGTAACTCCGTAGCTGCCGACAGCTGCGGTGTAAATCCAGGGCAGGGAATTCTTCACGGCGAAATCGTTGATCAGATAGCGAGTTTCAAAGTTGTCGGTGCCATCGAGAATCAACTGCACGGATCCGAGTAAAACTTCGACATTTTCCGGGGTGAGATCAGCGACATGGGGTTCGATCACGATTTCGGAATTGAAGGCCGCAATTTTTCTGGCAGCGGCGATTGCCTTGGGCAGGGATTCGGCGGCGTCAGCTTCATCGAACAGCGACTGCCGCTGCAAGTTGCTGGGTTCGACATAATCGCGGTCAATGATACGAATCGCGCCCACACCCCCTCGGGCGAGCAGGGAAGCGAGTGCTGAGCCGGTAGCCCCGCAGCCTACAATGGCAATGTGCGAAGCCGCCAGCTTGCGCTGGCCTTCCACTCCGATTCCGCGGAAAAGCATCTGTCGCGAATATCTCTCGTCCGGTCCCAAAGAGGTCACCAGTTCCACGCCTGCAAACCATTATGATAGGTGCCACGTTGTTTTCAAAATGGAAGGGAAGGCACGATCCAGCGAGAGATTCATGGTTTGAGGGAAGACAAGCGCTGCAGCATACAACATTGATCTACACCGTTTCATCGAATGGATTGACCCGCGACGCTTTCATAGAGGAGCCTGTTTGCAACTGAGGGGGACGTTGCCCAAGACCCTGATTGCGCTGGCGCTCACGGCGATGTGTGTCGTCGAGGCGCCGGCTGATTCCTCTCCGCCCGCGGGAACGAGACAAGACCAGAGTCAGTCGGTCGAGACGCCAGCGCCAACTTTGCTTGCCGAAGATACCATGGCGCAGTACCAGGGTCTTACCGTCACAGACATACGCTGGCCGGACGTTTCCTCCGAAGCGGATCAGAAGCGCTGGCGCGATCTGATTCCGCAAAAGGCGGGCGAGCCCCTTGACCGGGATTTGGTGCGCGAAAGCATTCACAGACTCCATGACACCGGGCGCTTTGCGGACGTTCGGGTCGAGGCTGAACACACTGAAGACGGTAAAGTTTCTCTTTCATTCTTTACATCTCCGAATTTCTTTGTCGGCGACATTGACGTGCAGGGCGCTCCCAGCCGCCCCACCGCGGGACAGGTCGTGAACGCCTCGAAGTTTCAATTGGGAGAGTTGTTCACCCCCGACCAGGTCGAGCGCGCTCTGACGAACATCAAGCGGTTAATGCAGGAGAACGGCTTTTACCGTGCCTCGGTGAGCGAGCAGGAGCACAAGGATCCCGCCCGGCAGCAGATCGACATCTCTCTTCGAGTAGACCCCGGACCTCAGGCGCGGGTGGGAACCGTGACCGCGACCGGCAAGCTGGGATATTCGCAGGAGCAGATTCAGGACATCGCGAAGATGCATCCTGGAGACCTGGTTTCCGTACAGCGGGTAAGCAGCGCATTGGATCGACTGCGCAAGCGATATTCGAAGCAAAGCCGGCTGCTCGCCCAGGTCTCGATCTCCAAAAAGTCTTATCGCGAAGAAGCCAACGCGGTGGATTACACCTTTGACATTATCCCCGGACCGAAGGTGCGGGTCACGGCGGAAGGTTTCAGGATCAGGCGGGGTGTGCTCAAACAGAATGTACCGATCTTCGAAGAGAACGCCGTGGATGAAGACCTGCTGAGCGAAGGCCGGCGCAATCTGCTCAATTATCTTCAGAGCAGAGGCTACTTTGATGCCAAAGTTGGAATCAAACAACATTCCGATGATGCGGCGAACGAACTGCAAATTGTTTATGTGATCGAGCCTAGCGCCCGGCACAAGCTGGTCAAATTGGAGTTTACCGGGAACAAGTACTTCTTGACGGAGCGGCTGCGTTCCCGCATGCAGGTGCACCCTGCGGCCCGGTTCGAATCACGTGGCCGCTACAGCCAGGGATTGCTCAACGGCGATATTCGTGGAATCGAAGACCTATATCGAGCGAACGGCTTCCAGCAGATCAAGATCACAAGCAATGTTGTCGATGATTATGCAGGGCATGAAAATGATCTTGCGCTGGAAATCTCGGTCGACGAAGGTCCCCAAACGCTGGTGGGAGCGTTCAGCATCCAGGGAGCGCAGGCTTTCTCCGAGGACCAGCTTGAGGCCCACATCAACACGGCAAAAGGACAGCCCTTTTCCGAGTTCAACATTGCGCAGGACCGGGACAACCTTCTGAACTACTATTTCAACCACGGGTTTCCTCGCGCCAGTTTCGAGGCCGCGGCAAAGCCGACGCCGGAGCGGCCCAATCGCATGGACGTCACGTTCAAGATCCACGAAGGCGAACAGGTTTTCGTCGATCAGGTGTTTGTCTCCGGACTGAACTACACCAAGCCGTTTGTTGTGCAACGCGAACTGCAAGTCAAGTCCGGCGATCCGCTCAGCCAGATCGACCTGTTGCAAACCCAGCAGGGACTGTACGATCTCAGCATCTTCAGCCAGGTGGGTACGGCAGTGCAAAATCCGAATGGCACTGAACCCACGAAAAACGTGCTGGTGGACGTCGAAGAAGCCAAGCGTTACACCTTCAACTACGGCGTGGGATTGGAATTCCAGACCGGCCAGCCCTCGGCCCTGGGTACCAACCAGGCCAAGGGTCGAACCGGAGTAAGCCCGCGAGTTTCTCTGGGCATAACCCGTCTCAATTTTCGCGGCCGCAACCATACCATCACCTTCAAGGCTGACGTGGGCAGTTTGCAGCAGCGCGGCCTTCTCAGCTACACCGCTCCGCGCTGGTTCAATAGCCCGGACTGGAAGTTGTCATTGACCGCGTTCTATGACAACACCCTGGACGTCACCACGTTCGCCTCACAGCGTCTGGAAGGGTCGGTGCAAGCCGAGCAAATCATCAGTAAAGTGACCACGATGGACTATCGCTTTACTTATCGCCGGGTGAAGGCCAGCGAGATCACCATCAGCCCCGCGCAGATTCCGCTGCTCTCGCTGCCGGTACGTGTGGGCGAGCCCGGCTTCAGCTACATTCGCAACAAGCGGGACAACAATCTGGAAACCACCAAGGGCAGCTACACCACGATCGACGCCGGAGTCGCTGCCAGCTACTTCGGGTCGGAGGCGGATTTCAGCAGCATTCTCGCGCAGAACTCCACTTACCACGCTTTTGGGAAGAACCGGCCGCCGGAGAAGAAATTCGTATTCGCTCGCTCGCTGCGAATCGGAGTAGAGAGCCCCTTCAGCAATACCCTGGTCCTCCAGCCCGGACAAGCCTGTCCCAACTCGCAAATTAACTGTACCGTCATTCCGCTGGCCGAGCGCTTTCTCTCCGGCGGCGGAAACTCCCACCGAGGTTTCGGTTTGAATCAGGCTGGTCCGCGCGACCCCACGACCGGGTTTCCAGTTGGCGGGAGTGCGCTTTTCCTGAATAACGTGGAACTGCGCTTTCCCCCGACCACCCTGCCTTTCTTTCAGGACAACATCAGCTTCGCTGTTTTCGAAGATGCAGGGAATGTCTTTACCGACGGCCGCGGCATGCTGAACAACCTGCTCCGGTGGCGGCAGAAGAACTCCCAACTCTGCTTGCAACAAAGCACGGCCAGCCAGTGCGATTACAGCTACGTTTCGCACGCGCTAGGGGTTGGGGTGCGCTACAAGACGCCAATCGGTCCGGTGCGCTTCGATTTCGGGTACAATTTAAATCCAACAGCATTCCCGAGCACACAAACAGTCACCGATAAAACCGGCAAGATGACGAATATTTTCGTACCGCAGCACGCTTCGCATTTCAACGTTTACTTTAGTATTGGACAGAGCTTCTGATGAATCAACAGGGTTCGATCATTGCCGGTATTGTGGTGTTGCTCGCCATTGCCTTGCCTGCCCGGGCGGGCGACGTTCTGGACCGCATCGTCGCCACCGTGAACAACCATATCATCCTGCAAAGCGAATGGCAGGACGCGGTACGCTACGAAGCATTCGTCGGCGGCCGGTCACTCGACCAACTCCAAACCTCGGATCGCAAAGCTGCGCTCGACCACTTGATCGACCAGGAGCTGTTGGGCGAGCAAATGCGCGCTTCGGGTTTTCCGCACGCCAGCACCGCCCAGGTGGAGAAAAGCATTCAGGAGATTCGCAAACAGTACTCCGGCGCAGACAGCGAGGCTGGGTGGCAAGCGGCACTTAGCCGCTACGGGCTGACCGATAATGAACTGAAACGGCGTGTCGCATTGCAGGCCGATCTGCTGGGCCTGGTGGATGCGCGGCTGCGCCCCAACATTGTCATCGATTCCAGAAGCATTGAGAGTTATTACAACCAGGAACTTTTGCCCCAACTTCGGCAATCCGGCGCCGAACAAGTTCCCCTTGCTGACGTCACGCCTAAGATCAAGGAACTGCTCACGCAGCAGAAGATGAACCAGTTGCTGGTGGCCTGGCTGCAAGATCTGCGTTCTGGAAGCGAGATCAATCGGGACACGAGTTCTCCGGACCCCGGAGACCAGAAGCGATGATGGAACCCCGCGCCCAGCCACGCTGGCGCAGGTTCCGCAACTTTCTGCTGATCGCGGGACTTGCAGTGTTGCTCCTGCTGGGTGGTCTGAGCTGGTATGCGACCACCGACTCCTTCCAGACTCTGGTACGCCGCCGCCTGGTGGCTGAGATGGAGCGCATCACGGGCGGGCGAGTCGATCTGGGCGGGATTCACACCATACCATTCCGCTTTCAGGTCGAAATAAGGGACCTGACCATCCACGGGCGCGAAGCTGCCGGCGAAGTTCCCTACGCACATGTGGACCGGTTGGTTGCGCACGTCAAACTGATCTCGACCCTGGAATCTGAATTCGGATTCTCCTCCCTGGTCCTCGATCATCCGGTGGTTCATTTGATCTTCTATCCCGACGGCACCACCAATCAACCTGCGCCCAAATTAAAAGTGGCCCCAACTAAAGCGCCCATCCAACAACTGTTCTCACTTTCCATCAGTCAGCTCGAAGCCCGCCGCGGCGAGTTGCTGTGGAATGATGAGAAAAAGCCCTTCGACTTCATCGCCCACGATGTATCGGCGGACATGACCTATTCTGTGCTGCACCGCCGATACGACGGCACCCTCCTGCTGGGAAAGATAGACACAAAGTTTGAGAACTACCGCCCTGTGGCCTGGATGGCGGAAGCGCACTTCACCCTCAGTCGGGACAGTCTCGAAATCACTTCCCTGACAGCGACCTCCGGACGCTCAAAGCTGCAGGCGAGCGGCCAGTTGGTAGATTTCCGCGAACCTCGTGTGGCGGCGAAGTATGACCTCGCGCTTGATCTCGCTGAGGCCAGCGCGATTGCGCGTCACAGTGAGATACGGCGTGGAGTTGTGCAGGCGACCGGCGAAGGCTCGTGGTCGTCAGCCGCGTTTTCCTCTTCCGGCAAGCTCCTGGCGAAGAATCTTGATTGGCGCGATGAGTCGATTGGATTGCATGGAATCTCCTTCACCAGCGACTACACCGTCAATCCCCAGCGGCTTGCGTTTTCTCAATTTCAGGCGAAGCTGCTGGGTGGGGATCTGACGGGTGAGGCGGAAGTCCTCAATTGGCTCAATTCGCGGCCCGCGGTGAAGCCCACCAGATTCAATGCGTCAGATGAGCAGCAGGGAAGGGTTCGGTTGCGGCTGAAGAATCTTTCTGCCGCCGAAATCGCAGCCGCTTTGTCGTCGCCCACTCGTCCGCTCCAGCGCTTGAATTTGGCAGGCGCAGCCAGCGGAAATGTAGAGACAAAATGGCGGGGCTCGGTGCGCAGCACAGAAACCGAGATTGCATTGGACGTCGCCGCGCCAGCTTCCTTGACCGCAGGACAACGCCCGATAAATGCTCACACTCTGGCCAAGTATCGCGCGGCCTCCGGCGACCTCGACGTCGCCGAGTTCACGGCCGCCACTCGCACCACGCAAGTCCGCGCCTCCGGCACTCTCTCTGCCACTGCGGCCTTAAAGCTCTCGGTTACGACCGCGGACCTCCACGAATGGCAGCCTGTCCTCGTGGACCTCGGCTATCAGCAGATTCCCGTGGTCTTGCAGGGGCATGCCTCTTTCAGTGGGACCGCGACCGGAAAACTATCCGCCATTGACTTTGCCGGGAAACTGCAGTCCGACGACTTCGACCTCCAGATTCCGGCCAGATCGCATTCGCCCAAGAAAGATGTGCATTTTGATTCCCTGGTCGCGGATGTTCAGCTCTCGCCTCATGCTTTCGCGGCGCACAACGGCAAACTGCATCACGGGGAGAGCACTATCGCTTTCGATCTCGGAGCTGGCCTCCAACAACGACAGTTCACGGACTCCAGCCCCATCACGGCTCGCGTCGACATCCGCGACGCCGCTGTGGACGAGATTCTGGCCCTAAGTGGAATTGACTTCCCGGTCAGCGGAAAAGCAAATCTTTTTGCGCAGATTGAGGGCACTAAGGCGGATCCACGGGGAAGCGGCCATATCGAGCTTTCGGACGCACTGATCCACGGCGAACCCGTCCAACACCTTGACTCCAAGCTGGAATTCAACCGTCACAAGATCTCGCTGGATGATTTTCATCTCGCGTACTATGACGCGCACGTCAACGGAGCGGGTACCTACACCCTTACCACGCGTGCCTTTCAGGTCAATCTAACCGGAGACAATTTTGACCTGGCCCGCATTTCCCAGCTTCAGGCCACGCGTGTGGCCGTGGACGGTCGTCTGGATTTCTCCGCGCAAGCTTCGGGCACGCCGGAGCAGCCCGTCGTCAATGCCAAGATCCGCTTGCGCGATCTTGCCTTTGATCATGAAACCGCGGGTGACTATAGCTTCGACGCCGTGACCCAGGGCTCCGAACTGCACGTGCGTGGGCAGTCACAATTCAAAGCCGCAGAGCTAAACATCGACGGCACAGTTCAGTTGCGTGCAGATTGGCCTTCCGCAATAAACCTCCACTTCAACCATCTCGATGTCGATTCTGTGGTCAGGACTTATCTGAAGGGACGCGTCACCGGCCATTCCGCTGTCGCCGGCGATTTGCAGTTAAGAGGCCCCCTGCGTCGTCCTCACGAACTGGAAGTGATTGGCAGTCTCAACGATTTCTTCGCCGATGTCGAGAACATCAAGGTTCGCAACAGTGGCCCGATCAGCTTTAGTATTTCGAACCAATTCCTCAAGATTCAGCAGTTCCATTTGATTGGTGAAGGCACTGACCTCACAGTAGGCGGTACGGTGCGTTTGGACGGTCAGCACGACCTTGACTTGCACGCCCAGGGGCATGCGAATCTTCAACTCATTCAAAGCTTTGATCCCGAATTCACCACCTCCGGCGAGGTCGCCGTTGACCTGGGAGTTGGAGGTACGATCCACCAACCTACGACCCAGGGCAGGCTACAGATCAGCAACGGCTCGATTGCCTATAGCGATCTTCCCAGTGCACTAAGTGCCATCAACGGATCCGCGGTATTCAATCAAGACCGCTTGCAGATTGAAAGTCTTACAGCGCGCGTTGGTGGCGGCGTCGTCACCTTCGGCGGATACGCCACCGCGTATAACCGTCAACTCAATTTCAATCTGACCCTGCAAACCCAGGACGTCCGCTTGCGCTATCCGCCGGGGGTTAGCTCCATGGCGAATGCTGACCTGCGCTGGTCAGGCACTGCCGCAGCTTCTGCGCTCTCCGGAGACGTCACGGTCACCAAACTGTCGGTGACGCCCGGGTTCGATTTCGGCGCGAGTCTGGCCCGTAGCGCACAGAGTTCCGCACTACCACAGACCAATCCTCTGCTGAACCGCATCCGCATGGATGTGCACATTGTGACTACGCCCGAACTGCAAATGCAGACCGCTGTCGTCCGGCTTTCAGGGGATGCCGATTTGCATCTTCAGGGCACGTTGGCCAAGCCTGTTCTGTTGGGCCGCGCCGACGTAAGCGAGGGCGAAGTCTATTTCAACGGAACCAAGTACCGCATGGAACGCGGCGACGTAGTCTTCGTCAATCCGGTGACCACCACACCAGTGCTTGATCTGCAAGCTTCCACCCACGTTCGCGATTACGACATCACCGTCAACCTGAACGGTGGACTCGACAAGCTCAATTTGACTTATCATTCCGAGCCGCCGCTGCCAGTCGCCGACATCATCAATTTGCTCGCCCTGGGGCAGACCCAGCAGCAGTCCGCCCAACTGCAGCAGTCCGGTCAGTCGCCGTTTGCCCAGCAAGCATCTAGCGCCATACTAGCTGAGGCCCTGAACTCCGCCATCAGCAACCGCGCACGCAGTTTATTTGGCATCAGCCACATCCGGGTTGATCCTCAAGGCTTGAACACGGAAACTTCACCCACAACGTCGGCTCCTGCGGTCACCATAGAGCAGCAGGTCAAGGACAACCTCACCCTGACCTACACCACAAACGTTTCCCAGACCTCGCAGCAAATCATTCAGGCGGAATACAATCTGACCCGCAATGTGTCCATCCTGGCGCTTCGCGACTACAACGGCGTGGTCAGCTTTGAAGTGCGAATTCGCCAGCGCAGGAAGTAGATTCGCTCGTGTTCTGAAGTTTCTGCCAGCAGAAAATCTGCAAGTTTATTGACTGCTCCCGTTCCGGAAACTGTGGGGCGCGTCCAGCACTGCCTCACTCGGAAGAGGAGAATCCGATGCGGACACAAAGAGGCTTCTCGCTGATCGAGTTGCTGATCGTAGTGTCGATTATTCTGATCATTGCGGCCATCGCTATTCCGAGCCTGGTGGGGGCAAAGATTGCGGCCCACGAAGCGTCCGCCGCGAACTCGATTCGCACCATTAACACTGCCCAGGTCACGTATCAGTCCACCTACGCCGCGATTGGCTACTCGAATTCCATCGCAGCCTTGGGGCCTCCCGCCTCGACCGGTTGTCCCGCTAGCGGCCCGATCTCTGGCAACGCCTGCTTGATTGACTTTGCACTGGCGAACGCCAGCGCTCCGGCGGTGGCCAAGTCTGGCTACTATTTCGGCGCAGGCGTACCGGGAGGCGGTCCGCCCAACTCGGGCTACACCGTAGGCGGCGCCCCGGTTGCCTTCAACCGCAGCGGCGTACGCGGTTTCTGTTCCAACGAAGACGGCGCGATCCACGTTGCGCCGGCCTGGAACGCTCCGCCGCCGACGGTGAATGCAACTTGCCTCAATACACCTTACGTGCAGCTGCAGTAGGCAGTACAAACGATCTCGGTATCTTGCCGGCTGTCGCGAAAGCAGCGTGCCCGTAATCGGCGGCCCCATGCCCTCCCAGAAGCGGCGACCGCCAGGATCGCGACACCCTTGCCCGCATTGGACCTGAACATGGCTGACGCGGAGTGAGCCAGGTCGGGGCCAGATTCCCATCCCTCAAAATACCTTGTCCAAATCTTGGAATTAGCCTAGTATGTTCGGCACGGCCTTGTTGGCGCTGGCTCCCTTCCAACTATTGTTCGTAAGAGGAGACCGCTAATGTTCACTCGCAAGCTCGACGGCGTTTTTCTGTTCGTTTTCCTCGCAGCGCTCACGTATCCCGTGGCCGCTCAGCAAGCTCCCATACACTTTGTGTTCCTCACCTACGGGGCGGTTGCCAAACAGCAGGGACCTTTTCATCTTGGCGGTACGGGTACTTCGGAGGGACTCAACGGTTTTGTCTCCGCCGACTTGAGCCAGATCAGCGGGGGCCAGACTATGTGGTCAGTGGCAAACGCTGGTCAGAACCGCAGCCCGCTGGAGGGCCCGTCAGGTTCCGTCTCCAAGCTGGACCTCAAAGCTCCAGG
>Ga0210410_10003726_pt1 | contig 13477 bp, 14 predicted proteins | sample IncBWC4MmetaG_FD_161058 | JGI IMG/M metagenome (GOLD analysis project Ga0210410, IMG submission 161058) | Forest soil microbial communities from Barre Woods Harvard Forest LTER site, Petersham, Massachusetts, United States - Inc-BW-C-4-M | ecosystem: Environmental > Terrestrial > Soil >... | reverse complement strand
TAGATGTTGCCCTTTTTGTCCAGGGTAACGCCAGCTTGCGGATTCGCTCCATCTGGACCGGCAAAGCGGTGCAGAACTGTGTACGTCCACTTACCGTTGGCTGCGTGGGTCATTTTGAAAACTACTACAGCCGCCAAGGCAATGCTGTGTCTTTCCCCCGCCCGCCGTCGTTCCATAGAGATTTCCTGCCCGATCGGACGCCAGCGTGCCCAGCGGACTGGCTCCATTCCAGAAATCAGGAAACTCGTGCAGCACCGTCTCCTTCCAGTGGCCACTGGAGCTACGAGTCAGCTCAAAAATTGTGCCGCAGCCCTGCGGGCAGTTCTGATTGCTTGCGCCTCCGCTGGCGGTCGCGCCGTAGAGATTGCCCGCGCGGTCGAAGATCACCCCAGCATAAAGATAGAAGGGAAAGCGATGCAGCACGTGTTCGGTCCATTCTCCGGACGAAGTTTTCGGCTTCGGCGTCAACTCGAAGACAATCGCACCGTCCGTGCCCAGCTTCGTCGTGCCATACAGATTCCCGGAGGCGTCCAAAACCAACGCACCCAAAGGATCGTATCCATCGTGATGTCCTTTGCGCAGGTCAAAGCTGTGCACCGTGCTGTAGGTCCAGTACGGAGAGCCAGGTGTCAACTCGGCTATCGCTCCGCCGTGGTACTTTCCGGCTCCGATGGCGCCATAGAGATTCCCCGCCTTGTCTAGCAATATCGGAGTGTTGGACGCGGACTCGTAGAGTATGTTGTAGCTCCAGCTTTTAGCGCCGTGCACAAGCTCAAAGACCACACCCCCGTCGGAACTGCCGCCAGCCGGGGCGGTGCCGTAGAGATTGCCCGCAGCATCGAACACCAGGTCGCCACCGGGGCCTGCTCCATCCATGCACTCGACCTTTCCGTGTACGGCACAGAAGTCGTACAGGATGATTTCTGTCCACCTTGACAAACCAGTTGAAATCGCCTCCCAAGTCTTGGGTGGGCGCCGACGTTCCGGAGAGAAGGAATTGATGTGCTGGGAAACTCGGACCTTCGTTCGTCTGAAACATGTAATTTGCGAAGCCGTAGTTGATGGCAATCTGAAAATAGGGATCCGCCTCCGCGCGCGGGACGTAGGCGAAACATACTGTTGGGTCTGGCCGGCCCATACACGTCCCGTCCATGTTGCCGCGGTCCCACTGGTTCGTGAAATTGATATAAAAGTGACCCTGATTCAAAGGATCGGCAATACTCCTGGGGGTGCTGCAGACCGGACCGGTGTGGCCAATCAAGGCGCCTCCGTTTTCGATATCCACCCCCGGCTCGAACGGGTCCTCTGCGATCTGACATTTTGCTGTTGTTGGGGTGCTCCCAAATAGATTGTCCGGCGTGCGGTTTTCCTGGACAACGATAATGATGTGATCGAAATGAGGCAGGGTTTGTGCCGGCGCAAGCGTTGCCCAAATGCGGCCAGCAGTGCCAGAATTCTTGCTGTGACTTTCATGTTGAATCCTCCTCTTTGCAATGACGGTTAGTGAGTGGATTGTCGAGTCAGGAAGCAGGGGCCCGGATACAAAGGTCACGAGTACTATGCCAGATTTTCGGGAAGTAGCAAGAAAATCCTTCTACTGTCCAAAATCAGGACAAGCATCGTTGGGCAGCTCGCTCAGAGAACGGAAATTGAGGGTAGGTCAGCTAATACCTGGATCAAGGCGAGCACGTCTGCCAGTCGCTCGGGTGTATAGAGATTTTTCCTGCCAAACATGTGCGGACTCCTAAGCTCACTGCTTCCCCAACTGCCTTCAGGATAATCCCCTTGTAAACTCAGTTTGCAGCGAACGGCTGCCCCAGCACTGCACTTCCCTGCTCACGCACGCGCCCACGCCCCACGCGCGGTTACATAGGGTTCGACGAGTTTCCAACCACATAACTGTCGTTAACAGGCCATTACACGTTTTGACTCCTGATCGTTGAGTCTAAAGGCGATTTAGCAACACCAAACATCAAGCACGCAGTCGCCGCTCCCGGCGCCTGCGCCGGAAGCTAAGAGAGCGCCGGAATGGTTGACTCCGTATTTTGCTGTAGGCGAGGCGTATGCGTTTCTATGCGATAGAGAAAAGTCCGTCGCCAATCTGAAGTTTTTTGTAGAACAAGCCAAGGGGAGCCCGACCTATGAAGATGCGGTCTCAGACTCAGAGAAAATTTTGGGAACTCTAGGAGCGGGCAAGTTCCTGTCGGACTGCGATTTAAGCAGCCCGCATTAAGTCTTTATTTTTGCCTGTACCCAAGACTTTCGTGCTGGGCTAGTATCGGTCGCCCGTGCTGGGCTGGTCCTTGACGGGTGGCCCTGCCTTTCGTGTCCTTTGCGAAGGCTGGGGCATTTCAGCCGTCGCAACAAAATCCCCGCCCTGTCTTTCCAAGAACCGGAGAGACAAGGGCAGGGAACCCTCGTGAGCAAGATTGGGAGGAAGGGCCGGCCATCCCGCCGTATTCAGCTCGTACCACAGCCCTTCCCAATTTGCCTCAACCGCTCCCCATCTCTAGAATAGAGACTACCCGTTTCCCGAGACACAATATGATTCATTTTCCCGTTCCTGAGGCGCTTACGTTCGATGACGTGTTGCTGCTGCCTGCCCGCTCTGACGTGATTCCGACCCAGACCAATACGCAGACGCAGCTCACGCGCAATATCCGGCTGAATATTCCAATCATCAGCGCGGCCATGGACACGGTGACCGAATCGCACATGGCCATCGCCGTGGCCCAGCAGGGCGGGATCGGGATCATTCATCGCAACCTGACCGTCGAGCAGCAAGCCAACGAAGTAGACAAAGTGAAGCGCTCGGAGAGTGGCATGATCGTCGATCCGGTCACCATGTCGCCGGACGCTAAAGTCTCTGAGGCGCTCGATGTCATGCGCCAGTACAAGATTTCCGGCGTGCCCATCACCAAGAACGGAAAGTTGGTCGGCATTCTCACCAACCGCGACCTGCGCTTCGAAACCCGCTTCGATATTCCCATCAGCAAAGTGATGACCAAGGAAAACCTGATTACGGTCGCGGTCGGTACAACCCTCGAAGAAGCGGAAAAGATTCTGCACAAGCACCGCGTAGAAAAACTTCTGGTAGTCGACGACAACTACAATCTGAAGGGCCTGATCACGGTAAAAGACATCCAGAAAAAATTGAAGTATCCGAACGCCGCCAAAGATTCACAAGGCAGGCTGCGCGCGGCCGCCGCCATCGGCGCCACCGGAGATTTTCTGGAACGAGCCCAGGAACTGGCAAAGTGCAAAGTGGATTTGCTGGCCATCGATAGCGCCCATGGCCACTCCACCCGCGTGCTCGAGGCCATCAAGGCAGTGAAATCCAAGCTCCCGGAAGTTGACCTGATCGTAGGAAATGTAGCGACTTTCGACGGCGCCTGCGAACTTGCGAGAGCAGGCGCAGACGGGATAAAAGTCGGAATCGGCCCCGGATCCATTTGCACCACGCGTGTCGTAACCGGAGCCGGTGTCCCCCAAATTACCGCCATCGCCGAAGCCTATCGCGCCACCAAAGACGCCAGCATCCCGATAATCGCCGACGGCGGAATAAAATATTCCGGCGACATCACAAAAGCATTAGCCGCAGGCGCAGCCGCCGTGATGATCGGATCCCTCTTCGCAGGCACCGACGAGAGCCCCGGCGAACTAATCCTCTATCAAGGAAGAACGTTCAAATCCTATCGCGGCATGGGCTCATTAGGCGCCATGGCGCAAGGCTCCAGCGAACGCTATTTCCAAAACACCGACGACGCCTCAACCGCCATGCCCACCCTGGGCGAAGAATCCAATCGCATGGGAAAACTAGTCCCCGAAGGCATAGAAGGCCGCGTCCCCTACCGCGGCTCCGTCGCGATGATCGTCCACCAGATGGTAGGAGGCCTGAGATCAGGCATGGGCTACTGCGGCTGCGCCAGCGTTCCGGAATTGCTCCAGAAGACCCGCTTCGTCCGCATAAGCGGCGCCGGCCTCCGCGAGAGCCACGTCCACGACGTGATGATTACTAGAGAAGCTCCGAATTATGCGGTGGAGTAGGTTCGCGATTTGAAAGGATCCATGTTTTTCCAACCTTTGGGGGAAGCTCGCTCTTGAGCTCCGATCAGAAGCAGATACTCAAGACCTGGATTGCTGCGCTTTTGTGGATCGGGTTGATCGCTACCGAGTCTACGGATTCGTTTTCGGCCGAACACACGAGCAAGTATCTGTACCCAATACTCCACTTTCTTTTCGGCTTGAATAGGGTTCGCTTCGAGGTGGTGCATCACTACATCAGAAAGTGCGGGCATTTTGTGGGGTATTTTTCTTTGAGTTTTCTTTTATTTCGCGCCTGGCGAGCTACCCTGCATTTGCCCTGGGCCCCGCGCTGGGCGTTGCGCTGGGCTACGATTGCTTTCTTCATGTCTGCCCTGGTGGCAAGCCTGGATGAGTGGCATCAGACCTTTATTCCTTCGCGAACTGGCGCATTCAGTGATGTTGTGTTGGACAGTTGTGCGGCTTTGACGGCGCAGGTTTTGATATTTCTTTTTCTGACGTGGAAACCGCGCAGGATGAGTGTTGCCGGCGATTGAGTTCGCGTGCGCGGGTTCGCTCAGTAGAGGGCGTCGTACTTCGTGACTACCCAGTCGCCGTCTTTGTTCTCGAGCGTGACGGAGAACAGTTCTTTGTAAGTTCCCGGCCGGCCGGACGCGTTGCGGCGCTTGCCGCTGTAGTGCAGGATGCGGAGCGGCGGCGCATCTTCCCAGTCCACTATTTTCCAGGAAAGCAGCGGATGTTGCGCTTCAGACTGGCAGATGAAGGCGGCGTATTTCTTGCGATAATCTTTTTCCCATTCGGCGAGTTGATCCTGGCAGTGTCCGTCACGCATGGCGTCGAGATATTTCGCCGCCAGGCGCTCAGTGGAACGATCACGCAGGGGATTCAGTGAAATCGAATTTGGCGTGCCGGAAAGAGGATCTCGATCCTCCGAGCGGGAGAGCACCGGGCCCTGGCCGTTCAGCCACATCAGATAGCCAAAGAAAACCAGGAGAACCAGAACGCCGGCCCCCGCAGCAATCGCGAGTTGTACGCGCGAAAACCTCATAACCTTTTCCCAAGTGTAACGTGATGAGGGGCTGGGGGTAGGTTACGGCGGTGACCCACACAAGGACATGTACGAATGGAAAGCTCGCCCCGTGGCTCCGGAGGCCTGCTATTGTCCGGTCGCGAGCATTTCACACACCCGGTGAAGAACATCGTGCTGCTGCTCATTGAGGGCGAGGAATTCGAGGCCATGGCGTAAACCGTTGCGGTAGCGCACCAGCGCGCGGAGTTTCAGAGGATAAGCCGCCAGGGGCAACGCTAATTCCATGGAAACCACTTCGCCAGTTTCCAATTCTCCGGTCAGAGTGCAGCCCACTCCATCTTCTCCCAGCTCGTTCGACCGTCCCCATAACGACGAGGTCTCGCCCGAGCGAAACACCTGCACCGAGATCCGCATGTCCACCTGATACCGCGGAAACCGGCGTGCGCTTTGCGGAGAAGATTTGGATTCCGGGATAGAAGCCTCCATGTCCGGCATCGCTGCTTTTGCAAATCTACGGCTGAGCACAGCATCAATCCGTTCTTCACGCCAAAATCGAAGCGCTAGTTTCCGTGCAAAGTGTAGCCCGGTTCCAGCGGCAACTTGCCTCCCACCTTCAACACTGTAACCCCGCCGCTGATCGAATACACATCCACCAGGCCCACCGCTCCGGGAGTCGCTCCGACTTTCTTAACCACGGCCTCGTCGGAGTCAACCAAGATCACCGCAGGGTGATCGGCTCTGCCATGATTGGCGCTGGCGATCACTGCTTTCACTTCTTCCTTCGACATGCCGTAGACCTTGTCCAACACCAGCCTCATCTCCGGCGCGCCTGGATCACGAGTGATGAAACTCACCGGCTTGCCATCCGGCCAGCGGCTGGTCTGACCTTTGCAGATCTTCGCCAATTCCGCTAACGTCATCCCCGGCGTATTGTTCGCTTTATTGGAAATCAGAGCCAGGTCCTTGCCCTGAGCCAGTCCAGCCCAGCCCAGAATGACCAGCGCGGCCGCAAGCAAGCGTCGCGAATGCACATCTCCTCCCGCCTGTCTCTGATTGTCCTCGAAGTCCAGCAACGGCTCAACGACAGATCGTGTATGAACCACCCGAGACAATAAGCACCTGGCGACGCGCGCCCGGGCGTTAATCGCCGCCAGAAACCTAATCCGCCTTCACCAGATTCAGCTTGACCAGGATTCCCACCAGCCGATCCACCCAGGCAGTCTCGAAATCCCGATTGAATTCTACCGCCAGCAGACCCGCGATGTCCGCCGTGCTGCGCCTGCCATCCATGAAATTGATCGCCTCAAAAGTAATCTGATCGAACGGGGGACGCGGCGGCAGCCCGCCCTCCGGCGCCTCGCTGGCAAACTTCGCTTCCTGCTCGTCCCACCATTTTCGGTCATCGCCTGAAAGTGGCTCATAAGCGGACGCATCGATGGGAATCAGCGTCAACCGCCGTGGACCGAGTTTTGTCCATCCGGGGACGCGGTCGGAGATTTTGGTTCGATCGGTAGGCTCACCGCCCTGCTCGAAGAAAGCTGCTGCTTGCGCCTGTTGCTGTTTGGTTGCCGATTCCATCAGTTTCTCATCCGCCTGCAACCGCATCCGCGCCCCGGGAGTGTTCGGACCGGCAGCGATTTCTCCAATGCGCCGCGCGTACTCCGCCACAGACGCGCCGACCCGAACCGATTCCATCTGCCGCCGTCTGTCCTTTTCGTCCCCCGCCGACCAGTAAGCCGCAGCCGCCGCCAGCACTCCCACGCGCCGAAGCTCGGACGCATCGGTCTTATCAACGGTGTCTTCGCTGGTATGGTGCGTCCAGTCCGGATCGTGCCCCAGCATCGCCGACGGAATGCCCAACCCCAGGAACATGTCGTGATCGCTACCCTGCGCGTACGGCGCCATTTCCGCAGGCCAGAAATTGTGGCTCCCGGTTGGCGCAAACAGATACGCATCGCGCGTCTGTTGCAAGACGTCCGCCATTACTCCGTTAAGGAACCCCTCCACCGAATCCGGCGTGCGCGTGATGTAGAACCGCGAATTCGTCTTGACCGTGTCCTCGCCCACCATGTCGAGGTTCAGGTTCATCGCGATGCACGGATCACCCGCCCGATAAGGCCTGTCCGGCGGATTCTGCCGCGGATCATCCCATCCGCCCGGGTTGCAGCCGCGCACTTCCGTATGTTTCGTGAGATAGGCGATCGTCCCGAAGTGCTCTGGCACCCACATGAAATGAATCGTCTGAGCCGGCGCCGCCAGTTTGCCGGAGGAAATAAGTGCATGCAGCGTGCGCGCCATCTCCAGCATCGCCGCGGACCCGCTCCCGTTATCATTCGCGCTCCACTTGGGATGATCAAGGTGACCGGAAATGAGCACCTCGGTTTCCGGATTCTTACTGCCACGAATCCACGCATGCACCAGCGTGAGGTGTCCCGGCCCCAGCGTGGCGTCAATCTTTCCATGCACCCGCACTGGCCCTCGCCGCATCAGTTCGCGAAGCTGCGTGTACTGGTTCGCGGAAATCTGGAACCCGCCTGCGGTCTTGTCCAACTCAACTGCCCGCGGCCAAATCCCGTTGTAGCGCACCATATCCGGATGCTCCGCCCGATCGTCCGCCGCCGGATAAATCACCACTCCCACCGCCCCCCGCTTCACTGCTGCTGCTCGCACCACGGTGCCAGCGTAGCCGTAAGCCAGCGCAACTTTCCCGCGCACCTCCTTGCCTTCATAATCCTTGTCGCTGGTGCCCGCGTCCACATCTACCAACTCGCCACTCCAATCTCCACCTTTCGAGTAAGTAGAAACGCACATGGGCACATCGCTGTAGCGGCACAAGCGGAACGGAACAGAATCGGAGACGCCGCCCACACTCTCCACCCACAACTCGCCCCCGCGTATCTCCCAACCCATGGGCGAGAGGTGCGTCTGATAGTAGGTTTTCCCATCGGACGGAAACTGTTCCAGGCTCGATTCGATTCCCCAGGCGCGCAGCTTGGCCAGCACAAGTTTCTCCGCCACCTCGGCCATCATCGGACTGCCCTGAATGCGGTGGTATTGCACAATCTGCCGATCGTTTTCCTGAGCCGCCTCCCCCGAAAACTCATTGACAATCGCATTGAATACCGGTTGCGGGACCAGATGTTGGCCCGCGGCGGGCAGAGTCAGTAGCAGCAAAAATCCAAAGCTGGGAATCTTCATGAGCCGGATTTTCATGCGCCCAGAGTACAGCAAATCCTGAATCCACGCATCGTTTCCCCCGGGCAAATCATCTTTAGTAGTCAGGAGGAACAAAATGTCGCATCAATTGCCTGCTCTCCCCTACGACTATTCCGCTCTCGAACCGGTAATCGATACTCAGACCATGAAACTTCATCACGACATGCATCACGGGGCATACGTGAAAAATCTGAACGCTGCTCTGGAAAAATATCCTAACCTGCAATCCAAGAGTGGCGAAGACCTGATCCGCGATTTGAACGCCGTCCCTGAAGACATCCGCGCCACCGTGCGCAACAACGGCGGCGGACACGTGAACCACACTATGTTCTGGGAGATCATGAAGCCCAAAGGCGGCGGCGATCCCAGCGGCGCGATCGCGGAAGTCATCAAGAAAACTTTCGGCAACTTCAAAGACTTTCAGGCCAAGTTCAACGATGCCGGCGTCAAACAATTCGGCAGCGGCTGGGTCTGGCTGGCTGGCACACCCGCCGGCGAGGTCAAGATCCTCAGCACGCACAACCAGGACAATCCAATTTCCCAGGGCCTGTTCCCAATTCTCGGCAACGATGTCTGGGAGCACGCCTACTACCTGAAATACAACAATCGCCGTCCCGAGTATCTGGCGGCGTGGTGGAACGTAGTGAACTGGGACGCGATCAACCAGCGTCTGAAGACATTTCAGGCACAATCCCAGCCCGCCTTAGCGGCCCGATAGCGTCTCGTGAGGCCGGGTCTCATATCCGGCCCGCGACACAAATTACCACGGAGCAGTCCCCGGCGGCACTGCGGATCTCGCTCCGCAGTGCTGTTCTGTGCGGGGCAATGTTGTCTGGCACCATAGATGTGCAATGATCTGGATCTTTACTAGGTCCAGCCCCTTCTCTATCGTAAAGCCACTGTCCGTATTCCTCGGATTTCGGGAGCATCGAGTGAAATTCAAGCGGTCGATAGGAATTCTGTTTCTAACGCTGGTCAGCGCCACAGTGGGCGCGTCAGCGACTGCCCTGCCGTTTATCAACGACGACTACCCCAAAGCTCTGGGCGAAGCAAAGCAGCGGAAATTGCCGATCTTTGTCGAAGTCTGGGCGCCGTGGTGATCGACCTGTCACCTGATGCGAGACTTGTTGGCGCATGCCGACCTCGCCAGGTACGCCGGACAGTTTGTCTGGCTTGAGCTCAGTTACGATGACGTCAAGAATCGCGCGTTCATGACGAAGTACGGCGCGGAGGCTACGCCTACGTTCTTCGTAATCGATCCGCAGGACGAACACGTTACCGCCATGCAACCGGGCGCCATGTCGTTGCCGGAACTCACACAGTTCCTCGATCGGGGGAAAAGCGGCGCTTTTGCCAAGAGCCAAACACCTGCCGATGCGGCGTTAACCCGAGGCGACGCTCTCCTCGCCCAGCAACCGGCGGATGCGGCCAAGGCCTATGAAGAGGCGCTCCGCTCGGCCCCAGACGCTTGGCCGCAGCGCGAACTCGTCGAGGCGTCACTCGTCCAGGCGTTGCAAGACAGCAGTCAATGGCAGCAATGCGCCGAAACGGCCGCCACCGATGCGGCCCGTATGAAGCGCGACGTGATATTCGTACGAGCCGTTGTCGGGGGCATGTGGTGTGTGGCTTCGACCGATCCTGCGCCCTGGGCGGAAGCCGCGCTCGGGAAACTAAAACCGCTCGCCGAGGAAGCGCTCTCGCTGTCCACAACCGTCCGCGACCATCGTGACGCGACTTACCGAACCCTTATGTACATATCGGTCGCGCGTCATGACAATGCGGGAGCCGCCAAGTGGGGCGACCGCTGGCTGGCCGAGCTCGACGCGATAAAACCGTCGAGTGACGATGAACGGTCGGCCTTGGATATTGCACGCGTGGAGAACATACAGATCTTCGGCGACCCGGCCCGCATATTGCCGGCCCTGATCGAGTCCGAGCGCGTGATGCCGAACAATTACATCGCCTCTCTACGCCTCGCTCAGATGGAGATCGCAGCAAAACACTATGACGAGACCATCGCGGCCTGTGATCGCGGTCTCGCTCGCACGCCAGGGGCGAATGGAACAGCATGGCTGCTGCAGATCAAGGCGCGCGCCCTAAGGCAGAAGGGACAGACGGAAGAAGCTCACCGCGCACTCGAGCAAGCGTTGCAGGCTGCCGAGGCGATCCCCAACAAAGGCTCGCGAGACATGAACATCCCAATGATTACGGATGCTCTCAAGGCAACTGAGAAGGCCGCGAAATAGCAGGTTCGAGGCCATGCAATTCCGTCGTCGGTTCTGGGTCGAAGCTCAGAATCCCGCGCGGAGATTTTTTCTCCATCGCGAACCCAACTGAGAACTGAGAACCGAAAACTGGCAACTGCCTTTCGACGCGATGCACCGAAAAGCCTCGGTACGCCGTTTCGTGCCGAGGCTTATTTCTCGCTGAATGCTTGATCCACAGGAAGCCGGTTTCACATCGCTGCGATCAAGAGAGCGAAGCGTACAATGGGTTCCCGCGCTTGAAACGTAAAACGTAAACAGGAGACTCCGAAAGATTCCGGAGGTTTGATGCCTGTAGGCACAAAACGCCGATCTCCCACCTGGCAGCAGTCGCTGCTCCTTCTCTTCTTCGGCGTTATTATCGGCTACCCATCTTTCGTCAACCTAAGCCTATGGGGTCGCCCGGCGAGTCAATATCAGGGTTTGTATATTATCGGTTTCTTCGTCGGCGCCGTGGCCTTCCTCTCAGGGTTCGCCAGCTTCCTCGCGATCTCCGTAAAGGCCGTCACCTCGCCCGCTGGATCCAGGCCAGCCGTCGCCGCGCCGTCCCGCGCTTCACTCCAGACCGCCGTCCCGGGCAGTGCCGCAGCCGCTCTCACTCGACTCCGCATCACCCTCGCTGCCGTCGTCACTCTGGCCTGCATTGTTTTTCTGCGGGACTGGGGACGCCCCTCGCTTACCTCAAGCTACGGTCGATATTACTGGCTCAATGCGTTCCTCACTTTGTTGCTGAGTCAACTGCCCTTTGCCATAGCGCTTGTTCGGATCTGGAAGGCGCCAGACCGCGCCGGTCTTGCACTCGCCATGATCGTTGGTGCCGCACAGGTTCTCGGCGTCCTCTTCCACGATCTGCCCATTGAGGCGCTGCTGGGCTCGTCGTCTTGGCTCGGCGCGTCTCTGGGTCTCGCCGCAGTGATCTTTGCCTACATGGCGTGGAAGCCTTTCTTTTCCCGCAAAGGTGACGCCGGTCTCCTAACTTCCATTGTCTTCGGCTTCTTCGCCTACACCTGGCTCACTCGAATCGCCGTTTCCATTCTCTATTCCCGCGAGCTGGTATGGATGTCGCACACATCGCAATAGGCGGGATTGAATGGCCCACGTTGCAGAATGAGCGCTGAGGTGCAAACCGGCAACCGGCCTTTCTGCATTTCCTGTGTGCGCGCTGTGGAAATTATGTGTCACAGAGTCTTGCTGCTTGTCCTTCCCAATTTAGACTTAAAGGGAAACCTCACATCCACGCAGGGTAATGGCGCTCAGTTGCGAGTTTTCCTGATCGTTCCCTCTCTGCGAAAATCCGCCGCCGATTTTTACGCGACTGCACCAACCTTGGGGATTGACCGCACCCGCGCGCCCGAGTAGATTCGTCCTCACTCGACAACATTTTTGTCAATCGGAATTACGCCTCCGAACGAGGCTGAACTGGAGGGAGCGGAAATCGGCAATCGCAAATGCCTTTTTCACTCTTCCCCAAAAAGAGGAAATAGATCGTGAGAAAAACTTCGGCCAACTGGAAGATTTATCGCACTCGCTTCCTGATCAAAGCCCGGCAACTCACTCAACCGCTCATATTCGTCGACGGCCTCGGGAGAGAACATCGCGGCCAGCCCGGCGACTACCTGGTGGAATCATCCGACGGCAGCAGACGCATTGCGCCGCGCCTGATCTTTGAGGACGTTTACGTACCCATGGGTCTGGCGGACCGTCCGCCCTCTCACCTGGAGCCGGGCGTATCCACCCCCGACCTGAAACGCCACATCCCAACCCGCCCCTTGGCGTCAGCCTGATGGCTCACGTAGGCCCGGACGCCTCGTCCGGGCAACGAGCGAAGCGAGTCAGGGTTCGCAGAAGGCAGGGTTTAAGGTTTAAGAAACAAGACTTTCCAGCAAGCGCGTCAACGAAAATGCACCACCTTTTTTGACCCTGTGGAAAAGAGGTCCGGCCAGTGAGCATCCAGCCAGTAATTGCTTTGAGATACAATATCTAGTGATTACCTCTTGACAGCCACTACGGGCGGGAGTACTGTTGCCATCCCATAGGCTGTAAACGCCTCCGGAAACGGAGGCGGAGCGATGCAAGGTAGAAGTAAGAAACAGGGGCGGATGCCGTGGCCGAGGTGACCCCGCACCGCCCCGCCATTAGAGCATGAATTAGGTCATGCCTTCTGGGCGGCAAGGCTTCATCGGTTCGCGGAGCCTCTAGCCCGAAGCCTGAGAATGCGGTGGCCGTTCCCCGATCCGGTTTATCCGGCATCCCCTCGGGGCGCGACGACAGTTTGACAACTGAGTTGTGGAAAATGCCTCGTCCAGAGGGCTCGGAGCCCTCTTCTTTCGAGGTGATGTTCAGGAGCCCTATGGAAACGCTAGCGCATCTGGTATCCGAATCCCTGGTTCGCCACGGGTTTGAGACCACCTTCGATCATAGCCGTCTGCAATGGTCGCAGTGGTTTCCCTGCCATGACCGTTTCAGTCTCCTGCTCGCTCCCTGCAAACCCGGGCTTTTCGCCTTGAGCGAAGAAGTGGCGACGGTTTGCGTGGCGTCTGAGCCGCGTAGTCGCCATCCTGAGCGAAGCGAAGGATCTCCCGCCGACGGAAAACGCATGCTCGCTCTATTCCAGATCTCCGAAGCCCTCGACCTGGGCATGGCTTTGGGCCGTCTGTTCTTGTCCAATAACCCTGAGCGAGAACGCCTGAGTAACGGACGATGCTTCGCCCGCTACGTAGTAATCGAGGACGCAACCCAGCGCCGGACAGCCCACGCAGCCTTACAACGCTGGATGGCCGCCTCCGCAGAAACTGTCTCGGGGAATACCAACGTAACCGCGGATGCCCCCGCAACCAGGGACAGCCAAGTGGCCCCGGACGCCCCGGTAACCAGGAACGCCCACCTAACCCCGGACGCCCCCGTCCGTCGAGCCGAGCGAAGC
>Ga0210410_10003723_pt1 | contig 13485 bp, 11 predicted proteins | sample IncBWC4MmetaG_FD_161058 | JGI IMG/M metagenome (GOLD analysis project Ga0210410, IMG submission 161058) | Forest soil microbial communities from Barre Woods Harvard Forest LTER site, Petersham, Massachusetts, United States - Inc-BW-C-4-M | ecosystem: Environmental > Terrestrial > Soil >... | reverse complement strand
CGAAGAATTGATTATCTGATCTCAGCCTTCCAATACTCCCAACAGCCCAAAGACGGGCCAGCCCTCAACCTCTGCCGTGGTCGTATCCGAAACCCAGCAGCAAAGAGTGGGGCCAGCCCGCCCTCCGGGTGCTACGGGTTATTTCACCTCGACATTCATGCGCATCCACGGATGGATGCAGCACTGAAAATGATGTTCACCCGGGGACAGATCCGTGAGCTGAACCGTGCTCCCTTGAAGGATTCGCGTCCGGGCTACCTTGACCCTCCCAAATCCTCCGGAGCACTCTGGAACCACCTTCTCTCCCGGCCCGTTGAGCCCCTTTATGAAGCCGCCCCCGAAGTGAGCTACCTCGGTGAAGGTGTGGAGCTCGCCGCCCTGATCGACCACGCTAACCGTGGTTCCTTGCTTGATCTGGAGGGTGTCTGGTTCGAAGTCCCATTTCTTGTCCGGATGTCCAGATTGCGCCTCTGAAAACAAGTCGGCCAGCGTCGTGAAATATCCCAGCGCGATGTTCTTGCAGAAGTCAGGCCCAAGCGCTTGGTTGAATGTGACCGGATCGCATTCGTCCAGGGCCACGACCTGTGCGACACTTGGTGAGTTTTCTTGCGCAAGCGTGAGCGTCGCGCAAGCGAATATTAGACAGCCAGCGAGCAAAGCAAACTTCACTACGGTATTCATTGTTGTTGCCTCCATTCGACCGAGATTTCGAGCAGTTGATGGCGCGGCATTCTGCGCTTCTACTTAAAATAGGCGTAAGCGGCGGGACAGAACTATCATTCCGGGGTCCCTTATTTGATGGGGAGGCCAATACCGCTATAATTTGGCGAGATTTGGGCACACGTGGGGGCTACGGGGTGTGAGGGATCAAGTAAAAACGCTATCCGAGGGAGACGTGAGCACGTTGCTGCGCGCTTGGAGCGACGGGGATCAGAGCGCCCTCGATAAACTGGCGCCGATCGTATATGACGAATTGCGCCGGCTCGCGGGGCACTATTTGAGGCGGGAACGCACCGGCCACAGTTTACAAGCCACTGCCCTGGTCAACGAAGCTTACCTGAGGCTGGTGGATTACAAGCGCATGCGCTGGGAGAACCGCGCGCACTTCTTCGCCGTTTCGGCGCAACTCATGCGGCGGATTCTCGTTGACCATGCACGGCGCCACAACCTAAAACGCGGCGGTGGCGTCCAGCACATTGCCCTGGAAGACACAGCGGTAGTTGGCGGCGGTCGAGCGGACAACCTGGTCGTGCTCGACGATGCCATGCAAGCTCTTGCCCGAATCGATCCGCGAAAGGCGCACGTGGTTGAGCTGCGCTTCTTTGGAGGCTTGAGCGTGGAGGAAACAGCGGAAGTGCTCAAGGTGTCGCCGGTCACTGTGATGCGCGATTGGAACACCGCTCGCGCCTGGCTTCATCGCGAAATGGGTGGTGGAGCTCGCGATGGATGCTGAGCGGTGGAAACAAGTCGACAACCTGTTGCAGTCCGCGCTGCTGGTGCCGTCCGACCGGCGCGACGAATTTCTGCGCCAGGCGTGCGCTGGTGACGCCGCGCTGGAACAGGAAGTCAGGTCCCTCCTCACCTCACACCGCAACGTCGGCGGTTTTCTGGAAGGTCCCGCCATCAGGGTTGCGGCGCAGACGATCGCCCTTCAGGCGCGAGAGGCCGGCGATTCAGTGCTCGGCCAGACCATTTCACATTATCGCGTCCTGAGGAAGCTGGGTAGCGGCGGGATGGGCGTGGTGTACGAAGCGGAAGATATCCGCTTGGGACGCCGCGTCGCTTTGAAATTCCTGCCCGCGAGTCTGGCGCATGACAAGCAAACCCTCCAGCGGTTCGAGCGTGAGGCCCGCGTCGCCTCGTCCTTAAATCACCCGAACATCTGCACCATTTACGAAGTGGAAGAACATGATCATCAGCCGGTGATCGTCATGGAGTTGCTTGAAGGGGAGAGCTTGAAGCAGCGAATCCGCGAAGGGCCAATCTCAACCGCCGAGCTTTTCGATTTTGGGATTCAGACATCCGACGCCCTGGAGGCCGCCCATGCCAAGGGGATCATCCACCGGGACATAAAACCCGGAAACATGTTCATCGTCGGCCGCGGGCGGATGAAGATCCTGGATTTTGGATTGGCCAAGGTGCGCGGCGTTCGTGCGGCAGAAGACCAATCCGAGGAGGAATCGCTCACCCTGGACGGCGTTATTCCGGGCACCACTTCTTATATGTCTCCTGAACAGGTGCGCGGAGAGGAGATCGACTCGCGCAGCGATCTGTTTTCCTTGGGTGTAGTGCTTTACGAAATGGCCACGGGCCAACGACCCTTCGTTGCCAAGAATCGTGTACTGCTGATGAATGCGATCCTGAACGCCCAGCCAGCCGCTGCCAGCCGCGTGAATCCGTTCCTACCCGCCGCTCTGGACGCAATCCTCGCAAGGGCGCTGCAAAAAGACTGCAAGAAGCGCTTCCAGCGTGCCGCCGATATTTGCTCGGACTTGAAGCGACTCAAGGGAGAAACGGAAAAGACGCCCACTGCTGTTGCCGTTGCCGGGCCTGTAAGGCCGAACCCCCGTCCTGGACGCTACGTCTCTATTCTCGCAACCATACGCGATCGCTTCTCGGAGAAGCCTGTTAAGCAGGTAAAGACCCGGCCTGCGAATCTTCCTGTGCAGCGGACCGGGTTTGTGGGGCGGGAAAGGGAAGTAGCTGCCGCCAAAGAACTTCTGTTGCGTCAAGATGTCCGCCTGCTCACGGTTACGGGTCCAGGCGGGATCGGCAAGACCCGCCTCGCGGTGCAGGTGGCGAGTGGCCTTGTCGAGCGCTTCCCGGGTGGCACTCATTTTGTTCCGCTCTCTTCGCTGGGCGATCCCGGCTTGATCGCTTCGGTGATCGTTCAGACGCTGGGAATCCGAGAGGCGGGAGGTCAGTCGCCGCTCGAAACACTCAAGCAGAATTTTGCATTGTCCGCACCAATGCTGCTGGTGCTGGACAATTTCGAGCACCTGATTCAGGCCGCACCTATCGTGGCAGAGCTCCTGGCCGTGGGTCCCAATCTCAAAATCATGGTAACGAGTCGCGCCGCGTTGCACGTGTACGGGGAACATGAATTTCCGGTGCCGCCGCTTGCGATGCCGGATTCGCTGGCTATGCCTCCGGTTGAGGTCCTGTCGCAGTACCCTGCGGTCGCTCTGTTCGTGCAGCGCGCCGTCGCTGTCAAGCCAGATTTTGAACTCAACCGGGAAAACGCACCCGCGGTCACCGAGATTTGCGCCCGGTTGGATGGTCTGCCTCTCGCGATCGAGCTCGCAGCCGCCCGGGTCAAAGTTCTTTCGCCTTCGTCCATGCGGACACGATTGGCGAGCCGGTTGCAGCTGTTAACGGGCGGCGCGCGGGACCTGCCGCAGCGCCAGCAGACGCTTCGTGCTGCCATGGATTGGAGCTACGATCTGCTGAGCTCTGCCGAGCAGAAACTTTTCCGAAGATTATCGGTGTTTGTGGGCGGGTGCAATCTGGAGGCCGTGGAAGCCGTGTGCGACACCAAACATGATCTCGATTTGGATCTGCTCGACGGTATGGCCTCCATGGTGGACAAAAGCCTGGTGCAGCAGGTCGAGCAAGCCAAGGGTGAATCGCGGTTCGTGATGCTGGAAACGATTCGCGAGTACGCCCTGGAAAAACTGAAGGCAAGCGGGGAAGAGGCGCTGACGAAGCGTGCCCATGCCGCCTACTGCCTGGTACTGGCAGAAGAAGAGGCTACGGACCAGAGCGGCGCGGAAGGGGCGGAATGGCTGGGCCGCTTCGCGTTGGAACATGACAATTTTCGCGCGGGGCTCGAGTGGCTGACAGAAACCGGAGATGCGGAGTGGGGTCTGCGTCTCGGCGCCGCACTGTTTCGCTTTTGGGAGCTGCGCGAGTATCTTGCCGAAGGCAGGGACAGGCTGGGCAAGCTGCTGAAGCTCGCAGGGGCGGCAGCTCCCACAAAGGCCCGCGCTCGCGCTCTTTTTGCCGCAGGCGTTCTCGCAAGCGAGCAGGGACAGTACGGTTCGGCGGATGCGCTCTTCAGTGAAAACTTAGATATTACGCGTCAGTTGCGTGACGGGCAGGGCGTCGCCGTCTCCCTGAACGCGCTGGCGGTTCTCGCTCGGGACCGGGGCGACCTGGCAGTTGCGCGCTCTCGCTTCGAACAAAGCCTGGTGCTGTGGAGAGAGTTGGACGATCAGAAGGCTGTCGCTCGTTCCCTTAGCAACCTGGCCAATGTCGTCAAGTTGCAAGGTGACTATCCCCGCGCGCGTTCTTTATACGCGGAGTGCCTCTCAATTTTCAAAGATCTGGGAGATCGGACAGGCGTCGCCTGGTCGATGAACTATCAGGGGGATGTGGCTCGCGATCAGGGTGACTTCGCAGCCGCGCGCGCCTTATACGAACAGGGCCTGGCAATTTTTCGAGAACTCGGTGACCGCTGGGGCACCGCGGGCACGCTCGCTGATCTTGGAACCTTGGCGAGGGAAGAGGGGAATTATCCCGCAGCGTCGTCTCTGTACCGGGAAAGTATAAAAATTTTCCAGGAACTGGACCATAAGCGCGGAATTGCGCGCCTACTGGAGTGTTTCGCCTGCTCAGCGGCAAAAGTTCCAATCGAAGCCGAGCGTTCGCTGCGACTGGCGGGCGCAGCGGCGGCGCTGCGCCAGAATATTGGCGCTCCGCTCACCCCGGCGGAAAAAGCCAAACTGGAAGCAGATCTGCACCCGGCACGGCAGGCATTGACCAGCACGGCAGGCGAGGCTGCCTGGTTGGAGGGTTGGGCTCTGCCGGTCGAGAAAGCTATTGAAGAGGTGGTAATGCCCGAGCCTGCTTCTCCCTCGTGTTAGCGGAGTCCGAGTGGCTGACGCTGATGGCGAAGGAAATCCAGGTGGTAGGGTTCAGCCAGCGCTCACTCCGCGCTCCCCGGGTCGATAAGCCGACGCACGGCGGAGACGCGATTGGCAGGAACGCCTACCAGCCTGGCATGTTCTTGGATGGTCGCCTCGTCCGGGGCGAGGTAGACACAGTACACCTTGTCACCGGTTACGTAGCTATGGAGCCACTGGATCTCGTGACCCATTCCCCTCAGAACACTGACCGATTTTCGAGAGATTTCCCGCCATTGGGCGTCGGTTAGATTTCCGGCTCCCGGGACTTCGCGTTCGATGACGAATTTAGGCATGAGCGTCCCCTTAATGTGCACCGATGCTAGCATGCCGATGGAGCGGCTTCAAGACGGATTGGCCGAAGCGGTCCCGGTCAGCGAAAAATGGCCAACAATAAACCGACGTTGCCGTGGATATTCGATCGCTTCAGAAGCCGTATTCTGCAACTCCATTCCAGGATTTCACCGCTAACTCTCAAGGAGTGTAATGGCCTGTTTTCGCCAGCCAGGCGTCGCCGGGTCCGTGATACTATGATCTCGCTTCCCATCTCCCCCGCGATGCTGCCCTTTGAAAAGCGGCGTCCTGCAAGCCATTCAAAGGAGTTCCCGTGATAAATCCGACACCGCCACGAAGCCTTTTCCGCAGAATGCGCACCAGAAGTTTGGGAGTCGCGCTCGCGCTGTTGGTGGGGCCGTTGCTAGCTCAGGCCCAGACCTACACCGTGGTTCACAACTTCGCCCCATCGACAGACGGCGCGCTCCCCAACGGCGAGTTGATCCAAGATGCAGCGGGCAACCTCAACGGCACTACCTTTGAGGGTGGAACGGGCGGCGGGGGTACAGTCTTTAAACTGGATCCTAGCGGTGCGATGACGATCCTCTACAGCTTCACCAGCGGGACCGACGGGGATGGCCCCTTAGCGGGGCTGTTCCGTGATACCGGCGGCATTCTCTACGGTACGACGGAACTCGGCGGGGCGTACGGTCTGGGAACAGTGTTCAAGTTGGACACGAACAACGTGCTTACCACGCTACACAGCTTTCAAGGCGGGACGGACGGTGCTCGGCCGTCATTCAGGATGGTCTCGGTTAACGGCGAGCTCTATGGCACCACGTTGAATGGAGGCGATTCAAACTGCACTGCAAAGGTTGGTTGCGGAACCATCTTCAAGATCACTAAGGGCGGGAAGAAAAAGATCCTCCATCGCTTCAATCCTCAGGTTGACGGGAGTAATCCGCAGGCTCTGGTTCGAGACTCGGCTGGCAATCTTTATGGAGCAGCGCAATCGCCAGAAGTGATCGTGAATACGTGCGATGGGGAACTTGCCGGCTGTGGGACCATATTCGAACTGGATACGGCTGGTGTCTTCACGGTGCTTTATAAGTCCCCAGGGTTAGCATACGGCGCTTTTCCTTCGGGACGCTTAAGAAGGGACACGAGCGGTGACATTCGTGGCGTGATGGAGTTAAACGGAACCAGCGATGGCCCCTACGGAGCCGTGTTCGATCTGAAAACCAACGGCAAGTTAACCGTGTTGCATAACTTTTGGGGCGGCCAGAGTGGACTCTATCCGAACGCTGGAGTTCTCGATGTAGACGGCGTACTCTACGGAACCACGACTGAAGGAGGCGATCTAAACTGCCACTGGGGATCAGGTAGAGATGCAGGCACCACCTGCGGAGTCCTTTACCAGATCGGCAAGACGGGGCAATACACTGTCCTGCATCGCTTCGCAGGCGCCGCATCCGGAGATGGCGCCTGGCCAGGCTTTCCTACGACTGGCGAATTAACTCTTGGCGCAGACGGAAGCATTTACGGCGTCACCCCGTACGGAGGCACCGGGGTGTGTAACAACGGGTCAAACCGCCCTTCCGGTTGTGGAGTAATCTTCAAGTACACGCCTTGAAATTATGGCTTGCTGGCGGACCCAAGGCCCATCAATTGACGAAAAATCGCCATAACACTGATTCAGCAGGTCAAAACGTGTAAACGCCTGCTTTCGCCAATTACGGCGCGGCTTCTGGGGTAGCGCTATACTTATCCTCCATGCCCCAGACACGAACCCGAGTTTAAGTCGGAAAAAGAAAGGAGAATCAAAAATGAGCAAGTTCGGAAAGTACCTTCTTCTCGCGACAGGTTTCGCGATCCTTGCGACTTTTGCGCATATTCCAGGAGCCGCCATCGACGTTCATGCCCACGATCGCGGCTGTAGCGTTGCCAGCCTCAAAGGGACCTATGCCTTCCGCAGGACGGGCGTGAACAATGTCGTGGGCGGCCCCATCGCCCAGATTGGCATCGCCTTCTACAGCGGAGATGGGACGCGCGGCCTCATTCGCACGGCCAGAAGCGCCAACGGTGACATCCGAGACTGGACCGATTTCCCGACGAACGGAAGCTACACGGTCGATCCGGATTGTACTGGGTCGTTCTTCGATGCAGATGGCACCCATAGCAACGACCTCGTCGTCCTTGACGGAGGCAAAAGATTCTTCTTGCTCAGTGTGGCCCCGGAAACGATTACCACGGAAGAGGGGGAGAGGCTGGAGGTGAAAGAGAAGGACTAACGGTGCGCTGACTAACTTGGATGCGCACTTCATTCGAAGCGGTTGTGTGGGATGAGTGTCGGTCAACTCTTGCAAAATCGCGATTACACCATTGACCGGGGCCTAGCCTCGCGACGTCTCAATCCTCCCGCATTCCCATTTTGGAACTCCACCCCAAACTTTCTCACTATTCCCTTGACTTCACTCTAGCTATACAAGATAACCAATATATAGCTCATACACGAAATGCCCTCCCCCACCCACAACCCGTTTGTTCCCAAGATTTTCCCTGTAACTCCTTTTAACTCAAAGATTTCAACCCTAGTCCCCCGCTACCTCTCTGATTCTAAAAGATCAGGGGGGAGGGGGGTGGAGACCAATTATGTCGCTATATCCCGCTAGCATTCCCCGTTGCGAGCACCTCAAAATCAACGGCACCCAGTGCGGATCGCCCGCTCTGAAACGCAATCACTTTTGCTATTTCCACAAACGCTGGCACGAAACCCGCATCGTCCTCAACGCCAATCGCGCCCGCCGCGGCCGCGCCGCGCTCGATCTACCCGTGCTCGAAGACGCCAACTCCGTCCAGGTCTCGCTCATGCAGATCATGCGCCTCATCCTCAGTGGACAAATAGACCCCAAAACCGCCGGCTTGTTGCTTTACGCTCTGCAAACCGCGTCCTCCAACCTGAGCCGGATTAATTTCGAGCCCGTCATCAAAACCTGCGTGGTCATCGATCCTCGCACCGTAGACCAAACCCAGCTCGGCGAGGATCCCTGGTCCCGTGAAGATTACGAGGAAGAAGAATACGAAGACGAAGAAGCGTCCGCAGAAGAAACCGTCCCCAACATCGAAGCCAGCGCCGAGCCCGCACAACCCGTGCCAGCAAAGCAGCAAACTATCCACCAGATACAAGCCGTAGCCGCAACTCATCGGCAACCAAGCCGGACTAAGGCGACGCATCCCTATCACAGCCGCACAGCTAAAGACTCTCGCGCAACTCGCGGGCAAATGCGCGCAAGGCAGTCTCATTTCGCCGGTACCACATCCACTGGCCCAGTTTCTTTGCCTCCACCAACCCCGCCTTCTTGAGAATGGACATATGATGCGAGATCGTTGGCTGGGAGAGTTGAACCCGCACTTCGATATCTGAAGCGCACAGACCCACATCCTTGCCGATGGAACAAGCTCCGCGTTCCTTGAGAGCATGCAGAATCCGCCGCCGCGCAGGGTCGGCGACGGCGTGCAGCGCACGATTCAGAGTTTGCTCGGTATCACTCATGGAAGATAGCAATAAACCAGGAATTGATGGTTGTCAATGTAAGAGTGGAAGGAAAGCCGGGACAAATGCGGGAGGGCGCGCAAATTGAAAATCGTCACTTCTTCAGAATTGGGTTGTAGCCATCGCTGACCAGCTTGCCGCGCATGAGCTCGGCATCTTTGATGTCAACGTACGGTCCAACCTGCACGTGGATGAGCTTGTCGGCAGGCGTGCTGGTAGAGAACGCGGGATATTGTTTTTTCTTGAGCGCATCGACTAAAGCCTCCGCATCCTCGGGTTTGCTGACCGCAGCAACTTGCACGTAGTAGCCGTTCGAGGGCGGTGCAACGGCAGGATCGGAACTCGCGCCTGCAGCGGTCGCATCGACTGCTGGAGAAGCCGCATCCTGTGCGGCTGGCGGGTTAGTCGCGCTCTTGTTCTCAACGGCTTTATAGAACGTCATGTCAGCCGGCGGAGTGGCGCTGGCGGTTTTGACGGCAGAAGGCCGGACGCCGCCCGTGGTGGAGGTCGCCGCGGCAGGGAAATCCGCGGATGCGATCCTGCTTACGGAGCTTCGGCCCAGGGAATAGCCGATGCCGAAAAATACCGCGCAGAGTGCTACCAGCGCGAAAAACAGGGCAAGCATTTTGCCCGTGCCCAGCGTGATCTCGGTGTCTTCGGATGAAGTGGCCATTTCTACCTCGTCGTCATTGTTGTCCACGAAGGAGGCCAATCAGCTCTTCGCCGGCGTCGCGCCTCCATCGGGTTTTGCGAATAACTTCGGAATACTCGAAAAGAAGTCCACCGGAACCGGGAAGACGACCGTGGTGTTCTTCTCCACGCCGATTTCGGTCAAGGTTTGCAAATAGCGCAATTGCACGCTCACTGGTTCGGTGGCGAGCAGGTGAGCCGCATCCACCAGACGCTGAGCGGCGGAAAACTCGCCCTCCGCGTGGATGATCTTGGAACGCTTTTCGCGTTCCGCCTCGGCCTGCTTGGCCATGGCGCGCAGCATGGACTCGGGCATGTCCACCTGCTTGACTTCGACGTTGGCCACTTTCACGCCCCACGGAGCAGTGTGGGTATCGAGAATGCTTTGCAGCCGCAGATTGATTTTGTCGCGATGGGCCAGCAGTTCGTCCAGTTCCTGTTCGCCGAGAACGGAGCGCAGCGTGGTCTGCGCAAATTGCGATGTCTGATAAACGTAGTTGGAAACTTCCACGACCGCTTTTCGCGGCTCGATCACACGCAGGAAAATGACCGCGTTAACTTTCAGCGTGACGTTGTCGCGAGTGATGATGTCCTGCGGAGGAACTTCCAGGGCTTCTTGACGCAGGGAGATGCGCACCATACGGTCGAGCGGGGCAAACACGAAAATAAGTCCCGGACCTTTGGCTTCTGGCAGCAGGCGCCCCAGGCGAAAGATAACGCCGCGCTCGTACTCGGCCAGAATCTTGATTGAACTTAAAAGGTATAAACCGGCGATGATGATTACGATGGTGGTGAAACCGAACCCGAGTTCCATCTGGGCCTCCGCGCCTGATTGTCAGGACTGCCTGAGGCGGATTGTATCGCACTTAGGAGGGAAAGAGCGGTGACTATTGGGGTTATCGGGCAAGAAAGGGACTGACAGCGCCCAGCGGCCTCTGGCAGGGCTTTCGGCGGGCTGTGGGCTGCGAACCCGTGCATTCTTGTGATATGATCTGGACCGTTTTTTGGAGTGAGGATGATTATGTTTAACCAGGAACGCTTGCTGCGGCTGCGGATGGCATCTTGCCTGATTCTTACGACTGCGGTGATCACTCTGCTTGCTCCTGTTGCCGGAGCGCAGGTTTATCTTTATGGCCGCGGGGATTTTCAGGCAACTACTAATCCTGGGAGCGTGATCGTCGCGGATTTCAATGGTGACGGGCGGCCGGATCTAGCTGTTTCGGATTTCCAGAACAATTTGGTTTCTATCCTGCTGGGTTCAGCCGGCGGAGGTTTTGTGGCCAAGGGTACCTTTGCCACGGGGTCCTTTCCTACGGCAATGGTGGCGGCGGATTTCAACGGTGACAAAAAGATTGACCTCGCGGTAGTCAATGCGAATGCGGGAACAATCTCCATCCTGCTGGGGAACGGGGATGGCACCTTTCAAGGCCGTATCGACTATGCGGTAGGCCAGGGTCCCGTGGGAATCGTTGCGGCCGACTTCGATAGCGACGGTAACATCGATCTCGCGACAATTAGCACGGGTGATAGCGCGGTAGCTGTACTGCTTGGCAAAGGGGATGGTTCTTTCGAGGTACAAGCGCTGATTCCAGTGGCATCCGGCCCCAGCGTGCTGGCAGGCGGGGACGTGAATGGCGACGGCAAGATTGATCTCATCACAGTCAGCAACGGCTCCAGCGGTGGCACAATCACTTCCCTGGTAAGCAAGGGAGACGGCACGTTTACGCAAGTGACGTCGCAGATCTCCAACTTTGCATCGGCCTTGGCGGTGGGCGATTTTAACCGTGATGGGAAGTTGGACGCGGTGATGGTGGTCGATTTTGGTAATACCTACCTTTCCCTCGGCAACGGCGACGGAAGTTTTCAGACTCCCGTTGCCATTCCTAATGCGCCGAGCAACTTTGGACAGCCCCCCGTACTGCTGATTGGGGACTTCAATCACGATCGCAAGCTTGACATAGCCTTTGATGGAGTCTGGGTCTTACTGGGCAACGGGGATGGCACATTCCAGAATCCGATTCTGTCCTTTGCCGTGACCACGCCGATGGCCGTCGACGATGTCAATGGCGACGGTGAACCAGATTTGGTAGGCATTACGAATACTGGTGCGGCTATCGTCTTGCTGGGTAACGGCGACGGTAGCTTCCTGGATCTGCAGAGTGTGGCCCTGTCCTCAACCATGAACCTTGCTACTGCCGGAGTCGCCGCTGATTTCAACGGAGACGGAAAACTCGATTTGGCGGTAGCCGAAACGAACTTCTCAAGCGGGCAAGTTTCTGTCGAGCTCGGGAAAGGCAATGGTACGTTCAAGCAGCCGATCGTTTCCCCTTTGGGCACGCCTGCGACAGATCCAATTCTTATGATCGCGGCGGATTTTAACGGCGATGGCAAGAGCGACCTGGCGGCCCTTGACAATAATGGCAACGGCTTCGAGCTGCTATTGGGCAATGGCGACGGGAGCTTCGGAACGGGAGTTGACACTCCCTTGAGCTACTCGGTGTCGTCGTTCGCAGCGGGGGATTTCAACAAAGATGGGAAGGCCGACCTGGTGGTTATGGTGGGCAACACGAACAGTCCGACGATGAATATCTATCTCAGCAACGGAGATGGGACATTCAATCCCGGAGCGCAGTACGTTGTGTACCCCAACTCCATCGTCAGCGTTGCTGACGTTAACGGCGATGGCAATCTGGATCTGGTCGCGGTTACTACGTCAGGTTTTGGATCTCCATCCAGTTTCTTAGTATTTTTAGGCAATGGCGACGGCACCTTCAAAAACCCGCTCGTGGGTCCAAGCGATTTCTACAGTTCACAAGCGGCCCTAGCCGACTTCAATGGTGACGGGAAAGTCGATATCGCGGTTGGTGTCTCCGGATTTCAATCCAGCGGGATTGCCTTTCTCGCTGGCAATGGCGATGGCACTTTTGCGAAGCAAGTCTACTCCGACCCTGGATTCGGGTTTTCAGGCTCCTTGATTGCTGCGGATTTCAATGGGGATCACAAGCTCGATCTAGCGGAGCGTTCTAACTCTAATTCCTCCGCAACTTTAGTCATGGGTGGTAACGGCGACGGCACCTTTGGGCTACCGGTAGAATTCGATGCCAACTCCAATGGGTTTGGGGGAGGAGGAGTTTTCGGCGATTTCAATTCTGATGGTGTCAGCGATCTCGGTATTGCGGGCTCGACTACAAGTTCCAATACACCCGTTGTCTTCCTCTACCTGAGCACTCCCACTCCCAACGTGTCCCCGACCGCTGTGAGTTTTGGGCCCGAACAGGTGGGCAAGACGAGTTCTCCGCGGAAGGTTAGACTGACCAACGCCGGCAACGCCAGGCTCAACATTTCCGGCATCACGGTTAGCGGAGACTTTCTGGAGCAGCACAGTTGCGGGAAGAGTCTGGCAGTTGGGCAGAGTTGTACCATCCAGGTAAATTTCAAGCCACGAGCCAAGGGAATTCGTACGGGACAGGTGACAATCACCGACAACGCTCCGGGCCGCACGCAGAGAATTAGTCTCAAGGGCACTGGTAAGTGAAGTCAAAAGGCGTGAACCACTAAGGACACAGAAGGTACACAAAAGAAAGGCAATCTTAAATTTGCGTTTCGGGCCATTGGTCAGGCTCTGCTGGTTGCGGACGGGGCTGGGTCTACTGATAGTTGCAATCCTTTTACCTGGCGGACTACCACCGGCTGTCCTGCGGGCAGGTTCGCGGAGGAGACGGCGTCCCAGAGTTCGCCGTGGATGAAGACTTTTCCTTGGGGCGACAGAGCGCTCTGGCTCAGGCCTACCTCTCCAACCAGCCCTTGAACGCCCGTCACTACCTTGTTGGCTCGCGCCTTCAGGGCGATGCTCATTAAGAAGACCGTAATGATTCCCAGCGGGAGGCTGACTGCGAAAGCGGTCAGCAGATGGACTCGCATCTCGGGAATGGGAGCGTCCACGAGCAATAGTCCACCTAAGGTTAGGGTCACGATTCCGCCGATGGCCAGCACGCCGTGGGCGGAGAATTTGGCTTCGAGCGCGAACAGAATGAAGGACGCAAAAATCATGACTACCGCAGCGAA
>Ga0210410_10003722_pt1 | contig 13485 bp, 8 predicted proteins | sample IncBWC4MmetaG_FD_161058 | JGI IMG/M metagenome (GOLD analysis project Ga0210410, IMG submission 161058) | Forest soil microbial communities from Barre Woods Harvard Forest LTER site, Petersham, Massachusetts, United States - Inc-BW-C-4-M | ecosystem: Environmental > Terrestrial > Soil >... | reverse complement strand
CCGGTAAAGATCCTGGTGCAACGGCCGCACCAGTTTTCCCACTCCCTTATTCGTCTTCGGATATGCCAGCTCCAGCCGTTTCGCGATCACCTCCATCTCCACTTGCGCTTGCCGGACCGTCGCCAGCGGTTTGAGCCGCCCCACAGGCATCAGCCAATGATCAATCCGCTCCGCATACCTTCCGCTTTCCGGATTCACGGGTATCCATAAATCAAGCTTCCCGCCGTAGAACGGCGCAAATCCCACAGGCATCACCCCAACAACGGTGGACAACACACTGTCCACGTTGAACGATTTACCCAGCACCTGCGGGTCATTGTTGAAGTGGCTCTTCCAAAATCCGCTGCTGATTACCACCGCATACGAGTGGTCCTGCATCTCGTTCGCGGTAAAAATCCTCCCCATAATCGGCTGCACGCCAAGTAAACCGAAAAAATTCGGCGTGACATACTGCACGCGCACGGGCTCGGGCTCCCCAAGCCGCGACAGAATCACTTCCTCCGTAGAACTGGTCAGCGCGATGTCCTGAAAAACGGTGTTTTGTTTTTTCCAATCCACCAGCTCCGCGATCGGCGGCGCCTGAAAATCTCCTGGATGTTCTTTCTCCGTTTCCCAAATAACCGTCAGTTGTTCCGGATGATCGTATGGCAGCGGCCTGTACAGCAGCGCATTCAGTATGCTGAAAATCGTGCTGTTGGCTCCCACTCCCAGCGCCAGAGACAGTACGACCACCGCAAGAAACCCGGGGCTTTTTCGAAGTCCGCGCGCCGCAAGCCGCATGTCCTGCCAAACAGTCTCAAACCAGCTAAAGGTTGCCATCGCTCGCCTACCTCCCCCAAAACGATTGGCCTGCGCTCACTCCTCGCGCTGGATCGACACATAAATAGGTCCCGCCCCAAACAGGCTCACCAGAAACCAAGAAAAACGCCCGGCTCGGCTCTTCGTTTGAAACTTCAAGTGGTCCCCCGCCGCAACGTCGAGATCCAGAGTCTTCCAATTCCAGGTATTGTCCACGCGCAAACGGTGATGCCCGGCCGTCACGGGGACGGAGATGGTGTCCCCATAAAACAGTTCCCCCACACTCTCTCCGTCCAGTTTCACAATAATTTGCCGCTGCTGCACATCGTCAGGCGACTTCCGCCGAATCGTAATCGTCCCTTGCGCTTCTGGAAGGCTGGCAGCCAAGTCCATTTACCCCTCTGACACCCCTAGATGCTACGCCTCCCCGCATCACACCAACAACCATTCTGAATACCGAAACCGTCGCAGCACAGCACAGAAACCTCTGGTACAATTCCGTACATGAACCGACGCACATTGCTTCAATCGCTTCCCGTTGCAGCTCTCCTTCCAACCATCGCCGGAGCCGACGCCGCCACTACCGTCTACGAACTCCGCGTCTATCACACCTTCGAAGGCAAGCTCGACGACCTTCTCCGCCGTTTCCGCGAACACACCATGCAACTCTTCGAAAAACACGGCATCAAAAACGTCGCCTACTGGACTCCCACCGACGACCCGCTCAAAGGCAAAACGCTCTTCTACATCATCTCCCACCCCAGCCGCGAAGCCGCCACCGCCAACTGGAAAGCCTTCGGCGACGACCCCGAATGGAAAAGCGTCCGAGACAAATCGGAAGCCAACGGCAAACTCGTCGAAAAGGTCGACTCCACCTTCCTCACACTGACCGACTTCTCCCCGCCCTTGCGCTGATTTCCTCGATTCCTGTTCTCTGCGCCCTCTGTGTAAAATTCTGTTATTCTATTTCGTAATCTTCGCAATAAAAACCGAGTAGGGTTCCATCGGCAATACCGCAAACATCCCTTTCACCTGTTTGTGAAAACTTGTCAACAAAACCTCCAACTTCGGCGCCGAAAACCCTGTCGCGGAAAGATCCAAGGGCGCCCTTTGTTCCGCTGCCGACATATTCAGAATGACCAAAACCGCTTCACCCTTATATCTCCGAAGATACGTCAACACATTCGGGTTTTCCTCGTTCAGCGAAACATAGTCGCCATCCAAAAGCGCCGCCTCCGTATGCCGCAGCGCTAAAAGCTTCCGGTAAAAACTAAGAACCGAGTCGGGGTCCTTCATCTCGTCCGCCACGTTATGCGCCATGGCGCTGGCCGGCACGGGCAACCACGGCTTTGCCACGCTGAATCCCGCGTTCGCCCCGTGATTCCATTGCATCGGCGTGCGCTCTCCATCGCGCCCCTTCTCCTGAGGCCATCCAAGTTTCCCGATCGGGTCCTGCACGTCGTCCTTGCTTTTCGGATCGTTGTTCTCCATGCCAATCTCTTCGCCGTAATACATGATCGCCGACCCGCGCAGCGTCAGATAAAGCGCCGCCACCATCTTCGCAATATCGTCGTTGTGCGTTCCATCCGCATACCGCGTGTACGACCGCACGATGTCGTGATTTGTAATCACGTAAACCGGCCAATGCCCCGCCGCGTTCACCGCCGCGATATGCTTCCGATACTCATCCGCGGACAGTCCCTTGAAACCCGTCATCATCAAATCCATCGGCATCTGCAATTCGTCGTTATTCGCTCCGTAGTAGTCTTTCAGCTGGTCCACATTGCTCGTCCACGTCTCCCCGATCAACACCGATCCATATTCATCCGCTGTCGTCCGCAGCTTCCGCATCGCACCATGTACTTCCGGCAGTTTCTTGTTGTACTTCTCGTCCATGTTCGGCCGCCCAAACTTGTCCGTCCCGGGAAGCACGGGATTGTCCGTAAGATTCGGATCTTCATACAGCGTATCGACCGCATCCAAACGGAACCCCGCCACTCCGCGCTTGTACCAAAACCGCGTAACATCCATCATCGCCTTTTCCACCGCAGCATTCCGCCAGTTCAAGTCCGGCTGCTGCGGATAAAAATAGTGGTAATAATATTGACCCGTCTTCGAATCAAACGTCCAAGCCGCCGTCCCGAACGTCGAGAGCCAATTGTTCGGCGGCGGCCCCGGCCCTTTGCCGTCCCGCCAGATGTACCAATCGCGGTGCGCCGAGGTCTTCGACGACTTCGAATCGATAAACCACTGGTGCTGGTCCGAAGTGTGATTCACCACAAAATCCAGAATCACTCGGATGTCCCGCTTCTTTCCCTCCGCCACCAGCCGGTCGAAGTCCTCCATCGTCCCGTACATCGGATCGATGGCCTGGTAGTCCGAGACGTCGTACCCAAAATCCACCTGCGGCGAAGGAAAACACGGTGTAATCCAAATCGCGTTTACGCCCAACTCTTTCAAATAGTCCAATTTCGTCGTGATCCCCTTCAAATCGCCGATGCCGTCATTGTTGCTGTCCGCAAAACTCCGCGGATAAATCTCATAAAACACCGCATGCTGCCACCACGCATGTCCTTCCGCGTCCACGCCCTTCTGTTGCGCCCCCGCTCTCGGTGCGAGCCCAGGAAATCCCAGCGCCACAATTGCCGTAAGCACTATGCTCACGAGGTTGGCCTTGAAAAAATATTTGATCATCAGGTCCTCCCGTCTCGCTCTGGTCTCTTGGCTGCCGCCGCGCTAGGTTGCTTTTTATTGCTTCAGAAATTTTCGAGGTACCTTCGGTGGGTGCAAAAAGATCACAACGCGCTGGTGTGGATAATGCTCGCCTGCCTTCGCTTCAAAATGAATCCTCAGTTTCGCCCCGCCGCTGGCATCCTTTACCAGCTCAGCCCCGCGCACGGAATCGATCAACGCAGGATTCCAAACCGCTAAATCGTAGGTCGCGCCCGCTCGTCCGGCGGTTATCAGCTCCATGGGCGTTGTCGCATCACCCATTTCTTCGGAAAGAACGCGCAAATCGGAGCTCTCGCTTCCCAACTCCGGCAGCCGGAACACATACGACAAGCCAAAATCGTTTGGCATCCGGATGCGAACGATGTTTCTTCCTTCCTTCAAGGCGAAGTTTATTTTTAGGTGATGATGTTCTGATGAAATCTGCTGGTCGAAGCTCTGCGGGCGGCCGTTTACATCCACTCGAACCTCCAACACGGAATTTGCCAATGCCGGCTCAAAATTCAGCGCGCACTCCCCACCCGTGCGCGTTACCTCCAGCGTGATTTCACCCAGCGTCTTCTGGTAACTCAGATTCACTACGCTGTCCCCTACACGTACATTGTTAATCTTGAAATTCGTCCAATGCGCTGGGACGTGCGGCGCAAACCTCAGGTTCTTTTTCGTGGCATCCTTCTCCAGCCCGAGCATTCCCTTCAGCAGCGGGCTCACCACCATCGCCGCCGACCAGATCTGGTGCGGCGAGCTCGTCGAAAGCGGCTGGTAATAGTCTCCGGAAAGCACTTCCGTCACATGCCCCAGCGATCCGTCGAGCGCTAGCAGCGCATTGGCTCGCAAGTTCAGATACCCCGGGAATTCCTGGTGATAGCGGTATTCCGCCACGGACGCCCAGCCCGTGAACAGCGGCCACACCGATCCGTAGTGGTATCCGCCCCCGCTGAAAATCGCCGAGCGATTTGAAATGATTCGCATTCCCCAATCCGCTTGCTGGTCCGCATCCGCCAGTTGCTGAAGCGTAGGTATGGCCGTCACGTCGTTGGGCAGCCCAAACCACAGCGGAACTGTAGCCAGCACGGTCGGCTCATCCACTTGCTTGTCGTCCTTATCCAGAGCAAACGCAAACCGTTTCTTGTCGGCGATCCAAAAAGTGTCGTTGACCAGCGGCCATTGCTTGGCGAATTCTTTTTCCAGCACCCCAGCAGAATCCGCTTGTCCTGCGAGCCGTGCCAGATTCCCTAGCGCTCGCAGCGCCTCTGCCCCCAACCCGCTCTGATAAAACTCGCTCTTCACCGGCAGCAGCGGTCCGCCTTCCACCCACCCGTGTCCCACCCCCAGATTCTGCGGCAGCCCTCGCGCGTCGTACGTCGATTTCAAGAACTGGTACGCCTTCCACAGGCTTGCCCACTTTGCTTTCGCAAAATCCGTGTCGCCGCTATTCACCACGTAATCGTTCGCCGCGATGATGTATAGCGGCGTCGCGTCCGCCGATGCGTATGGATAAGGATAATCCTTGAACCAATTCACAAAATTCGCGCCCTGCGAAATCTCGTGCGGGATCTTCCCGTCTTCGCGCTGAAATTTGCTCACAAATTCCAAAGCCGTTTTCGCGTTCAGAAAATCCCCAGCCGCATCGAAAGCCAGCGACGTCCAAAACGAATCGCGTCCAAAGTACCAGGCAAACCCCGGCCGCTGACTCTCACCAGAAGTTCTGTATCCCGCCACCAATCCCGACCCAAGAAATGGATTGCTGACCATCCCTTGCACCATGCTGACCCTCGACCAGTCATAGGCCTGCTGAATCTCTTTGTCAGGTAGCTCCACGCCGACCGTCTGGCCGAGATAGTTCCGGTAGTAGTCCGCCGACTCGCCGAACATATCCCGGAATCCGGAACTAAGCCGACGATACTCGCTCTCTGCATCCGCGCGCCCGGTCGTCGATCCCGCAATGAAAATGACTTGCGTGGCTTTCCCTTTGGCAATGGCCCCAAGCCGGAACGAATTCTCCTGCGACTCGGAATAGTTCGTCTGAAATTCCACTTGCGCATTTTCTGCCGTCGGCGAGCCCACAAGCGCCGCGAATTTCCTTTGCTCTTCGCCAAACGCAAACGCCTTCAGCCCGGAATCCCATCCGATATAGGTCGCGCCAAGCGCCGCAGGCCACTCCAACTGAAAATCCCGGTGAAACACAGCTTCCATCTCGAGCGGACTCTCTGTTTCTACTTCGAGCAAAATCACCGCCCCCGGTTCGCGCACCGGCACAAAAAAAGTCTCTCGCACCGAAAAGGTATCCCCGGTGTAAACGATCGTGCTGGTCTCCGGCCGTGTGATCAGCGTCCGCGCCAGCGAATCGGCCGGAAGCGTTCTGCCCTCCTGGTGAAACCTCAGATGAAAGTCGCGAAATATCTTCAACGGATAAACCCATGCCTCCATGCGCCCCGCTTCATTTCCAAGCAGCCCCGCCCGCGTTCCGACCGCTGAGAGAAACTCCCACGGACGAACGGCCCGCGTTAGTTCGGTCGGCTTTGCCAACTCGACCGCAGTCGGCGATGCCTCGGTGCGCGCCGGTTCCGGCCCACGGGATGTTTCCTGCGCTTCCGCCAATTCCCTCGTTCGTGCCGGTTGGGGGGCCCGAGCGGTGCCTTGCGCCTGTGCGTGCACGGCCAATAGAACGAGCAGCGCCGCGCCGACGAAACTCGCGCGAAATCCTGACGTTTCTCGAATTCTGTCTTTTCTTTCGGTCACGGGAGGAAGGCCCGTAGCACAAGAGAACCGTGGATTCTCACGCGCCCCTCAGTTTCGATCGTCATTTGGCCGTACAATACGGAGCAGCGGCAAATCTTAGCACGAGCCAAACCCGGGAAGGTATTATTCCATTTGTCTTTCTCACGTCGCGCATTTCTTAAATCTCTAAGCCGCTCCGCGCTCGTACTGCCGTTTGAGAGGGTCCTGGCGCTAGCACGCCCCCTCCACGGGAAGACCATGCGCCGTGAGTCTCTGGGCGATTCGAAGCAGGCCGCCGCAACCAATTCGAATCCATACCCGCCGCCCCCCAAAGACATCGGCGTCAGCTTCATCAATGTCGCACGCGAATCCGGCCTCAGTGCAAAAACAATTTTTGGCGGCGAACACAAAAATAAATACTTGCTGGAAACGACGGGCTGCGGCGTCGCTTTCTACGATTACGACAACGACGACTGGCTCGACATTTTCCTGGTGAATGGCTGGCGCCTCGAAGGATTTCCCAAAGGCCAGGAACCGGTCTCGCGTTTTTTCAAGAATAATCGCGACGGCACTTTCACCGACGTCACGAAGAAAGCTGGGTTGATTCATTACGGCTGGGGGCAAGGCGTTTGCATAGGCGACTACGACAACGACGGCTTCGACGACATATACATCACTTCGTTCGGCAAGAACGTCTTGTATCACAACAACGGAAACGGAACGTTCACCGACGTCACGGAGAAAGCCGGCGTCGGTACGAGCGGCAAACGCTGGAACACCGGCTGCGCGTTCGTCGATTACGATCGCGACAGCCACCTCGATCTTTTTGTGGCGAACTACATCGATCTTGATTTAGCAACCGCACCCTTGCCGGAGTCCGGCCCGTGCAATTACAAGGGAGTACTCGTCGCGTGCGGCCCGCCGGGACTCATCGGCGGAAACAATATTTTGTTTCACAACAACGGCGACGGCACATTCTCCGATGTTTCAGAGCGCACCGGAATTTCTCGAGCCAACGGAACGTTCGGGCTTGGCGTGCTTACCGCCGATTTCAACAACGACGGTTGGCCCGATATTTACGTCGCGAACGATTCGACAGCCAGCGCGCTTTATCAAAACAAAAGAAACGGCACATTCTCCGACGTGGCCATGGAAGCGGGCTGCGCGCTCAGCGCGGACGGCAAACCCCAGGCAGGCATGGGCGTTTCCGCCGCGGACTATGATCTCGACGGAAATCTCGACATCGTCAAAACAAATTTCGCGGGCGACACGCCGTCGCTGTACCACAATATCGGGGGCGGAAATTTCGAGGACGCTACCTTTCCCGCCGGCCTTGGCAAGCATACGCAGTTTCTCGGCTGGGGCTGCGGTTTTTTGGACATGGACAACGATGGTTGGCCGGACATTTTAATTTGCAATGGCCACGTCTATCCCGAGGTCGAGCAGCTGCGCACCGAAGCGGGTTATGCGCAGCAGAAAATTCTCTATCGCAACTTGCGGAATGGCCATTTTGAAGATGTTTCTTCGCAAGGCGGCGCGGGAATCATGGTTCCGGTTGCGTCGCGCGGCGCGGCGTTCGGCGATTTCGACAACGACGGTGACATCGACGTGGTTGTGAACACGATCAACGATTATCCTCAACTGTTGCGATGTGATTTGCGGCTCGAAAACAATTGGCTGAAGATAAAAACCATCGGCACAAAATCGAACCGCAGCGGAATCGGCGCGCGTCTGCGCTGCGTGACACACCCGCCGGGTGAGACGAAACCGCACCAACAAATTGACGAGGTGCGCAGCGGCGGCAGCTACATTTCGCAAAATGATTTGCGCGTGCACTTCGGCATCGGCAAAGCGGAGAAGGTCGAGCTGCTCGAGATTCGCTGGCCCAGCGGCGCTCTCGATACGTTGAAAGACGTGAAGCCCAATCAACTGATCGTTGTGAAAGAAGGCGAAGGAATTGTGCGTTCCGCAAAATTCGAGCGGCCGAAGACGGCCGCGCCCGCTACACCAGGGCCTTTTCGGAAGTAAGGAGTAGCCGAGAAATGCGAATTCGCAAGCACAAAATATTTTTGGCGTTCTGGTGTTCCACCGCGTCGCTCGGTTTCGCAGCTTTTGCGATTGTTTTCGCTGCCAGCCCGCAACATCTGCCGTTTGGCGCGTGGCGGCGCGCATCGGACGCTCCGATCCTTTCTCCGGAGGGCACAGGCTGGGAATCTGCCGGAACTTTTAATCCAGCGGTCATATCCACCCCCATGCCGATCCGTGTTCCCACTCGGTCGCACGCCGATGCGAGGAAAATCGTCATGCTGTACCGCGCGCAGGATGCTGCGGGCACTTCGCGGATCGGTTACGCCGAAAGTACGGACGGCCTTCATTTCACGCGCGGGGCACAGCCCGACCTTTCTCCCGAGGCGGACTACGAGAAAAATGGCGGCGTCGAGGATCCGCGGTTGCAGAAGTTCGGCGACACGTATTACCTGACTTACACCGCATACAACAAAAAAGATGCCCAGCTCTGCCTCGCCACCTCGAGGGACTTGACTCATTGGGAGCGCAAAGGAGTGATCCTGCCCGCGTATAAGGGGAACTGGAACGTGGCGTGGACCAAGTCCGGCGCGATCGTGCCGGAAAAAATCCGCGGCAAATACTGGATGTACTGGCTGGGAACCGCCGCGGACAAAACCGACCAGATGGGGCTGTCGTATTCGGACGATCTGATTCACTGGACCGAAGCGACCGAAACTCCGGTTCTTCCGCGCCGGCCGGAAAAATTTGATTCCCGCGTGGTCGAACCGGGGCCGCCGCCCATTCTGACGTCCGCGGGGATCGTCCTGGTTTACAACGGCGCGGACGACAAGCTGGTGTATCGCACGGGCGTGGCGGTCTTCGATCGCGCCGATCCGCGAAAACTGATTTCACGGACGGATGAGCCGGTGTTCGCGCCGGAAAAGGAATGGGAAAAGGTTGGCCAAGTTCCAAACGTGGTGTTTGTCGAGGGCCTGGTGAGATGGGGCGGCAAGTTTTTGTTTTACTACGGCGGGGCGGATAAGTTTGTAGGCGTGGCTGAGGCGGATGAAATAAAGAGGTAGCGTTTGAAGGCTCGAACACCTATGGCCGAGTCAGGTCCGGTGGGAGTCGCGCGGGAACGCTAGACTAGCAGTTGGCTAGTAGCGGGCGGCGCCCGTCGGGATGGGCGCGCTCGAAGGCCTGAGCAATTTGTAGAAGCAGGTGTTCATCGGTGACGGCACCGATCAGTTGGAGGCCCACTGGCAGACCAGCGGGAATGAAACCACAGGGCAGGGAGATTGCGGGCACTCCTGCGAGGTTCGCCGGGCGATTCGTGCGAAGCAGCAGTGCACGGGTGGAATGATCCTGGTCGCCAATGCGGATGGCTTCCTGATCAATGAGCGGAGCCGTGATCGGTGTGGTTGGGACAGCCAAGGCGTCCACGCCCCTGTCGGCTATGACCAGATGCAATTGCTGGATGAACTTTTCACGCATATCGAGTGCGGCCAGATAGACGGTCGCCGGGACCTCGGTGCCCAGCGCGAGGCGGGTTCGCACGTCCTCGCCGTACTCGGCGGAGCGCGCAGGAAAACATCCCGATTGCTGGTGGTAGTGAGTCGCTTCCGCCCAGGCGATCTGATTTCCAGCATTTTCAGTCTCACCAAGCAGGGGCAATGAGACCTCCTTTATTCTGACCTTTTGCGCACGGAGGGATCGCAGCACTTCCTCGAAGACAAATCGAACTTCGTTCGAAATTACATCAAAGAAAAACTCCCGAGGCACGCCGAGCGTGAATTCGGGCGCTTTAGCGGAAAGTTTCCGCCGTGAGCCGAGACGCGGTTCGCCTTTTACGCGCGGGAGGATTGCTTCGAGGAGAACAGCTGTATCGCGGACCGTGCGAGCCAGTGGGCCGACGCAATCAAGGCGCGGAGAAAGAGGGATCACGCCTTCCACGCTTACGCGGCCAAGAGTTGGTTTTAGGCCAACGATGCCGCAAAGACAAGCAGGAATGCGGATGGAACCGCCGGTGTCGGTACCGATGCTTCCGTAGCACAGACCGGCGGCGACAGCCGCCGCCGAGCCGCCGCTGGAGCCGCCGGGAATGCGCGAGAGATCCCACGGATTATGAACGGGGCCGTAGTGCGGATTGTTGCTGGTGACGCCGTAGGCAAACTCGTGCATGTTGGTCTTGCCGAGAATAACTGCCCCAGCTTCTTGGAGCCGAGTGACGACGGCGGCATCGTGTTGCGGAACGAACTTGGCCAGAATCCTCGAGCCAGCGGTGGTTCGAACGTCTTCCGTGTAGATGTTGTCTTTCAGAGAGATCGGAATGCCGTGAAGAGGGCCGCGATCGCGATAGGCTTTGCCCCTGCGCGGAGCAAAGAGTTCGGCTTCGGCCTTCTTTGCCTGGGCGAGGGCTAGTTCGGACGTCACGGTGATGTACGAGTTCAGCTGAGGATCGAGTTGCACGATGCGGGAGAGCAAGAGCCGTGTGAGCTCGACCGGCGAAAGCTTGCGTTTGCGGAAGAGGCGGGCGACTTCTTCGATGGAGGCGAAGGCTAGGTCGGTGTCGGTGGTTGGGGGCACGATACGAGTAAGAGCGAGAAGAGAATTTAGCACAGAGGTCATGGGGAGCACAGGGGGCACGGAGAAGGGGAGGACTAAAAGATCTTGTCCTGGCGGCGGAGATTGCCGAAGGAGCCGATGTTGGAAATGATGAAGGTGGCGGAGAAACGATTTTCTGTGCGGACCTGGCCGAGGTTAATGCGGCGGTACTCGAGGGCCAGGCCGCAGCAGTTTCCGTTGTAGCTGACTTGCACGAGCTGGCTCTGCAGGGTCTGGTTGGTGAAATCGTAGCTTACACCGGTGGTGAAGTTGAATCCCTTGCGCGTCAGGTTGCCATAGCCGAGGAGCGCGCGGACTTGATTGGAGAGCGGCTGCTCGAAAGGAGCGGGAGAGAGCGGGAGATTGCCTTCGACGGGATTGTCGCTCAGGCGGAAATATGCGACGGTGGAGAAAAACTCACGGTACGGCTTTATTTTCAGGAGGGTGCCAACGGTGACCAGGCGCTGGATTTGAGGATCGTATTGGAGGACTTGCTCGAGGTCGTAGCGGCCGCCGGGCGTGATTTTGAAATCGCTGACGAGGGGAGACCAGTTGCGCGGACCGAAGGCGAAGGCGAAGGGGGAGATGGAGTTGAACGCCTCGAAGACGTTGCGCTGGTTGTTCACGATAGCGCCGCCGAACGTGGGATCGAAATAGTGTTTCTGAAAAATGCTCCAGGAGAGGAGCTCTTGCGGCTGGTCGTCGCCGGTTTTGGCGAAGAGCCGCTGCGTGACGCCGTATTCGACTTCGTCGGTGTCGGTGAGAGTGGCGTCGGAATCGAAGCGGATGAAGTCAGCGAAATTGTTTACGCCGGTGACATAGCGGTACGTGATCGTTGGCTCGATTGTGTGCTTGTACCTTTTGTGCGGCTTGTCTTTCTGAAGAGGGGAGCGGTCGAAGAAACGTTCGAGAGTGGCCGGGCGGAGTTCGACGGTAAGTTCGCCGGTGTTGCGGGTGATCGATTGGCCGCTCAGCTGGCCTGCCGAATTGTAGGAATCGCCGTAATAGGTGGTGCGGAACGCGGCCGAAGTAGTGATGCCGAGCCAGGCGCCGAAGTCGAGCGGAATGGTGACTTTGGGAGCGAATTCGGTGCGCGCTACGAACGCAGGAGTATTCAGTGGGGTGTCATCCTGGCGATGCAGGGCGCCGGCAGAGGCATCGAAAGAAAAGTAGAACGGGAGATTGTGCCAGGGGGCCTGTTCGAGGGAGCCGAAGCGGACCTCGGGGGCGTCGCGTAGGGAAACGCTGACGGCCGGGGTGGTTAGGCCGGTGGTGGCAGATGTGATAGGGATGCTAAGGAAGGTTTTGTCGGCCAGGTCCGCAACATTCAGGCTGAAACCGCGGAAATTGTTGGTGAGAAAAGTAGCGCTGCGGACCTCGGAAGTGATGGCATCGCCGAAAGTGTCGGCGAAGGCGAGACGGAAAGTGAGCGAAGTGAGTTCATTGATGTCGGCGACAAAACGCCAACCCTCTGGAAGCAGGGACTGAACTTCCAGTTGCTGTTGGTGGCCGCCTTGTTTGGCAATCACCGTGGAGTCGTTTGGGCCGGGAAGGCGGAGGCCGCGATCGATCACGCCGAAGTAGGTGTATTTGATGGAAGTGTTTTCGAAAGGCCGAGCCCGAAATTCGGCGCGTTCGGCGGAGCCGCGTTTCGTGAGCAGTTCGGCGCCCAAGGTGGCGTCCAGCCAGGGTTTCGGGGCCAGGTAGATGGCATCTCCCAGAACAAAGCCTTTGCTGTTGCTCTGACTAATTACGGGCAGCAGGATTCCGGTCTGGCGGATTTTTTCGCCGGCGGGAGCGGTGGCGTACGGGAGCCAGACGAGAGGCACGCGGAAGAGGCGGAAGTTGGCGTTCACGAGAGCGACGCTCTTATCGAGGCGAATGCGAGCGTGCGGGGCGTAGAACTGCCAGGTGGGATGCTGAGGATCGCAAATAGTGATCCAGCCGCGGCGGACGAGGTAAATCTCGCCGGGGAAGCGTTCGACTTCAGGAGCCTGAAAATAGAGAGGATTTTGAGAAATCAGAATTAACGGATTGGCGCGGCGCTCGATTTTGACGGTGCCGCGAACGTTGGTGAAGGTGCCGTGGCCGGTGCTTACGTTGTAGCGGGCTTCATCGGCTTCGAGATGTTCATTGTTGTAATCGAAGCGGACATGACCGCGAGCCAGGGACTCGGAGTTTTTTTCGTTGTATTCGATGTGGTCGGCCTGGAGGCGTTCGTCTCCGTAGTGGATGTCCACGTCATCGTCAGCAATAAAGAGGTCGCCGCGTTTTTGTTGCGGGCCGCGAGACCAGATTTCGACATCGCCGGCTTTGCCGGAGTGCAGGCGTATTTGTTGAGCGTGGGAAACAGGCAGCGCCGGCCCAAGGAGAGAATAAAGAAGAGTCGTGAGGAACACAAGGAACCGGGGCGCGGACCTAGTCCGGGCATGGAAATGACCGTTCACGCGGAACATTTGTGCGATGAAAACAGTTGCATAGCCTAGCACGCGGCTGCGGGGATGTGTAGCCGACGTATCGCGCCGTCTAAAATGTAACCAGAGAGGATAACGTCGCGCCATTTAAGATGTAACCCGAGTCAAAGACGATTTGGGGAGAGTGAATGGGGCGCAATGGGAAGTGGGA
>Ga0210410_10003721_pt1 | contig 13486 bp, 10 predicted proteins | sample IncBWC4MmetaG_FD_161058 | JGI IMG/M metagenome (GOLD analysis project Ga0210410, IMG submission 161058) | Forest soil microbial communities from Barre Woods Harvard Forest LTER site, Petersham, Massachusetts, United States - Inc-BW-C-4-M | ecosystem: Environmental > Terrestrial > Soil >... | reverse complement strand
AATTGAGATCGCTGCGATGGACCACCCAGGGGAGAAGCGCTTCGTAACGAGCGCCGATTTTGTTCCAGTCGTGGCCGGTCATGTTGGGATCCCAGTAGAAATCGCGTTCGAGGCGCCAGGCTTCGTGGTAAATCTGGCGCCATTCTTCGCGCGGATCGATCTGCACTTCCAGTCCGCCGAGATCCAGTTTGCCGGCACCGACTTTGGCTTTCCCAGGAACGGCTTCGGTGATACCGAGGACGGGTCCGGCCTTGTAAAAAACCTTTGTGCCGTCTTTATTGAGGTCGTAGCTTTCGATGCCCTCGAGAAGGACCTTGTCTTCACGTTTGGTAATGTCGTAGACGTGGAGCACGTTCTTTGGACTTTGATCCTGCGTGCCGAATTGGCGGGCTTCTTGAGGCGTCGAGAGGTAAAAGAACTTGTCTTTGCGGGCTGTGAGGCCGTTCAGAATGCTGGCCCCGATGGGGACGGGGGCGATGCGCTTGCCAATGCCATCGAGATCGATTTCGATGGGCTTGACAGCTTCCGGCTTTTTCTCTCCTTTTTGTTCGTCGGGCTTTTGATCGTCTGATTTAGCGGCGTCCGCCTTCTGGTCGTCTTTCTTTTTGTCCTTGTTTTCATCGGCGGCTTTTTCTTCGTCGCTTTCGGGTTTGAACGGGGAGGGTTCGTCAGCCTTGAGAGTGACAGCGAAAACGCCGTCGGTGGAATAGTAGTTGTAGCGCTGATCGAGCTGGCCGATGCTGGGGTAGAAATAGCGCGTGGAGATGAAATAGAGGAACTTGCCGTTGTCGTCGAAACTGGGAGTGTTGTCGTTGTAGAAGCCCGAGGAGACTTCCGTAGTTTTCTTGGAAGTGAGTGAGTAAAGGAAAACGTCGTTGGCGCCGCGGCGATGAGGTTTGGAATAGGTGAGCCAGAGGCTGTCGGGTGACCAAGACGCGTCCGAGATCAGGCCGTAGTCGGAGGTGTCCACGAGGACGGGTTTCTTGTCGTCAAGACTGACGTACCAGAGTTGGTTGGACTTGTCCCAGTAGAGGAGTTTTTTGCTGTCGGGGGACCACATTGGACCGAAGCGATAGATTTTGCCGTCGGAGGTGATGCGCGTTTCGTCGCCGCCCATTTGCGGGCGCATGTAGATTTCGTACTCGCCGGTTTTATCGGAGAGATAGGCGATGGACTTGCCGTCAGGCGACCACGCGGGATTCAACTCGTGGATGCTGGAATGTTCCGTCGTCAGCGTGCGGACGCTGCCGTGCTCGGCGGGCACGGTAAAGATGTTGCCGCGGGCTTCCACCACCGCGCGCGCGCCAGAAGGAGAGATCGCGGCGCTACCGATACCTTGGGCGACGCTCTTAAAATCCGTGCGCGCTTCGATGTCTTCCGCGTGGACAACGATGGAAAGATTACGCGTCTTGCCGCTGTCGAGATTGTATTCATAGAGCAAGCCGCCGTTTTCGAAAACGATGGCGTCCGGGCCGAGGCTGGGCCACTTGATGTCGAACTCCGGATAGTCGGTGAGCTTTCTGGTTTGCTTGGAGGCCAGGTCATAGCTGTAGAGGTTCATGACGCCGTCGCGGTCGCTGATGAAATAGATGGAGTTGCCGTGCCACATCGGGAACATATCCATGCCGGCGGTCTTCGGCAGCTCTTCGTAGGTGCTCTTTTTCAGATCGTAGATGGAGATGGGGAGGCTCCAGCCACCGCGGTAGCGCTTCCAGGTGCGGAATTCCTGCGAGGTTTCGAGGTAGGCGATTTTGGTGCCGTCGGGAGAGAACGAGGTGAGGTCGCCGCGCGGAACGGGCAGCGGACGGGCGTTGCCCCCTTGCGGAGAAACGAGGTACAGGCGCGTTGCGCGGCCCAAAGACGTGCTCGAGCGGTCGGAACGGAAGAGGATATTCTTCCCGTCGGGCGTCCAGCCGAGAACGATGTCGTTCGAGGGGTGGAACGTGAGGCGCCTGGGCTCACCGCCCTCGGCGGAGATGACATAGACGTCAGGATTGCCGTCGTACTCACCGGTGAAGGCGATCCATTTGCCATCGGGCGAAAATTTCGGGTACAGCTCGTCGCCGACGTGCGACGTGAGCCGACGCGCTGCGCCACCGTCACGGGAGGCGATCCACAGGTCACCGGCGTAGGCGAAGACGACCCTGTCCTTCGAGATGTCCGCGAATCTTAGAAGACGAGTGGGGCCCGCGGGCGCTTGCTCCGCGGCGCCGGCGGATGACGCATGAGCGGACCGTTCCGATACGGCGGTAAGACAAGCGATCCCGGCGACAGCTAGCCGCAGCAACAGGTTATGACCAGCAACGATCCGATTCATTCTTATCATCCTTGTAGACAAAGATTTCCCAGTGTAGCTGACAACCTACATGGACGTGCGCCGCTGCGAATTGTTTCGCTGCGCGCAAGCATTTTCCATTGATGGTGGCCTGCTTTGCCGGAAACGTTCGATAGACACCGCACATCTCGTCGGCAACGCTCCGAACCTCGGCATGCAGGCGTGTTATCATCATCCTTCAAGCCAGTGTCCGCCAAGCAAAATCTGTCCTCGCCGCGCCCGCGCGGCCTCAACGTTTTCTGCCAACTCATGATTTTTGCGCTGCTGTTTTTGCCGTCGCGCGTGTGCGCTGAATCACTCGAGGATGCGGCGCACGAGCTGGCGATGAAAGTGTGCGTGGCGGCCCACAAACAACCGGTCAAGGTTGCCTGGCGGGAATCCCCAGAATCCTCTGGCTATTTGTCTGATCGGCGCAAAAGGGCATTCCTTGACCAGATTTCCGCTTGCGGGATGGAGGCCGCAGAAAACTCGGACGCTCCGATCTTAGCGGTCACAATGCAGGTCACTCCGTCCAAAGTTCTCTTGATTGCCAGTTCCACGGACGCGGTGAGCCCGCAAATTTACGTGATCGAGGTTCCGCGGGCTTCCTTATTTGTCACAAGAGAAATAGCGCCAGCGCCCCAACTTAAGCGGGAACTCCTATGGCAACAGGAAAAGCCAATTCAGAGCGCTTTAGAGTGGCAGGACCCCACCACCGGGGAGCGATTTCTTTTCTTGTTGAGTGAAAGCTTGTTTATGCGTTTTGATTTTGAAAACGGCGTTTGGAAATGGATGGATTCCTCGGAATTTCTGCCGGTCGGGCGTCGTCCCCGGGCCGGGGAAGTGAGCCTCTTCTACAGTCATGCGAAAGAGCGTGTCGAACTAGTCCTCGGCAAAAAAGTCTGCGATCTCGATCTGACCCTGCACTTCAGCTATACATGCACGGGTACGGAGGTCGCGGACAGGACCACGGAGCTATCATCCACCTGCGACGAATCCACCCGGTATCTGGTGACCGGCAAAGGCGACTATACACAGACAGATCGCATCACTCTAGCACGTGCCGCAGGGGCAAGGGCCGCGGCCGATGAAACTTATGCAGGTTCGGTGGACATGCCCGGGCCGGTGCTCGACATCAGCGTGGCAGAAAATGCGAAAACCGCAGCCGCGGTGGTGAAGAATCTTTCCACGGGGAATTATGAGGTTTATCGAATCACGGCTGTTTGCAGCAACTAGTTTGTTGACGCTCGCTACGCAAATTTTTCTGGGTTCGCCGGCAACCGCCGCGACGCATCCGAGATATGGCGGGACGCTGCGCGTGGAAGTGCATGCTGCAAGCGTGTCGCTTGACCCGCGCGAGTGGCAAGCGGGATCGCTCGAATCCGCAACGAATCAGAAGATGGCGGCGCTGGTGTTCGAACGGCTGGTGACGCTAGATAATTACGGGCGGTTTCAGCCTGCGCTGGCAACCGAGTGGTCGCACGATGGCTCGAACAAACGCTGGCGGTTTTTGATCCGCGCGGGCGTCAAGTTTTCTGACGGTACGGCGCTAAGTGCGGAAGAGGTCGTTGCGGCGATCCAGCCGCTGCTTCCGGCGACAGAGCAAATCTCCGCGTCCGGCAACGCGATTGTGATTCAGTCGAGCGTGCCGGCGCCTGACTTGTTGGAGCAGCTTGCTTCTGGGCGCTACTTTGTCTATCGAGCGCCGGCCAGCGGTGTGCTCGTCGGGACAGGGCCCTTTGTTTTGGGAGAAGTCCCGATTGGCGGTGGACAGGGCGCAGAGCAGAATCCCGGGTCGTCGCGGTCCCAGACTTCGGGGGCCGCAACCTCGCCAGGCGGAGGCGGACATCTGTACTTTCGCGCAAACGAGGAGGCGTGGTCTGGCCGGCCGTTTCTCAACGGGATTGACGTCATGCTCGGTGTGCCGCCGCTGCGTGCCATGTTCGATGTGCAACTCGGAAAGGCGGACTTGATCGAGCTCGTGCCTGAACTTGTGCTCCGTGCAAGGCAAGCCAATCTGCGCGTCTGGTCGTCGGAGCCGATCACCATGTACGGCTTGCGATTTGACGATACCCAGGTCGCAGCGTCGGATGTTCGTCTGCGGGCAGCATTTTCGCTTTCGCTCGACCGAGGCACCATGGCCAACGTGTTGCTGCAGAAGCAAGCCGAACCTGCAGCAGCCCTTTTGCCGCAGTGGCTCTCGGGATATGCTTTCCTCTTCAGCGTGGACACCAACCTAGAACGCGCAAAGGAATTGCGGCGCGCGCTTCCTGCGAATGAAGCTGCCGGTGCGGCCCCACTGCGCTTGCGCGTTGATCCGGCGGGTGACCTGGCGAAGCTCCTCGGAGAGCGCGTAGCGGTGAATGCGCGCCAGGCGGCGATCCTCGTGCAGGTCATCGCCAGACCCGTCCCGCGTGCAGGCGCAGCGACCACCGCTCCATCTGATCTTCCGGCGGGGGTGCACCTTTTCGCGTGGCACTATTCATCTCTTTCCCCCCGCGCCGAACTCGATTCTCTGTTTGCGGCTTATAATCTGACTGAGCCTTCCGCGGTGAATGCCACGGGCGCGGATCACGAGCAGCTTTACGCCCGCGAGCGGCGGGTTCTGGAAGACCGGCGTGTGCTGCCGCTTATTGTGGAGGCGGAATCCGTGGGGCTTGGCGCCAACGTCCGCGATTGGATGCCTGCGCGCTGGGGCGAATGGCATCTCGACGGTGTTTGGCTGGAGCTTCCCGAGGAGGCTGCGGCGGACTCTTCGCATACCGGAAATAGCGCGGTAGAAGCTCTGCCGCAACCGCGGCCCGTTGCGCCCGGAGCAAAGCCATGAGCTTTCGCACAAAATTGTTTCTGGTTTTTCTGATTACGGTGCTTGCTTCGGTCTCGCTAGTAGCCTACGGCGTGACGCACTATACGCAAGCCGCGTTCGAAGAAGCAGACGCACAACGGACCGAAGCGCTCGTGGCGCAGTTCAACACGGAATATGCGCAGCGCGGCGACGAGATTGTTCGGCAGGTGAAAGACGTCACCGATGCGCAGATCACCCTAAATGTGGCGATCGATTTGGCGAGGCCAACACCGGACTTCTCTCTCTTCGTGCATGATGCCGCGGGTGCCGCACAGGATCATGGGCTGGACTTTATGGAGTTTGTGAGTTGGGACGGCACACTGGTCTCCTCCGCACAATACCCAGCGCGTGTCGGTTATAAAAACGACTGGGTCACGTCCAACAAGAATTGGACGGACTCCGCGCCTTTCTTGAGGAAGGAAGAATTGCCAGATGGAGAGGCGATCTCACTGACGGTAGTCCGCACGCTTCCCGGTGGAAACAATAAGGACATGTACATCATTGGCGGGCGACGGCTCGACCAGAAGTTTCTTGCGTCGCTGGTCCCTCCTGCAGGGACGCGCGTTTTGCTATACCGCAATCTGGAGCCCAGCTTCGTGGCGTCCGCGCTCACGGACTCGAGCGGACCATTCGAACAGCCGGAGCGGCTCCAGCCGCTGATTGAGCAGATTCAAAAGCAGCCGCAGCCGCTGGTTCGAACGATGGATTGGTCTTCGGATGCCGCCGCAGCCGAATCGTTCCACGCTATTCCGCTGATGGGCCGAAACAACGAACTTCTTGCCGTGCTTTTGCTGGGTAGTTCGCGCAAAGAGCTAGTGCTGCTGACGCGCCACATTTTGCAGATCGCTGCTGTGGTTGCGGGCGTGGCGATTCTGATCGGATTGCTGATCAGTTTGTGGGTTTCGGCACGCATCACGCGGCCGCTCGAGGAGCTGGCAGCGGGCGCGCGCGAGGTCGCCTCCGGTCGATGGGATACCGTGATTGACTTGCGCGGGCGGGATGAAATTGGGCAGCTTGCTTCCGCGTTTAATGAAATGACGCAAACGCTGGGAGCGCAGCGCGAGCAACTCGTGCAGACGGAGCGGGTAGCCGCATGGCGCGAACTGGCACGGCGCTTGGCGCATGAACTTCGCAACCCGCTCTTCCCGCTGCAAATCACGGTTGAAAATCTGCAGAAAGCACGGCAATTGGACGCGAAGCAGTTCCTCGAAGTCTTTAACGAATCCACGGCCACGTTGAAGGCAGAACTCGCGAATCTCAACACCATTGTCAGCCGCTTCAGCGATTTTTCGAAGATGCCCGCGCCGCAGTTTACGCGGGTCAACGTGAATGAAGCGCTGCGCAATGCCGTGCGCCTGTTCGAACCGCAGTTCAACGCTGTGGGCAAGCCGCCAGTCATTCCGGAATATTTTCTGACCGAGCCTGCGCCGGAAATCGACGCGGATGCCGACCTTCTGCACCGCGCGTTTCAAAATCTGGTGTTGAACGCTCTGGACGCCATGCCCGCCGGTGGCACGCTGACCATGCGCACTACGGAGCACGAAGGCCACCTTCGGATCGAAATGACGGACACCGGCAAGGGACTCACGCCGGAAGAATGTTCTCGGCTTTTTACGCCGTACTACACGACAAAAGTGCAGGGAACTGGCCTGGGCCTCGCGATCATTCAGTCGGTGGTCAGCGATCATCATGGAACCATTTCCGTTTCGAGCGACGAAGGGCGCGGCACAACGTTTCGCATCGAGCTGCCGCAGCGACAATCCGCATATCCGCCGGCTCGGACGGAGGAAACCCCAGCCGAGCGAAAGCCGCCCCAGAGCTTCACCGTGGCCGCCACCGACTGACGCGCCGCCGCAAAGGACATTCATTTGCCACGCAAAGCTCACTTGCTGCTCGTCGATGACGACCCCAACACGCTGGCTTCGCTGTCGAGGGCGTTTCGACTCGCCGGCCATGAAGCGACTGTTTGCGACAACGCGCCGCGCGCTCTAGAGCTGCTCCGCACGGAAGCCTTTGACTTGATTCTTTCCGACGTGGTCATGCCCGGCAAGAGCGGCATCGAGCTGCTCGAAGACCTGAAAAATGCCGGCTCGAAGACGCCGATCGTTCTGATCTCAGGCCAGGCCGATGTCCAGATGGCGGTGAAGGCGACCAAGCTGGGCGCGCTGGATTTTTTGGAGAAGCCGCTCTCGACAGAAAAACTGCTCGTCACTGTGGAAAATGCGTTGCGGCTTTCGCGGCTCGAAGACGAAAACCGCGCGCTGCGCCAGCGGCTCGGAAAGCACGAGTTAGTTGGATCGGGCCCGGCGATGAAAAAGCTGCTTGCTCAAATCGATCGCGTCGCCGCAAGCGAAACGCGCGTCTGCATTCTGGGCGAAACCGGGACCGGCAAGGAACTGGTCGCGCGAGCGATTCATGAGAAGTCGCAGCGCAGCGAGAATGCGTTCATCACGCTGAATTGCGCGGCGGTGCCGGCGGAACTCATCGAATCGGAACTTTTCGGCCATGAAAAGGGAGCGTTTACCGGCGCAGCGGCAAAGCATCTTGGCAAATTCGAGCAAGCCGAGGGTGGCACGCTGTTTCTCGACGAGATTGGCGACATGCCCGTCTCTATGCAGGCGAAACTGTTGCGTGTGCTCGAAGAGGGTGAGGTCGAGCGCGTCGGCGGCGACAAGCCCATTCGCGTGAACGTTCGCGTGCTGGTTGCCACCCATCGGAACCTGGAAGATCTGGTGAAGCAGAACGCGTTTCGCCGCGACCTTTTTCACCGCATTTATGTTTTTCCGCTGGTGCTGCCGCCGCTGCGCGAGCGGCCGGAAGATTTTGCGGAACTTGTGGCCCACTTTGCACGGCAAGTGGCGGCGCAGAATGCTTGGAAAGAAAAGCTCTTCGCCGCAGATGCCGTCGCGGAGCTGCGCCGCTACGCATGGCCGGGGAACGTCCGCGAGTTGCGTAACGTGGTCGAGCGCCTGGTGCTTTTGTCCGCGGAAGATTCCATCACCCCCGCCGATGTGCGGCTTGTGCTTCCGGCGGAAGACTCGGCCGCCGGTTCTTCCAGTTTATCCAATGCCGGCGCGGCTCAGTCGGGAACACTCGCAGAGCGCGCCGAAGCCTTTGAAAAAGAAGTGCTGCTTCGAGAAATCAAGCGGCACAATTTTCACATGACCAAGGTTGCGCGAGCGCTGGGTTTGGAGCGCAGCCACCTTTATAAGAAGTGCCAGCAACTGGGAATTGATCTGCAATCCCTCCGCAAACCGGACTGACGACTCCACCCCACGCCTGCGTCTTCTTCCCTGAATCAAACCTAGCGCGCGCTATCTCTCCTGTAGACTGTTGCAAACAGGCAAGATATTGCTCTTGACAGAAATAGCAAAAAGTAATACGTTATTTGCAGATTGCAATACATGGGTTCTTCGATGACTCTCGGTAACAAACTCCGTTCCCTGCGCGCCGTAGAAGGTTCCCTGCGTGGTCTTGGCCGCCCGATGACGCAACAGGAATTGGCTAAGGCCATGAAGCGCGAAGTGGGGCGCGGGCTAAGTCAGGCGTACCTCTCGCAAATCGAGAGTGGCACGCGGCCGCACTTGACGCACGGCACGCGTACGCTGCTGGCGCGTTTCTTCCGCGTTTATCCCGGTTTTCTGGTGGACGATCCGGAAGGCTACACGCCGGAGCTGCAGTCCGCGCTCCGCGCGGTCGACGCCAAGATCGACTCGTGGCTCTACGCCGGCGCGGAACAATTTGCCGCCGATCCGGAGCTCCGCCGGGGCCTCTTGGTCATCGCGGAGAATGAAGATTCGCGCCGGGCGCTTTTGCTCCTTGCGGAGATTCTTCGCACGCCGGGTCTGGCGGATCGCCTCGGAGAAGTTTTGCATTCGGGTAAGCCTCAGAGCGGTGGTCATCCACCGCGGAGTTCGCTGAATAACTGACCCGAAGGGTCCGCGTCTCGAATTCCAGTCTGCGCAGCGGGGTGCTGCGTTTCGGGGTGTCTTATGACCTGGTCTGACTTCTATCTGCTGTGCTTCCTGGTGGGCTTCTCGTTGAGCGTTCTGTCGTTCCTGGCGGGCGCCGTCAACTTCCATGTGCCGTTACACATCCACTTGCCGTTTCACGGAGCGCATCACGCAGGCGGCCTCACGGGAGGCGGTCACGCACAGGGTGTGGGCCCGAAGAGCGCCGCCATCAAATCCGGCGGCCACCTCTCCTGGTTCAACGCTTCGACGCTGCTAGCGTTTCTGGCGTGGTTTGGCGGCGTCGGTTACATCCTGACCAAGCACTCTCATTTTGTGGGACTCAGCATTCTTGGATTTGCGTTGCTGGCAGGGCTTTTTGCGGGCCTGGTTGTTTTCCAATTCATGGCCCGCGTGGTGAAGGCCACTAGCACGCCGATGCTGGACTGGGACTACCGTGTGGAAGGAACCGTGGGAACGGTGAGCATGGCCATCCGCGAGAACGGCACGGGCGAAGTGATCTTCGAGCAGAACGGCGCGCGAAAAAGCACTGGCGCTCGTAGCGAAGACGGCACGAGTTTGCCCAAGGGAGCCGAGGTGGTGATCGCACGCTACGACGACGGCATCGCCTACGTGAAGCGGTGGGATGAGTTCACGAAGTAGGCGCACAGCAGCACGAAAAAGGCTTTTCGGACTGGCGCACGATACCAACAGTCCGGTCGGATAAAAAGGGAGGTCCGCTATGTTGGATTTTTCAAGTGTCTGGGTCATGGCCGGGTTGTTGATGCTGGTGATCATCGTAATTCTTGTAACGTTCGCAAAGATGTTGCGGAAGGTTGGACCGCACGAAGCCCTGGTGATTTACGGCATTCGAGGACCGCGGACGATAACCAATGGCGGCACGATTATCCTGCCGATGCTCGAACAGTGCCGCGAGCTCTCGCTGGAGCTGATGTCGTTTGACGTGGCTCCGCAGCAGAGCCTTTACACGAACCAGGGCGTGGCCGTCACGGTGGAGGCCGTCGCTCAGCTGAAAGTGAAATCCGACCCCGTGTCCATCCGCACAGCCGCCGAACAGTTCCTCACGAAGCGGCCGGAGCAACGCGAAGGTCTGATCCGGCTGGTCATGGAAGGCCACCTGCGCGGAATCATCGGCCAGCTCACGGTGGAACAGATCGTCAAGGAACCAGAAATGGTCGGCGACCGCATGCGTTCCACCTGCGCGGCGGACATGAGCAAGATGGGACTCGACGTCGTGAGTTTCACGATCAAAGAAGTGCGCGACAAAAATGAGTACATCACCAACATGGGCCGGCCAGACATCGCGCGCATCAAGCGCGATGCCGAAGTAGCCGCTGCCGAAGCCGACCGCGACATCGCCATCAAGCGCGCCGAAGCGACGCGCGCCGCAGCCGTTGCGAAAGCACAAGCCGATCAGGAACGCGTCGCCGCCGAAACCGCCTCGATGGCCAAGCAGGCAGAAGCTCAGCGCGACCTGGACATCAAGAAGGCCAACTACCTCGAAATGTCAAAGAAGGCGCAAGCGACAGCAGACAAGGCGTACGAAATCGAGACCAACGTGATGCAGCAGCAGGTCGTCACCGAAGGCGTGCGCGTGCAGCAGGTGGAGCGCGAGTCTCAAGTGAAGGTGCAGGACGCGGAAATCGAGCGCCGCGAACGCGAACTCATCGCCACCGTGCTCAAGCCAGCGGAAATCGAGCGCCAGCGCATCGAGACCATCGCCAACGCTGAACGCCAGCGCTTAATCAGCGAAGCCGAAGGCCGCGCCTCCGCCATTCGCGCGCAGGGCGAAGCCGAAGCCGAAATCATCTTCAAAAAAGGCGAAGCGGAAGCCAAAGCCATGAACGTCAAGGCGGAAGCTTTCCAGGAGTACAACCAAGCCGCGGTCGTCGACAAGCTCATCAGCAGTCTGCCGGAAGTTGTACGCGCTCTCGCCGAGCCGCTTAGCAAGGTCGACAAAGTCACCATCGTGTCGACAGGAAACGGCGACACAGCCGGCGCTTACAAGCTGACCGGCGACATCACGAAGATCGCCGCGCAAGTGCCGGCGCTCTTCGAAGCGCTCTCTGGCATGCAGATGTCGGAGCTGCTCAGCAAGGTACGGATGATCGGCGATAAGGCGCCGAAGCCAGAGAAACCGGCAGCGCCCGCGCCCAAGGCGTAACCTTCGCTTCCGCCCCTGCAGGCCATCGGGCTTGCCGGGACGCTTGATGGCAGTTGGGGGACGGCCATGACGTGGAAAGAGGAACTCCTGATGTTGTGGATCTTCTGCACGGTAGTGATTGCGTTCGCCGCCCGGCATTTTCTTGGAGGGGCGGTCTATATGGTCGAGCAAATGACGGCCTGCAGCGTTGCTTACGTGCCAGGGCTCCTGCATCTGCTGACTCGGCATTTGCGTTAGTAGAGTTTTGATCCCGAGCAGGCTTTGCGACGACAGGTTGCAGCTGTGAGTTTCTATTCCGTTTTGGCAGCAATAATTTTCGGCCGTTTGAAAGGAGAAATGTAATGGGACTTTTAGAACGAGTGAGCACGTTAATCCGAGCCAATCTGAACGACATGATCGATCGTGCGGAAGACCCGGAGAAAATGATCAAGCAGGTGATGATGGACATGGAAAATCAGTATCTCCAGGTCAAAACGCAGGTGGCGGTTTCGATCGCCGACCAGCACATGCTCGAAAAGCGGCTTCGTGAAAACGAAGATTCGGGGAAGGATTGGATGCGCAAAGCGGAAATTGCCGTCGACAAAGGACAGGACGATCTAGCTCGTGCCGCGCTGGACCGGTTCCACACCTCGCAGCGGCTCGCGCTGAGCTACCGCGAACAGGTGGAGGATCAGAGAGCGCAGGTCGAGGCTCTGAAGCTGGCGTTGCAGAAGCTCGAGCAGAAGCTCGATGAAGCGAAGTCCAAGCGCGATTTGCTCCTGGCGCGCCATCGCAGGAGCGTTGCACTTGGTAAAGCGGCACGCGCACAGACGGCTCTCGGCGACAACTCGAAGAGCGCCACGTTTGACCGGCTGAAGGATCGCGTGCATCTCACCGAAGCCGTGGCCACGGCTGAGGTCGAGCTGATCACCGACGACATGGGAGAGAAGCTCATCCGCCTCGACCACGACAACGAGGTGGAGCGGCTGTTAAACGATCTGAAGACGCGCCGCGGCCTCCCCGGCTGAACCTATTCCGGGCGTTCGTGTTAGGGCTGCGCGGTCTCAAACGCTTCTGGGGCGGGCTCTTGCCGCGATGGCAGCAAATGGAACGCAATTCGCGACTGTCCAAATCGCGATGCCATAAAAAAGAGCGTTAGAATCGCGTGACGTCCGGCAAATAGCAACCCCCTCTTTGAGCGCTCGACCGCTTCGTCTCGCGGGCGAGACTAGCGTGGGAGCAGGTACAGTAACGCCAGGAAGATGGCGTTGATCCCCGCTGAGACGAGAAACGCCTCGAGGCGGCCGATGCCGTCAACTTCTTCGAAGACCATCATGAGGACGGCGGTCCAGGCAATCGCCGACGCCAGCGCGCCGACAACCGGGATCAAGACGAGGCCATTCACAAACCAGCCCAGCAATAGTGGGCGCATTATTCCAAAAAAAGTGCCCATGGCGCCGAGAAACCATCGGGCGATTAAATGGCCGAGCCCAATCTGGAAGAAGGCGATAGCTCCCATATAGACCCAAACAAACAGCAAGCCCAAGAGCAATCCCCAGAAGATCGTCTCGGCGGTTGCACCTTGGCGAGCCAGCATCCCCGGCAGCGCGGTCACAAGAAAAATAATTGCGGCGCTGATCATGCTGAAAACCACGCCATATAGAAGGGCCTTGGGGTCACGAGAAGCGCGCCGGATGGCTACGTCATCCCAGCGCGCAATGTTGAAAGCCAAGCGCAGATAGTAGATTGGTGCGATTCCTTCAGGGACTGGGGCGGCTTCTTCGGCCGACAAGACCCGCGCGACTCCCGAACAGTTGTGGGACACGCTATAGTTCATCCCGCACACCGGACATTGCATAGAAGCCCCTCGGCCGGCAAAGGAGCGCAAACCTTATCACCTTTCTAGCGTCTACTCTAACGACGCCTTCCATTCTATCTAGGCGTGGTCTGTCATAACGTGCGAGAATGTTGCCGATGAATCCCTGGCTGATCGCCGGGCCAACAGGTTTGGCGGCTGCCGCAGCGGGAATCGCCGCCTACGGAGCGGCCTATCCTCGTTCGCAGCTCTTCGGCAGGACGGTTTGCCGGACGAATTCGCCGCGGAAGCTTGCTCTCACGTTTGACGACGGGCCGAATCCTGCAATCACGCCGAAGCTGCTCGATCTTCTTGACCGTTACAAAGCGCGCGCGACTTTTTTTGTTATCGGCAAACA
>Ga0210410_10003720_pt1 | contig 13487 bp, 13 predicted proteins | sample IncBWC4MmetaG_FD_161058 | JGI IMG/M metagenome (GOLD analysis project Ga0210410, IMG submission 161058) | Forest soil microbial communities from Barre Woods Harvard Forest LTER site, Petersham, Massachusetts, United States - Inc-BW-C-4-M | ecosystem: Environmental > Terrestrial > Soil >... | reverse complement strand
AGGGACGGGAAGAGCTTTCGAAACACCGAGTTTTTCAGCTTCGCGGGCGACAAGATCAGGCGCATCGACGTCTATTTCGGCGCCACCTATGAGAATGGCGCGTTCGTAAAACACAATTACCTCCGAAATAATTCCGCAGGATCTGTCGGTGCCGCAAAATCCCATTCGTCCTGTTGACGAGCGGCTGGTGCGCCGCCGGCCTGTCGAAATGAAACCTAACGGAGCATGACGATGCGATTCATGGTGATTGTGAAGGCTGACAAGAACAGCGAAGCCGGCGTCATGCCGAGCACGGAATTGCTGGCGGCAATGGGCAAGTTCAATGAGGAAATGGTGAAGGCCGGCGTCATGCAGGCAGGCGAAGGCCTGCATCCGAGTTCGAAAGGTGCGCGCCTCAAATATTCCGGCAAGGAACGCTCTGTCACGAAAGGTCCCTTCAGCGGGGCCGGCGATCTTGTCGCAGGCTTCTGGCTGATTCAGGTGAAATCGCTGGACGAGGCGATCGAATGGATGAAACGCGCGCCATTCGACGGCGGCTCTGAAATCGAAATTCGGCAGGTCTTCGATGCGGAAGATTTTGGCGAGGCGCTCACGCCCGAACTGCGTGAGCAGGAAGTGCGCCTCCGCGCGCATGCCGCGAAGAAATAGGCTGTCATTCCGGGACACGCGTCGTCGCGTGGACCCGGAATCTCGAGATTGCGGGTTCGCGTTTCACGCGCCCCGGAATGACGGTTACCAAACGAAAAGGACAACACCATGCGATTCATGATGCTGATGATCCCCGGAGGTTACGAGAGCGCGGCGCCGGGCACGATGCCGCCCGCGGACGCGGTCGCCGCGATGATGAAATACAACGAGGCGCTGAAAGCGGCCGGCGTGCTGATCACGCTCGATGGGTTGCATCCGCCGTCGATGGGCGCGCGGGTGTCGTTCGCAGGTGGAAAGCCGGTGGTGACCGACGGTCCCTTCACCGAGTCGAAAGAGGTGCTCGGCGGCTACTGGATGATCGAGGTGAAGTCCCGGGAGGACGCGATCGCCTGGGCGAAGCGCTGCCCGGCCTCGAACAACGAGGTCATCGAAATTCGTCAGGTGCAGGAAATGTCGGATTTTCCCGCCGACGTTCAGGAAGCCGCGGCCGGATTCACTGAATTACAGGGAAACTCGGGGCGTTAGCGTCCAGCCGAACGCCAGGCTTGCGTCGGTAGTGACCTTTGGGCCCGGCTCATGTAAAAGCCTTTCACATGAGCTGGCGCAAGGAACAGAGCCGCGCCGAGCGCGGCTATCATCACGGCAATCTGAAAGAGGCGCTGCTGCAGGCGGCGCTCGGCCTGATCGCAGAGAAGGGGCCCGCCGGGTTCACCTTCGCCGACGCCGCGCGTTCGGCCGGCGTCAGCCCGGCGGCGCCGTACCGGCATTTCCGTGATCGCGACGAGTTGCTTTCGAGCATCGCGCAGCGCGGTTTCGAGCAATTCGAGACGGTGCTGACCAGAGCCTGGGACGACGGACGTCCGGACACCGTCACGGCGTTCGAACGAGTCGGCAAGGCCTACCTCGCGTTTGCCCGCGAAGAGCCGGCGTTCTACTCGGCGATGTTCGAATCCGGGCTTCCCGTCGACCTTAACCCCGCATTATTGGCGGCGAGCGAGCGCGCCTTCGGCATCATCCGGGCCGCCGCGGAGCGCCTCGCTGCACTTGCGCCGCCCGGTACGCCGCGTCCGCCGGCGATGATGATGGCGCTGCATATCTGGTCGATGTCGCACGGCGTGGCGTCGCTGTTTGCCAGAGGCGATGCGGCGCGGCGCAAGCTGCCGATGTCGGCGGAGGATCTGCTGGAGGCGGAAGTGCTGATTTATCTGCGCGGCCTTGGTTTTTCGACCGACCGCCGGCCGTCTGCCCAAAAAGACCCGGCGGACCAAAAGCCGGCCGGCCAGCCGTCCGGTCCTTGGGGCACTCCAAAATAAATTGGAAGCCGCCGGGGGCGCCCCGCTTGACAAAAGGCTGGGATGGTTTAGGTATGTAAATGTTATTTACATTCACAACGGCGTGATGCCGTCATGGAGAGGGAAATGGCCTACACCGCAGATGTCAATCGATGGCGCGGCCCCACCGAAGAGCCCTACCGCCCGCATATGCTTGATTCGCCCTGGCACCCCGGCTGGATTGCCGTGACCGTACTGGGCTTCATCATCTGGTGGCCGATCGGCCTCGCCCTCCTCTTTTTCACACTCGGGAGCAGAAAAATGGCTTGCTGGAGCAACCAAGACCGCTGGTCGAATAAAATGGAGCGGATGCAGTACAAGATGGAGCGGATGCGGGGTCGCATGGAGCGACGCGGCTTCCCCTTCGGCGGCTTCGGACCGCCCTCGAGCGGCAACCGCGCCTTCGACGAGTACCGCATGGAAACCTTGCGGCGCCTCGAGGAAGAGCAGACCGAATTCAAGGATTTCCTCGATCGGTTGCGTCACGCCAAGGACAAGGAAGAGTTCGACCAGTTCATGGCGCAGCATCGCCAGCGACCGACGCCGCCCGCGGACGGCCAGCCCCAGGCCTGAATTTAAGGCTCGTGAATTCAAGGCTTAAGCCTCTGGCGCAGTGCCACCACAAAACCTGATGGCCAAGAACCGCCCGTTTGCGAAAGCAGACGGGCGGTTTTGTTTGGGTCCTCCGGAGTCTGGCCAGGAAAAGCTCCGATCCCGCCGCCCCCTTTTGCCGCAGACAAAATCCCCTTTGGTAACCCGCTATTAACCCTGATTAGCGTCTGGTTGGGGGCGTAAAGACGCGCGGATAGCCCTCGTTTTGACATGTTGGCAGGGGATGCAGGCCTCGGCTTCGGACGGGCCTCTCATGCGACACGACAGGGCTTTAGCGGGCTGGCACTTACCGCCGCGCTTTTCGCGCGGCCGTGGAACCGGCAGCCATTTGCTCCCGGAGGATTTGGGATACTTGCGTTGAGAGGATACCACTCATGAATCCGGCCGACGTGGCACAGTCAGCCTTGCCGATCGCATCCGCCGACGTCTCGCTGATTGCGCTGTTCTTGCAGGCCCACTGGATCGTCAAGGCGGTCATGCTGGGGCTATTGTCCTGTTCGGTCTGGGTCTGGGCGATCGCGATCGACAAGATGTTCCTGTATTCGCGGACTAAACGCGCCATGGATCGTTTCGAGCAAGCGTTCTGGTCAGGGCAGTCGATCGAGGAACTTTATCGAGCGCTCTCGGCCAAGCCGACGCAATCGATGGCGGCCTGCTTCGTTGCGGCGATGCGCGAATGGAAGCGGTCGTTCGAAAGCCAGGCACGATCCTTCGCCGGGCTTCAGATGCGGATCGAAAAAGTCATGAACGTCTCCATCTCGAGGGAAATCGAGCGGCTGGAACGCCGGCTGCTGGTGCTGGCGACGGTCGGTTCGGCCGGCCCGTTCGTCGGCCTGTTCGGTACCGTCTGGGGCATCATGTCGAGCTTCCAGTCGATCGCCGCCTCCAAGAACACCTCGCTCGCGGTGGTGGCCCCGGGCATCGCGGAGGCGCTGTTTGCCACCGCAATCGGCCTTATCGCCGCCATTCCGGCGACTATTTTCTACAATAAGTTCACCTCAGAGGTGAACCGGCAGGCCCAGCGGCTGGAAGGGTTCGCCGACGAATTTTCGGCGATTCTGTCGCGCCAGATCGACGAGCGGGCTTGAGGGGCGGTATATTGTGAGCGCATCCGTGAGCATCAGATCATGGCGATGAACATGGCAGGTTCGTCCGGCGGTGGCGGTCGCCGCGGCCGGCGGCGCGCGGTGATGGCGGAGATCAACGTCACCCCGATGGTCGACGTCATGCTGGTGTTGCTGATCATCTTCATGGTCTCGGCGCCGCTGCTGACGGTGGGCGTGCCGCTCGATCTGCCGCAGACCCAGGCCAAGAGCCTCGACCAGGACAAGAACCCGCTGACGCTTTCGGTCAACCTGAAAGGCCAGGTATTCCTCAACGATACCGAGATCGGGATTGATGATCTGGTGCCGAAGCTGAAAGCGATCACCGAGGCGCGCGGCGGGCTGGATGAGCGCATCTTTGTTCGGGGCGACAAGAAGGTCGACTACGGCACCGTGATGAAGGTGATGGGACGGCTGTCGTCCGCCGGCTTCAGGCGCGTGGCGCTGGTGACGGAAGTGGATCAGGGATAATCGGAAAGTGAAGGTCGACAAGACACTTATTGCGTCGGTCGCACTCCACGTCCTCGTGATCGGATGGGGGCTGGTATCTTTTTCGGCGCGCTCGCTCGAGGCGCCACCGCCGGAATCGATGCCGGTCGATATCATTTCAGCCGACCAACTCTCCAAGATCACCGCCGGCATCAAGACCGGCGAAAAGGACAAGCCGAAGCCGCTGGTCGAAAAGATCGCCGATGCCAATCCGGCTGACGACAACGTCGGCAAGATCACCGAAAAGAAGGAAATTGTGACCGCCACGGCGCCCGAACCGCCGCCGAAGCCCGTGGAGAAGCCGGTCGAGAAGAAACCCGATCCGCCCAAACCGGTCGCCGAGAACAAGCCCAAGGACGAGCCGAAGCCAATCGAGAAAAAGCCGGATCCGCCCAAGGTCGATCCGATCGCGGAAGCCCTGAAATCGGAAGATGCCAAGAAGCCAGTGCCAAAGCCTGAAGCCAAGGCCGCGCCGCCGCAGCCGCCGAAGCCCAAGCAGGAGCGCGTCTTCGATCAATCGAAGATCGCGGCCCTGCTCGACAAGCGCGATCCGACCCGCCAGGCCTTCACCGGTTCGGCGCTGAATTCGTCGGCCTCGCTCGGGTCCACGCACGGCACCGCGGCGACCTTGTCGCAGTCCGAACTCGACGCGATGCGGGCACGGCTGGCGAGCCTGTGGAATGTCCAGCCGGGTGTCGAACATCCCGAGGAACTCTATGTCACGGTGAGGATCCGGCTGAACCCGGATCGCCGGCTCGCAGCACCGCCCGTGGTCGTTTCAACCGGAAGCTCGCCGCGCTACCAGGCCGCGGCGGATGCGGCCGTTCGCGCCGTGCTGCAGGGTCAGCCGTACACAATGCTGCGAGACGAGACCTACGATCAATGGAAATACATGGACATCGATTTTGATCCTAAGCAGATGTTTCACAGTTGATGTTTTTGGAAATGAGCCAGCAAATGCCCATAACGTCGTTCTGTCTTCCTCCATTGCCGCTGAACCGCCGTAACATCCTGATCGGCGGCGCCGGCGCTGCCGCGGGTTTGCTGCTGCCGTCGCTTGCCGGCGCCCAAACCAAATTGCAGATAACCGAAGGCAACGTCGCACCATTGCCGATCGCGATACCGAATTTTGTCGCGGGGTCGCCGGCGGACGGCGAGGTCGGCGTCGGCGTCGCCCAGGTCATCACCAATAACCTGCAGCGCAGCGGACTGTTTGCGCCGATTGATCAGGCGGCCTTCATCGAAAAGATCGTCAACATCGACACCCCACCGCAATTCCAGAGCTGGAAAACCATCAACGCCCAGGCCCTGGTTACCGGCCGCATGACCCGCCAGGGCGATGGGCGACTGAAGGCCGAATTCCGCTTGTGGGACGTCGCCGCCGGTCAGCAGCTCACCGGCCAGCAATATTTCACGTCGCCGGAATACTGGCGGCGGATCGCGCACATCATTTCCGACCAGATCTACGAGCGCCTGACCGGTGAGAAGGGCTATTTCGACAGCCGCGTGGTGTTCGTGGATGAGAGCGGCGCCAAGGAGCGGCGCGTCAAGCGGCTGGCGCTGATGGATCAGGACGGCGCCAACGTCCGCTACCTGACCAAGGGCGCCGATCTGGTTCTGACGCCGCGGTTCTCGCCGTCGACCCAGGAAATCACCTATATGGAATTCGGCCAGGGTGATCCGCGCGTCTACTTGTACAGAATCGAGACCGGTGAACGTGAAATCGTCGGCAATTTTCCCGGCATGTCGTTCTCGCCGCGGTTTTCGCCGGACGGCCAGAGCGTGATCATGAGCTTGCAGCAGGGTGGCAATTCGAACTTGTTTGTGATGGATCTGCGCTCGAAGTCGACCACCCGGCTGACCGATACCCCGGCGATCGATACCTCGCCGTCTTATTCGCCCGACGGCGCCCGTATCTGTTTCGAATCCGACCGCGGCGGAAAGCCACAGATCTATGTAATGCCGGCGACGGGCGGGGCCGCGCAGCGCATCTCCTTCAGCAAGGACGACAGCAACGCAATCTATTCGACCCCGGTGTGGTCGCCGCGCGGCGACTACATCGCCTTCACTAAACAGGGCGGCGGCCAGTTTTCCATCGGCATCATGAAGCCCGACGGCTCGGGTGAGCGGATTCTCACCAGCGGCTACCACAACGAAGGACCGACCTTTGCGCCGAACGGCCGCGTCCTGATGTTCTTCCGCGATCCCGGCGGCAATGGCGGGCCTTCGCTGTTCACCGTGGACATCTCCGGACGCAACGAATTGCGGGTGCCAACCCCCGGCTTCGCGTCCGATCCGGCGTGGTCGCCCCTGCTGTCGTAAACCCAACCTGTTTGGACGCGCGGAGTCGTGTCGCGGCCCTATCCGGCGCGCGATACCATCCGCAGCATCGGGCGCTCGAGGCGTGACCGGCAAAGCTTGCCTAGCTCGCTGATTTATCGGGCAGATTTTCGCACGGCGCAGCGAAAAACAACGTCTCGGTAACGATATTCCCTCAGAAAGACTTCATCTGCGACGGGTAAAAGTGCGGACCGAACAGGAACGCGTACAACCAAAATGCAGATCGCAAGTCAGAGCGGAGAGTCAGACCAGAAGATATCGCCGTCGATTTACGCGGCGTTGATCGATTCGCTTTTTCAGAATCCCGCGCCGTTGTTCGCGGGCGCCGTCCTGGTCGCCATTGCGGCCGTCATGACGGCCCTAAAGACCGAACAAAAGCTGCTCTGGCCATGCGCCGCGTTTCTCATCCTGGCCGGTGCTGCCCGTGCGCTCGATACGCACTGGTACAAGACGAGCAGGTCCGTTCTCACCGTCGATGAAGTCGCGCGTTGGGAGATGCGCTATCAGATTGCGGCGATGGTCTACGCCGTTGCACTTGGAACGTGGTGCTCGGCCGCTCTGCTGAGCAGTGACGATGCCGTGGCCCACATGATTTGCCTGACCGTCACCACCGGCTATGTGGCGGCAGGTGCGGGCCGCACCTATGGCAGGCCGTGGATCTTCCATGTGCAGATTGCACTCGCCTGCGGTCCGACCGCGGTCGCGCTGGCGCTTCGTGGGACACCCTATTACGTCGGAATGGCGATCGTCTGCGCGGTGTTCTTCTTCGCGCTCAAGCAGATCTCGACCAATTTGCAGAGGATTTTCGTTCAGGCGCTGGTGGCGCGCGAGCGGGAGGCGGCGCTGGCCGGCCAGTTCGACACGGCGCTGAACAACATGCCGCACGGCCTTTGCATGTTCGCCGCCGACGGACGTCTTGCAGTCATGAATCATCGCTTCCGCGAGATGATGAACCTGTCGGACGATCTCGTGCATCGCGGCGCGCGCGCAGCCGACATCGTCTCCGCCTGCGTCAGCGCCGGATCGATCTCGAGGGTGAGCGGAAAGATAATCCTCTCGGAAATCGAGAATTCGCAGGCGAGGGATATCGTCACCACCGATCCGGACGTCGCCCGTGGCCGGTCGCTGTCATGGACATTCCAGCCGATGGCAGGCGGCGGCGCCGTCGTTTTGCTGGAAGACATCACCGAACGGCGCAACGCGGAAGCCAGAATTTCGCATTTGGCGCGTTACGACGAACTGACCGCGCTTCCCAACCGGCTCAATTTCCGCGACGAGATCGAGCGTCTTTTGGCGGTTCCGCACGATGCCGACCAGCTGTCGGCTTTGCTGTTTGTCGACCTCGATCAGTTCAAGCAGGTCAACGACACCCTGGGTCATCCTTGCGGCGACCAGCTGTTGTGTGCGGTCGCCGACCGGTTACGCGAAATGCTGCGCCCGGAGGATTTCGTGGCGCGGTTCGGCGGCGACGAATTCGTGGTGTTTCAGCAGAACATCAAATCCAACGAGGACGCCGCCGGCCTCGCCCGCCGAATTGTCGACCGTCTGAGCGAGCGCTACAAAATCGACAACCATCTGGTCGAGATCGGCGCCAGCGTCGGCATCGCGATGACATCGCCGGCCGGCGTCAGCGCCGATACGCTCTTGAAGAACGCGGACATGGCGCTCTATCGCGCCAAGGCGAACGGCCGCGGCACCTTCTGCTTTTTCCGCGACGAGATGGCGCAAACCGTCGAGGCGCGCCGCATTCTGGAACTGGACCTGCGCAAGGCGCTGGCCAACGAAGAATTCGAGCTGTTCTATCAGCCGCTCGTCAATCTCAAATCCGGACGAATCGCCACGTGCGAAGCATTGCTGCGGTGGAATCATCCGGTGCGGGGCACGGTTTCCCCGGTCGATATCATTCCGATCGCCGAGGACATGGGCCTGATCGTCGATCTTGGCCGCTGGATCCTGCGCAAGGCCTGCATGGAATGCATGAAATGGCCGGAGGGCGTCAGCGTCGCGGTCAATTTTTCGCCGCAGCAGTTCCATCAGCGCGACGTGCTGAACGAGGTCCGTTACGCGCTCGAAGTTTCCGGGCTGCCGGCGCACCGTCTCGAGATCGAGATCACCGAATCGTCGCTGTTGCGCAATACCCAATTGACCCACGATGTGCTGTCGCAACTGGGCGCGATCGGGGTGCGGATTTCGCTGGACGATTTCGGCACCGGCTATTCAAGCCTGAGCTACCTGCATAATTTCCCGCTGCAGAAGGTCAAGATCGATCGATCCTTCCTGGAGGGGATCGACAGCGATCGTCCGCTGACGCTGCTGCGCGGCGTGGCGCGGCTCAGCGCCGATCTCGGCATGTCGGTCGTGGTCGAAGGCATCGAGACCAACGAGCAACTGGAGCTGATCAGCGCCGATGGCACGGTGACCGAGGCGCAGGGCTACCTGTTCAGCCGGCCGGTGCCGGCGGTGCGGGTGCGCCAGTTGCTCAACGCCTCGCACGCCCGCCGCCTGCCGGACGAGAAAACGCTGGCGGTACCCTCGATCGATCGCCTGAAAAACGCTCGATAGCTCGTTGGTGGAATTTCCTTTCCTCACTCCGCCCTGCGGCGCGATGTTTGAACTGCCCAAGGTTAACCCTAACGTCGCGATCTCTTTGCCTATTCGTTAAGAAGGTGTTAATCCTTCATGTGCCCGCAGAAGTTGTTGGGAGTGCAAGGAGTATCATATGCGGTCCGCCGCCGAAGCATCTACCGCGGCTCTTGGCCGGACTTGGGACCCGCTGGATCAAGTCGATTACCGTCTGGCGGAGACGCCGGACGAAAGGGAGGAGATTTATAATCTTCGCTACCGGGCCTATCTGCGCGAGGGCGCAATCCGGCCCTCGGCCGACCAGCGCGTGGTCGATCAATATGAAGACGCCCCCAACGCCTGGACGTTCGGCGTTTATTTTCATGGTGAGCTTTACAGCTCCATTCGTGTGAGCGTGCTGACGGCGGAGTGGCGGATGTCACCGTCGGTCGAGCTGTTTGGCGATGTTCTTCACCCCAAACTGGATAAGGGGCTGGTTTTCATTGATTCAACTCGCTTCGTTGCCGACCCCGACAAGGCGAGAAATTTCCCGGAGCTTCCCTATGTGACGGTGAGGCTGGGTTCGGTTGCCGGCGTTCATTTCAACGCTGACTTCGGATTGGCCATCGTTCGTCCCGAGCATCAGGCGTTTTACCACCGCGTGTTTCTGATGGAACCTTTGTGCGAACCGCGATTGTACCCGGGTCTTGTAAAGCCGGTTGGATTGATGGCCGGGCACTTACCGACGGTACGTGAAAGAGTCCTGGTCCGTTTTCCGTTTCTGCGTTCAAGCGCCTTCGAACGGCGGATGTTGTTCCAGCGTGCCGGCGAGCGCCGCTCACCGCCGCACGATGTCGTCACTTCGTTCGAGCGCGCCTCGATCGTCCCGCAATCCTGACCAATCGCGCCAGAAGGCGCCGAAGTTGCCCGCCCCGGGGGCGGTTCCCATCCCCTTGAGCCCATTTTGCAAGCCGGCCCTGCGATAGTGCCGGGATCGGCCCTAAGGCGGCCGTGCCGCACACCTGCTTGCTTCACCGTCGCGCCACATTTACAAATCATTAACCATCGCGGTTGCTTTTCGCCGTTTGTCGGCATTTGATCGGGTCTGGAAACACCCCATCAAGGTTGACGGAACGTTCGCTTAACCATCGCCCTGTAGACCGGATAACAGTAGAAAAACGCGAGCGCGGAGGCTCCGGAATGAAACATCAAGTGCGCATCCTCCAGGGATTGAAGCTGGCTGCGGTGCTTGCGGTGGCGCTGTCGATGGGCGCCTGCGCGAACAAGAACCTCGGCGCCGACGGCGCGATGGCCAGTGCTGCGACCCCGGGCAGCCAGCAGGATTTCGTGGTCAATGTCGGCGACCGCGTGTTCTTCGAGAGCGACCAGACCGATCTAAGTCCCCAGGCGATCGCGACCCTGGAGAAGCAGGTGCGCTGGCTGCAGAACTACAACCGCTACTCCTTCACCATTGAAGGCCATGCGGACGAGCGCGGCACCCGCGAATACAACATCGCGCTGGGCGCGCGGCGTGCTCAGTCGGTTCGCACCTTCTTCGCTTCCCGCGGCATCGATCCCTCAAGGATGCGGACGATCTCTTACGGCAAGGAACGCCCGGTCGCGGTATGCAACGACATCTCGTGCTGGTCGCAGAACCGCCGTGCCGTCACGGTCCTGAACGCCAGTTCATAAGAGAGCTCGTTTTCCCCATGTTTATCGCCGGCGCCTTCGGGCGCCGGTTTTGCTTTGGGTGGCTCCGTTTCAGCTCCAGGTTTGTCTCAGTCACATTTTTGGCGTACTCCCTCTCTCAATGTTGTTTCCGCTTTTGATGTCGTCGTCAGGCCAAAATGTCATCCAGATTTCATCAAATCACGCGCGCCGCGGCGATCTCCGGAATGCTGACGCTGGCTTCACAGGCCGTAACGACACAAGCCCTGGCGCAATCCGACGATACCGATCCGGAAATGCGGATTGAACAGTTGGAGAATCAGCTGCGGCAATTGACCGGCCAGAATGAGGAGCTGCAATACCGCAACCGGCAGCTCGAAGATCGTTTGAAGCTGCTGCAGGAGGGCGCGCAGGCGGCACCCGCCCAGCCCGCCGTCGCCCAGCCCAGCGTCGCCACGGCCCCTCCGGCCCAGGCCTATCCGGCCTATCGGCAGCCACAGGCCCAGCCGGGTTATGAGATTGCCGCTCCGGCGCCGATTGTCCAGGAGCCGCCCGAAGCCCCCCAAGGCGCCCCACAAGGCCGGCGCCGTGGCGATGCCTTCGATCCCAGCCAGTCCCCGACAGCTCCGGGGGTGCCGCGCGCGCTTGGCGGCGGCCAGCTGCCGATTCCGGCTGAGGGGCCCGTTGGCGCGCCGGGCGGGCGCGGCGCCGGCGAGCCGCTCGATCTGGCCAATACCGGGGCGCGCAACCCGGCAGCACTGCCCCCACCGCTGCCGCGCAATCCCGGCGCGACCGGCGGACTGACCACTTTACCGCCGTCGGCAACCCCGAAGGACGAGTTCGATCTCGGCATCGGTTATATGGAGCGCAAGGATTATGCGCTGGCCGAAGAGACCATGCGCAACTTCGCGCAAAAATACCCCAGCGATCCCCTGACCGCAGATTCGCAGTACTGGCTGGGCGAGAGCTTATTTCAGCGCCAGCGATATCGCGACGCCGCGGAAGCCTTCCTTGGGGTGACCACGAAATTCGACAAATCGGCGAAAGCGCCGGACGCATTGCTGCGGCTCGGACAATCGCTGGCGGCTCTGAAGGAGAAGGAGGCTGCCTGCGCGGCGCTCGGCGAGGTGACACGGAAATATCCGCGCGCCTCGAGCGGCGTCAAACAGGCGGTCGACCGTGAGCAAAAGCGGGTTAAGTGCTAGAATCGCGCTGCACGAGTCTATAAGCAGGCTCCGACATCAGCCGGCAATGCCATGCCCGACGACGACCATTCCGCGATCTCGGCACAAACTGCAAAGCGTCTGTTCGCGGACTGGAGGGGCGCCCCTGCGATCGTTCTCGCCGTTTCCGGCGGCCCTGATTCAATCGCGCTGATGTGGCTTGCGGCGCGCTGGCGCCGTGCCTTGAAACGCGGTCCGCGCCTCATCGCCGTTACCGTCGATCATGGTTTGCGCACCGAAGCCGCGGCCGAAGCGCGCGACGTCAAGCGCCTGGCGCGCAGCCTCGATCTGCAGCATCGCACGGTACGCTGGAGCGGCACCAAACCGAGAACCGGATTGCCGGCCGCGGCGCGATCGGCGCGGTACCGCCTGCTGGCGCAGGCCGCGAGGGCCAACGGCGCCACGCACATCCTCACCGCGCATACCCGTGACGATCAGGCCGAGACGCTCTTGATGCGGATAATGCGCGGCAGCGGCGTCGCCGGCCTTGCGGCAATGGCGCGGGAGTCCGACCGCGACGGCGTGCGTCTGGCGCGTCCGTTTCTGAATGTTTCGAAATCGCAGCTGATCGCGACGCTTCGGAAGGCAAAGGTCAGCTTCGCTGACGATCCGACCAACCGCGACACCAGCTTCACGCGTCCGCGTCTGCGCATGTTGATGCCGGCTCTTGCCGCAGAGGGCGGCGATACACGCAATCTGGCGCGGCTGGCGTCGCGGCTTGCCCGGGCCAATCAAGCGGTGGAAGTTCTGGTCGATGGCGCCGAGCGTTATCTCGCGCTGAGGGATCGCGATCCGTCGCGTCCGGGTTTTCAAGCCAAAAGCTTCGATACCAAGATATTGGATGCCAAAACCTTCGATGCAAAGGCGTTTGCCGCCTTGGCGGAGGAAATCCGGCTTCGGCTGCTGCTACGCGCGATCGATCGGTTCGGCCATGAGGGGCCGGCTGAACTGGGCAAGGTCGAAGCCTTGCTGTCGGCATTGGACCGGGCGCTTGCGCAGAACCCTGCCGGCCGCCGGCCAAAGCCAAGGCTGAAACAGACCCTTGCCGGTGCGCTGGTCAGCCTGATCGACGGCCGGATTCGCGTCGAGCCGGCGCCGCCGCGCCGCCATCGCGCCAAATAGCGCATATTCCGCGCCGGTGTCATATTCCCTCTGGAGTCCTTAACCACCCGGGAAGACACCCCTTTCAGCGCCATCATTTGAACGGGAATCGCGCTAGAATGCGCTAAATAGTCCTGCGTGGTTCCCTTGGCAGCGACCGGGGCGACACCTAGATTGTAATGCAGTCGACCGAGGGATTCCCTCGTGCTGCCCAAGGACAAAGGCCGCGATCCGCGCGACCACGAAGGAAGATCGATGAACGCCAATCTGCGCAATTTCGCCCTCTGGGTCATTATTGTTCTGCTGTTGTTGGCGCTGTTCACGCTCTTCCAGAATCCGGGTCAGCACGCCTCCTCGCAGGACATCTCGTTCTCGCAGCTTCTGACCGAAGTCGACCAAAATCACGTCCG
>Ga0210410_10003719_pt1 | contig 13489 bp, 7 predicted proteins | sample IncBWC4MmetaG_FD_161058 | JGI IMG/M metagenome (GOLD analysis project Ga0210410, IMG submission 161058) | Forest soil microbial communities from Barre Woods Harvard Forest LTER site, Petersham, Massachusetts, United States - Inc-BW-C-4-M | ecosystem: Environmental > Terrestrial > Soil >... | reverse complement strand
AACGTAGATGCACTCCTCGTGGCCGGAATGCTGATGCGGACCGCGCGGTACTTCGCCCGGATGTGGAACAGGAATTTCGACGAGCCGCAAGGTGAGGCCCTTCGCGCCGTTTTCACCGGAGACGATTTCGAGCGAATTGCGGCCGGGCAATCCAAGGTGCTTGGCCTGCGCCTGCGTGAAGAGGCGGGCCATCAGCGCGCCTTGCTCACTTGCTTGAGTTCGGCGACGCCGCCCTGAAGCTTGTCGAGCTGCTTGAAGATTTCGGCAGATTGAGTGGCGATGGAGTCCGCAATGGCGTTCAGCATGCGGTGGGCCTTCTCGACAGTGGCGTGCTGCGGGCTGCCGTACCAGCCGGTTGGCGCGATGGAGCGCACATCGGACAAAACCGGTTGATAACTGCGCGTGCGGCGCAGGGCGTCCATTTTGCGGCCGCGGGAGTGGTCGGAAGAATTATCAATGCGATCGAGATGCACTAAATCTGGGCGATAGGCCAGGACTGCCAAAGCTTCGATTTCGCCACCGTGGGTGAGGCCGCCGCATTCCTTGCCGAACATGTCTTCGGCGACGAAGCAGGCCTGCACGGTGAGGACGGTCATTCCGTGTTCACGATGAAGCAAATCGGCGGCGACGCCGAGCGGAGGAATGTTGAGTTCATGCCAATTGAGAATCAGAAGATATTTCGCGCCGTGTTGCGCGGTGGAGGCGCAGGTTTCTGTGACCAGGCGCATGTAGGTGTCGGGAGTCAACGTGATGGTGCCTTCGAAGGGCATGTGGAAGGGCGTGACGCCGAGCGGGCCGCCGGGCAAGACCAAGCCGTCCATGCGCTCGGCGACGGCGTGGGCGATGACGTTCGAAGCGAAGATGTCGGTTCCAGTGGGGAGATGCGGGCCGTGCTGTTCGACGCTGCCCTGCGGCAGAATGACGAGCGGGTTTTTCTTCAACTGCGCGGCGATTTCCGGCTGGGTTAATTCGATGAAATAGCGGCTAGGCGACATCGTGGATTTTCTCCGCAACGCGCGCTTGCGCGGCGCTCAGCACGTCGGCGATGCGTGTGTATTGGCCGTTCTTTTCGATGGAGCGCAGCGCGGCGTAGACGATGGCCACGGCGAAATTGCCGTTGTAGGCGCTTAGTTCGCCGGGCTTTCCCGTTCTGCAGCTCTCGGCGAACATTTCGAGCTCGGTGCGGAACATGTCGCTTTCGGGAACCCTCAGTTCTTCACGCTTGGCGTAGCCATCCTTGCCGCGTTGGATGTAGAGCGTTGAGTTTTTGTGGAGCTGGTCGGGAGTGTCCCAGGTGTTGAAATCGATTTCGTAGTGCATCAAGCCCTTGGAGCCAAAGACGCGCACGGCAAAAATACCGGGAGAGGTCCAGCAGGAGCCGACGTAGCCGACTTTTCCGTCAGCGAATTTGAGAAGGGTCATGGACTGGTCGTCCACTTCCGCGCCGACGGGCGAAAGTTTGGAAGCCATGGCGCCGGCTTCGACGATTTCGCCGCCAAGGTAGTGGAGGACATCGAACTGATGAATCGCCAGTTGAGATAGCGGACCGCCGGGCGCTTTGTCTTTGTACCAGCGCCAGGTTTTGGGAGTCAGCTCAAGCGCGCGTTCGTTGGAAAAATTCGCTTCGATAAAAGCTACACGGCCGAGTTCGCCGCCGTCGATGGCTTCTCGAATTTTCCGGATTCCGGCCATCAACCGCGCGCTGTGACCGACGGTGACGGTGATTCCAAAAGTCTTTTCGAGCGCGGCGATTTCGAGGCCTTCTTCGAGGGTGCTGGCGATGGGCTTCTCGGTGTAGACGTGTTTCCGCGCCTTGGCAACTTCGCTGGCGACGGGCAAGTGCTGCTCGTTCGGAACGGTGAGAATGACGCCCTCGATCCCGCGATTGGAGAGCATCGTGTGCATGTCAGGAACGGCGGGAACGCCGAGTTCTTGCTCGAAGGCCAGGCGTTTTTCTTGCGAGCGGCTGTATGCCGCAACGATTTTGATTTTTTCTGATTTCGCGGCGGCGCGGGTCAGCACCTTGGCCCAGCGGCCAAGCCCGACGATGCCTACTTTGACGGGAGTTGCACTCATGCAGGCCTCATTCTACTCAATTCTGGTATTAAAGCTGAAAAGCATCTGCCAGCGGCCGTCGCGCTTCACCCACATGCGTGTATTGAAATAAGGCTTGGCGTTGGCGCGCTGTTCGCGGGCGATCATCATGACGGTGTCGCCGAAATCGAACATACGGGCGGAAAGGAGTGCCGGAGGAGTGGACCTGACTCCGATTTGTTTTTGTTTTTTGATTTGGGCGAGCCGCTCGGCTTTGGTGTACGGGGCGTCGTGATGGGTGTCGGTGGCCGTAAACTCGTCGGCGATGAGCGGGGCGTAGGCATCGGGGTCACTTTCGGCCATCGCTTTCATCACGCCTTGCCAGGAAGCGATCACGTCTTTCTCCGAAGGAGTTTCGGGCTGGAATGGAATTGTTTTGCAGGGGTTGTCACATTCCCCTGCACCAGCTTCGGAAGAGGCGGGAGGCTCCGACTTCACAACCATTCTGACTTCCTGATAAAGAACGAGCCGCCAGCTTGAGGCGCGCTTGAGCCAGACGCGGAGCACTTGAATTCTGCCGCGATTGGCCCGGACGATGGCGGTCTTCCCATAGATGCGCTCCTGCAATTCAACGCCGATGTTGGAGGGAGCGGGAAAGCTCTTCATCACTTGCGCTTTGTACAAGCTCCTACCATTCGAATCGATCCAGGTGAAATCCTCGTTGAGGAGCCGGTTCAGAGCAAGCTGGTCGTTCATCGAGGCATCGTCGCCCCTCTCCAGGAGCGTGATTAAGGAGCGGTCGGCATCGAGGACTTCCTGATCCTCACGAGCGATGCTGAAAGTTCCGCTGGCGCAGATGGCAGCGAGGGCAGCGCAGGCTGCGGCCGGGAGGATCGCTGAACGTACAAAGAACTTCATGCTTTACTCCAACGATTCCAGCGGAGGGGGTCCCGACCAGTGAATGATGCTAAGACATCTTAACGGGCGCATCCTGGATGGTCGTCTGATAACTGATGGACATGATCCAATGACCATCGCGCTTGATCCACAAGCGGCTGACGTGGATCGGCTTGCCGGTGTACGGCTGGTGCAGGCAAGTCATCACGATGGCGTCTCCGAAATCAAACATTTGCGCGGACACGAGAGGAGCGGGAGCGGAACCATGGCCGGTCTGTTTTTGCAGATTGAGAGTGGCGATGCGGTCGGCTTTGGTGAGCGGATGATCGTTGGCGGAGCCGAGCATGGTGAACTCGTCGGCGATGTGGGGGGACCAGGCTGCGGCGTCGTGGTTGTTTACGCCGGTCTCCAAGGCTTGCCAGGAGGCCACGACGGCTTGCTCGGATTCGTTTCGCGGCTTATACGGCAAGGTTTTGCAAGGATTCTCGCACTCCTTCACGTCGGAGCCAGTGGGGCCAGAGGACTGCCGGCCGAGAGCGACTTCGTGATAGACGAGCAATCGCCAGCCAGCGGAACGCTTCACCCAAATGCGAAGAACGTGGATTTTGTCGCGGCCGGACATTACCGCGCTGACTTGGCCGTAGGTGCGCTGGCTCACTTCAGCTCCGGCTTCGTTGCCGAGGGCGGGGGACGGAATGGAGCCGAGGACCTGCGTTCTTGCGCGGCTTCTGCCGTCGGCGTCCGTCCACGTGAAATCCGCGTCGAGGAGTTTGGCGACTGCCGCTTTGTCGGCTTTTGCGGCGGCCTGGACGAAGTCGTGGTCGGTCTGAAGAACTTCTTGTTCCTCACCGGCTGCAGCAACAGACTTGGTGGAGACTACGACCAACAGGCCAGCGAAGAGGATGCCGATCGTTCTTGCACGTGTCGCGAAGCGATTCATCGTTTTTCATTCTCCCAAGAATTCTTACCTGTGTTTATACATGAAAAAGGGCCGGATAACTGTCCGGCCCTTTCTCGAGTTCCACCCGCGCAAGGCGGCTAGAAGATGAACTTTAAGCCCAACTGAATGGCGCGGTTGCTGCCCGAGCCAAGGACGGGGTTGAAGGAGGCATTGTCTGGAGTGGCGCAGCCACAACCGAACTGACCCGGCACTGATGGATCAGCGAAGGCGGCTTGTCCGTAGCCGCTGGTAGCACCCCAAGGATTCGCGAACTCGGGGTGATTGAAAACATTGAACATTTCGGCACGGAACTGCGCCTTGACGCGCTCCCCGAACCTAAAGCTCTTTGTGACGGAGAAGTCGACGTTGTGGAACCCGGTATCTCGGAGGATGTTTCGACCCATGGTACCAAAGGTACCGATGGCGCTTGGAATCAGGATAGAACTTCCGTGGGCATAGCAGCCCCCAATGCCGAGGGACGTCGTATATGGCTTAGCGGGGTTGGTTCCGTCAAGGGCCGACGCTTTCGCGAGGCAAGCCGCGTTGCTTGTGCCTGGGAAAAAGGGAAGCCCAACGGGTCCTTGCGATCCAAATTCAGAGGGGTTGCCGTAGAAATTCCAGCGGTCGGCAAGTTCACCGGTTCCGCTGAAATCATTGGTCTGGTCATTGACATTCCACGGCTGACCGCTCTGCAGAGAGATAATCGAATTGAGTTGCCACCCATCAAGAAGCTGGCTCTTCGTCTTCTTTTCCGGAAGCGTATAGGTAATGGAAAAAGTGAAACGGTGACGGATGTCTTCATCGCCGCTGGCATGCTCCAGGCCGGGGTTCGCGCTATCCTTGGGGAGAAAGGCAACCCAATTGGAAGACAGGTCGTCCATCGCATGCGCAAAGGTGTAACCGGCCACGAAATCAAGGCCGTGGTAATTGCGAGCCGTCAATGTAGTCTGCAAGCCGTGGTAAGTCGAACCATAGAAGTTGGAGAGGTAGTTGATGGCTCCAAGATACGGAAATTTGCCGTTGAGCGTGTAGGGGCGCTGAAGTTGCTCGTTGCCGTCAGTATTCGCCACGCCTGCAGCTATATCTGCGGGAGTCCACCCCGAGCCAAGCGCAGGCTGGTTCAGGTCTACGACGCCGGGCAACTTTACGCCATGGTTACCAACGTAGCTGGCGTCCAGGGAAAGCTTGCTAGAGAAGGCATGCTGAATGCCGAGAGTCCAGTTCTCAACGTAGGGCGTGCGGAAGTTGCGATTCATGGCGAAGGTGTTGCAAGGGCCGGGGTCGCTCCCGATTCCGTCTCCGCACTGAACAAGTCCTGTAACGTTGGCGGGATAAATGGGGGTAGTTTGATTCTGCCAATTGAGGCCGCTTGGGCCAGATCCTGCCAAAGTGACCCCAGTGGTGAAGATATTTCCGATGCCTGGTGTAGTAGTAGGTGTAACGGGGCAGTTGCCACCCACTGGAGCCGCCGGACAAGTTATGATCGTGGCGCCAGTGGGAACAACGCCGAGGCCAAAAAGAACGGGGCCACTTTGGAGGTTCTGCTGAGACATGTAGGTGCTCATGGAGAGCAGATCGTAGACGATGCTGCCGCCGAGACGAACAACGGTGGTGCCTTTGCCGGTGACGTCCCAGGCCACGCCAAAGCGTGGGGAGAAATTCCGGTGATCGCCTTTGTAGATGGAGCCAATATTCTTGCCCACCTGTTGAAAGCCGACAGTAGGATCGAAGTTTCCGAGCAGATTGTTGGCTTCGGTAGGAACAGCCTGGTATTCGTAACGAATCCCGAGGTTCAAAGTGATTCTCGGAGTGATGCGCCAGTCGTCCTGAGCGTACCCCGCATAGAGCCACTGGCTGAGATCACGGAGAGGATTACCGGCCAAGAAACCGGCGTTCGAGGGTGCGCCAGAGAGCAGGGCCTCCAAATTCGTAAATGTGACGCGCCCTCGCGCACCGCGGTAGGTGCCCTGGTGCACCAGGTCCCTGCGGAGCTCGCCTCCGAATTTGAAGGCATGCTTGCCCCGCAAATACGAAACCTGGTCAATGAAGTCGTACACTTTGTCCGGACCGACAATCTTGGGGAAGTTGTGGAAGGCGCCCAACTCCGTGAAACCGCCGCCGAGCTTGATATTGGGGATACCTTGCAAGATCGGAGTGGAAATGCCAGTGTCGATTTTGTACGGAAAAGTGATGTCGTCTGGGACGATCTGGAGAGTGTAATGAGTAAAACCGCCGCGAAGCTCGTTGGCCCAGGTGGAGCTTGGTGTCCAGGCCCAGTGTGCGGAGGCGGCTTGCGCACGGGAATGAACATTCGTTCGAAATTGTGCGAGCAGTTCGTTGGAATCCATCCCTAAGATGGTGTCATTGCCAAAGAAGTAAGAACCGCTCAAGCTGTGGTGGTCGTTGATGTGGTAATCCACTTTGCCCAAGGCGTTTTTCGAGCTGTTGACGTTTGGGAAGTTCAGCGTGACGCCCGGGCTCTGCGAGCTGTTGGGAGTGTAAAACCCCAGCAAATAGGCGCTGAGAGGGTTCACTTTAAAAGAAGGATTCTGCGCGACCAGGTCCGCCGTGGCATCGGCGATGCTGTGCTTGCAGTCACCGTTGACGAGCTTCAAGCAACCATTCAGATTTCCGACGGCCGTCGGTATCGAGGCCGATGTCGGGACGCTTCCGTTAAGCGCATTGCCAACCGAATACATCTGACCTTCGTAGGCACCGAAATAAAAAAGTTTATCTCTGATGATGCGCCCACCAGCTGAGCCACCGTACTGCTCAAGTTCAACGGAAGTCTTGGGGGAGCCAACTGGATTGAAATAGTTGCGAGCGTCAAACGAGTCCGAACGGCCGAAGCCATAAGCGGTGCCGTGAATGTCGTTCGTTCCGGACTTGAGGCCGACGCTGGTGATGGCGCCAGGCTTCCATCCGTATTCCGCCTTGGGATTGACCTGCGTGTTAAATTCCTGAATGGCATCAATGGGAATAAGGGTGGCCGCATCGCCGAGCACGGCTGCGGCATTCGTGACACTCAAACCCATAAAAGATTCGTCGTTGGTGACACCGTCGACGATGAAGCTGGTGTCTTCGGGCCGAATGCCATTCGTGGTTTGGGTCCAAGGCCCGCCGCCTGGATAAACCGAAGTGCCGGGACGCAGGGAGATAAGATTCTGGTAGTTGCGGCCGTTCAGCGGGAGGTCGTTGATGATTTCATTGCTGATCGTTCCACCGAGCGTAGTGGAAGTCGTGTCAACCATGGGCACCTGTTCGGTGATCGTGATCGTCTCGGTCGCGGAGCCGGTCTGCAGCACGGGGTCGATCCGGACGTCCTTGCCAACTTCCAACAAAATATTTTTGCGCTCAAAAACTTTGAAACCTTTGTATTCCGTACGAAGCGTGTAGTTGCCGGGCAGAAGACTTAGGGCGACGTACACTCCGTCCGAATCGGTGGTCAGAGTCTGGGAGACTCCGCGCGCGACGTCCGTAATAGTCACGGTGGCGCCGGCGACGTTGCCGCCGGATTGGTCGGTTACGACGCCCAAAATCCGGCCGGTACTTCCCTGCGGGAATGCCGGGAAGGAAGCCAGCAACAGGACACAAACAGCCGCCAGAATGCGGACAAAGTTAGCCGGGATGAGACGCACCGACGCGATTCTCCCCTGAGCATTGGACTGCATGAGGACCTCCCCCCACAAAAAAGGTATAACGGCTGTACCACCGTACGATATGTGCTGTCAAGTGTTTCGTTGATGTTATCCAGCAAAAATGATGATAGATGGGCCGTAGGGGCCCGGCGTGGTATATTGGTCTGACCAATTTGCCCGACAGTCATTTACCACTGCCGGATTGCCTCTTTGTTCCAATGAATCGCGACCGACAGCCACCCCGTCCGTTTCTACTCTAGGATTCGTGTCTTAAGGAAGGCTTATGATGGGGGGAGTGCTGCTGGGTGACCTAAGACCAAATAGGGAGGCCTAGTACCCGGGCCTTGCTCAGTCCTGAACGGTATAAATCCACATCTCAGCACCGTCATCGGCGCGTGCTGGAACGGCGAGGAAGAAACGGTCCAACCTTTTCTCATGTCGCTAAAAGGCATGGTCATTCAAGCTGCCGCCGGGATTCAAAGCGACGGCGGCAAGAACCGAAACTCGCTGCGATGACATGGACCGAGATGCTGGGATATCATGATGAGGTTCACGAAAGCGAAACGCGTCTAGTACGTTGAGCGATTGGGGATGCGAACGCTTTCGGGGCGAACGCCGGGGCCGTAGCTCAACTGGATAGAGCGAGAGTTTCCTAAACTCTAGGTTGGCGGTTCAAGTCCGCCCGGTCCCGCCACCGATTCAGAAATTAGAAAATAGAAATTGGAAGGAATTGGGGCTTCGCGGTTCCGGCTAATCTACTGGCTTTACATCGTTCATGAGGAAGAAAAAACCTTCGGCGAGCGTCGGGTGGATGTAAATGGCGCCCTTTAAGAGCGTGTAAGGCTGATTTGCGAGCATGAGGGTGCCGAGGATTTGCACGAGCTCACCGCCTTCGGAGGCCAGAATAGAAGCTCCCAGGATGCGGTCGTTCGAGGCATCGACAACGAGCTTCATGAGTCCGGCGGTTTCGCCGCGTTCGATGGCACGCGCCACGCGCGTCATGGGGCATCTTCCAATTTTCAGTTTGTGGCTTTTGGCGCGAGCTTCTTTTTCCGTTATGCCGACGCCGCCGAGCTGCGGATCGGTAAAGACGCAGTAGGGCACGAGGCGATTTTCGATGGTGAGATTCTTTCCTTCAATCAGATTGCCGTAAATAATTTGAAAATCGTTGTAGGAGAGGTGCGTGAAAGCGGGACCACCTTTGCAATCGCCGAGGGCCCAGACGCCGGAAACGTTCGTCTCGAGGCGGCCATTCACTTTGATATAGCCGCTCTTGTCGGTTTCGATGCCGGCTTTATCGAGGCCGAGATCGTCGGTGGTCGGATTGCGGCCAGTGGCAACCAAGAGATGGGAGCCGGTGACGTTCGAAGAGTCGGCGGGGCTTTCGAACGACAGCGTAATCGCACCGTTTTTGCTTTCGGCGCGAGTGGTGCGGGCGTTGAGCACAAATTGAACGCCTTCGGCTTCGAGCGCTTTTTGCAATTCAGCGGCGATCTCTGGATCTTCGCGGGATATGATTTGTTTCCCGGTGTGAAAAATGGTGACGCGGCTGCCGAAACGGCGAAACATCTGTCCAAATTCCAGTCCGATGTAGCCACCGCCGAGAATGAGGAGATGTTCCGGAACAGTTGTGATCTGCATGATGGTTTCATTGGTGAGACAGGCGACGTTGTCCAGGCCGGGGATCGGAGGAAAGCTCGGGCGGCCGCCGACGTCGATGAAAATCTTCTCGCTCTCGAGGAGTTCCTCGCCGACCTCGAGTTGATGCGGGGCGACAAACCGCGCATGTCCTCGATAGAGGCGCAGGTTTGGCCGCTTGTCCACTTGTTTTTGCTGGCTACCGCGAAAACTCAAAACGACTTCGTCTTTTTGCGCGACGATTTTCGCGAGATCCGCGCTCACGTTCGAAGCGTTGACACCCCAACGCGCGGCGTTCCGCGCGTAGTAAGCGACCTGCGCGCGATGGACCATCGTTTTGGTGGGCGTGCAGCCCACATTGATGCACGTGCCGCCCAGGTCTTTCTTTTCGACGAGCGCGACGGACCATCCCAGATCCGTCAGGCGATAGGCAAGTGGATTGCCGCCCTGGCCCGAGCCGACAACGATCGCGTCGTACTTCATGGAGCTCCTGCGCTGAAGAAGCGCGCCAAAACGATACATCGGATGCAGCGGGAATGCATGAAGAACGTATCCAAGAATGGCGACAGTCGTCGCACGAGGATGGGCTTCGCCGGACGCCATTGAATCCGCTTGAAGAACGCCTCAGAAGTGCGAGAATGCCACTGAACTTGCCGCCGTATCCGTATCTTCCGAGCAAACCGCAGGCGCAAGGCTGAATGGCGCGAAGAATTTCCGCGAGGTGACGCGATGGGACAAGCAGTGGACGTACACCGGCTGCACTTCGCGTTCACAATTACATTTCATTACATTTTTCCGCAACTGACGATGGGGCTGGCGTTGCTGCTGGTGTACCTGAAGACGAAGGCGCTGCGCACGGGCGACGAGCATTACAACCGAGCAAGCCGATTCTGGGCGCGCATTTTCGGTATTAATTTTGCGCTGGGCGTGGTCACCGGGATCCCGATGGAATTTCAGTTCGGGACGAACTGGGCGGCGTTTTCGAAAGCCGCGGGCGGGGTCATTGGACAAACGCTGGCGATGGAAGGCGTGTTTTCCTTTTTTCTGGAGTCGAGCTTCCTGGGATTGTTTTTGTTTGGCGAAAAAAAACTCGGCCGCATCGGCCACTGGTGGGCGGGGTTTCTGGTTTTTCTAGGCTCGTGGCTCTCGGGGTTCTTCATCGTCGCGACGGACGCATGGATGCAGCACCCGGTAGGTTACCGGCTTGGGGCTAACGGTGCGATTGAGCTTTCCAGCTTCTGGGACCTGCTGCTGAACAAGTGGGCGCTCTGGCAGTACGCGCACACCATGCTGGGGGCGGTGCAGACCGGCTGCTTCGTCATGGCCGCCGTGGGTGCGTTCTATTTGCTTACGGAGCGCGATGAAGCCTACGGGCGTACCTTTGTGCGTGCCGGCGTGATCGTGGGAACGATAGCGGCTTTGCTGCAACTATTTCCCACAGGCGACTTGCAGGGAAAAATGGTGGCGGACCATCAACCGCCGACACTCGCGGCGATGGAAGGACTTTTTGAATCGCAGCAAGGTGCGCCGCTGGCAATCCTGGGACAGCCGGACGTGCAAAAGAGAAGGCTGGACAATCCGCTGGAAGTTCCGAACATGCTGAGTTTTCTGACCTATCGGCAGTGGAGAGCGGACGTGAAGGGCTTGTCCGATTTTCCGCAGGAGGAGTGGCCGGATCAAATTCCTTTGCTGTACTACAGCTACCACGTGATGGTCGGACTCGGGACCATCTTCATCGCGGTGATGGGATTGTCGGCATTATTGCTGTGGCGCGGAAAATTGTATGACTCTCGCTGGATGCTATGGATGCTGATGCTCAGCGTGCCCTTGCCATACATCGCGAACACCGCAGGGTGGATGACCGCGGAATTGGGGCGCCAGCCGTGGCTGATCTATGGATTGATGCGGACCGTTCATGGCATCTCTCCCCGTGTTGTTGCGGGGAATGCGATGTTCACGTTGATCGGATTTATGGGGCTGTATACGGTACTGGGAATTTTGTGGCTGTTCCTCGTCTACCGGGAGATCGAACTGGGGCCAGAACCGGGGACGCGACCACTGGGTGAAGATGCGGCGGTCCTGGCAGCGGACTAGGGAGGCACATTGGGAACGATCTGGTTCTGCCTCGTGGCCATTATGATTGCGATGTATGTGTTGCTGGACGGATTTGATTTGGGCGCAGGTGCGATTCACCTGTTCGTGGCCAAGACGGACGAAGAGCGGCAGCAAGTGCTGGCGAGCATCGGGCCGGTTTGGGATGGAAACGAAGTGTGGCTGATCGCGGCGGGTGGGACGCTGTATTTTGCTTTCCCGGCGCTCTATGCCAGCGGCTTCAGTGGATTTTATCTTCCGTTGATGATCGTTTTGTGGCTTTTGATCCTGCGCGGCGCTTCCATTGAATTCCGGAATCACATAAAAAGCGCGGTGTGGGATCCACTGTGGGATTTTCTTTTTTGCGCGTCGAGTCTGCTGCTCGCGGTGTTTTTCGGCGCGGCACTGGGTAATGTGGTGCGCGGCGTGCCGTTGGACGACAGCGGGTATTTTTTCGAGCCGCTGTGGACCAATTTCCGTCTGGGTGATGAAACAGGCATTCTGGACTGGTACACAATTCTGGTGGGCGTTTTGGCGTTGCTCGCGCTGGTGATGCATGGCGGGCTTTGGGTGCAAATGAAAACGAGCGGTGCAGTGAACCTGCGCGCGGGAAGATTGGCGGGCCGCGTTTGCTGGGTTGTTATCGGCCTCACCGCCGTTGTGACTGCCGTGACTTTTCGCGTTCAGCCGCAAGTGATGGAGAATTTTACAACCTGGCCATGGGGATTTATTTTCCCGTTGCTGGCGGTCGCGGGAATCGCGGGTGTTATCTTCGAACTAAGAAAGCAAGAAGAGCGCAAAGCATTTCTGGCGTCGTGCGCGTACTTGGCGGGGATGTTGACCAGCGTGGTTTTCGGCGTGTATCCCATGGTGCTGCCGGCGCGGAATCCGGTGTACTCCATGACGGTGACGACTGCAAAGGCAGGCGCCTATGGCCTAAGGGTCGGACTGGTCTGGTGGGTGCTGGGAATGATGCTCGCCGCAGGGTATTTCATCTACGTCTACCGCTCGTTCGCAGGGAAAGTGGTTGTGGACAAGGATTCGCACGGATATGGCGACTAGAGAATTGCTCGTTCTGAGCAGCCTTCGCATCTGGGCGGTTGACGCCGGAAAGGCAGCGGCGTAGCGTAAGAGTGATCTTGATGAGAAACGCGAAACGGATCCGCAAGCGAAGCTGGATGGTTGCGACGAACAGTCTCGTAACCGTGATAGCGCTCCTTGTTGCCCCCATTTGTGCGCCGCTTTGTGCCGCTCACGGTTGTTCGCCATCTTCGGGTGGCGCGGCGGCCTCGAGTGATTGCCACCTGGCGATGCCCTCGCAACAAGACGCTCCGCGAATTCATTCCATGCAGATTTGTGCTGCCTCGGAATTGCCAGTGGCTGCCTTGCTTTCGACTAGCAAGGGCTCCGCTTTTCAGTCATCCACAATCGTGGGGTCCGCGACTGGGCGTTTGGAGGTGCCTCCAGGATTTTCTTCCGTTTCGGATAGGCAGAGTTGGAATTGTCGCGCAGGAAACGATTCTTTCCGGAAGTTTGATCCTCCCGATACCACGAGTGTGCTCCGCATCTGAGTAGTTCCTCCTGAAAAATTTGGCAGCGGGCCGCCTCACGGCCATCTGTGCCGGACTCTGCCCGCTCTTTCGAACCAACAGCCATCACGAACATGCAGGAGAACGATGCTCATCCTTTCTACGTGAAGCAAGGAAAAAACGAAACTTGAATCGAAGAGTAAAACGGGAGGCTAGCATGAGCGGGACACGAAGAAGATTCTTTCAGGACGCGGCGGCGTTCGGGGCGGGATTGCTGGGGTTGAGCCAGACGCTGCGCGCCGCCACGCCGGGGGGCGGGTTGCAAGCACCGGGCAAAAACGAGAGTGGAAGGCACCACTCCCCTTACGGAAGTCATGGGCCGCACAAACCGGCGCCAAACATTGTGGCCCCAGAGCATCCTTTGGCGATGGTGACACCGGACTTGGCGGACTTGCCATACGAGATGGATGGCGGCGTAAAAGTCTTCCATCTCGTGGCGGAACCGGTGAAGAAAAAGATCGCGCCGTTCAAGGCGATCGACGCGTGGGGCTACAACGGGAGCTGTCCCGGGCCGACGATTCAGGTCCAGCAAGGCGATCGCGTGCGCGTGATTTTCGAAAACCGTCTGCCGGAATCGACGACGATGCATTGGCACGGCCTGGAAATTCCCATCGAGCAGGACGGCGTTCCGTACATCAGCCAGAAACCGGTCGCGCCTGGGG
>Ga0210410_10003718_pt1 | contig 13490 bp, 9 predicted proteins | sample IncBWC4MmetaG_FD_161058 | JGI IMG/M metagenome (GOLD analysis project Ga0210410, IMG submission 161058) | Forest soil microbial communities from Barre Woods Harvard Forest LTER site, Petersham, Massachusetts, United States - Inc-BW-C-4-M | ecosystem: Environmental > Terrestrial > Soil >... | reverse complement strand
ACTGCCCGCGGATTTCCGTGCTGTTTGCGGCACGCGATGAAGAGGAAAAATTGCCGGGGGCGCTGGCGACGCTGGTGGCGGTGGATTATCCCAACCTGGAGATTGTGGCGGTGGATGACCGCTCGACGGATGCGACTTCACGGATTCTGGATGAATTCGCGGCGAACCATCCCCAGCTTCGCGTTGTGCATGTGCGTGAATTGCCGCCGCGGTGGTTGGGGAAGCCGCACGCCTTAGAAAAGGCTTATGAGGCTTCGAGCGGCGAGTGGCTGGTGTTTACGGATGCGGATGTGAAGTTCCGGCCGGATGCTCTGCGGCGGGTGGTGGCGTTGGCACGCGAGAGGGGACTGGATCACCTGGCGTTGCTTGGAGACGTGGAGCGCAGCGGGTTTTGGGATACGGTGCTGATTACGTTTTTCGGGATGGGATTTCAACTGGCGGCGGATTTGCATGCGGTAAGCAATCCGAATTCGAGTGCGTATGTTGGCGTCGGCGCGTTTCAGATGTTGAAGCGTGGCGCATACGAGGCGAGCGGGACCCACCGGCGGCTGGCCATGGAAGTGATCGACGACATGAAGCTGGGGAAGCTGGTGAAGCAGGCGGGCTTTCGCTCCGGCGTGGCGATTGCGCAGGACGCGGTGAGCGTGGAGTGGCATCTGGGATTGGAGAATCTGGTTCGCGGGCTGGAGAAGAATTTTTTTGCGGCGGCGGGGTTCAGCGTGGGAATGGTGGCGTTACAGATTGCGGGCTTGCTGTTGCTTAACGTGGCGCCGTTTTTGGGACTGGCGTTTGGCGGCGGATGGATTCGGGTGCTGGCTGGGATTTCGGTGGTGATTGCGCTTTGTTTTCATTTGGGTGGGGATGCGGTGATGCGGGTTTCGCCGTTGTATTGCCTGACGCTGCCGTTGGGAGCGACGGTTATCACGTACATCCTGCTGCGTTCGACGGTGATTACGTTGAGGCAGGGCGGGATCTATTGGCGCGAGACGTTTTACAAATTGGATGAGTTGCGGCGAGGAATAGTTTAAACGCCCGCCTTTGCTTACGAAGCGGCGGCTGCGCCTTCGGCAGTTTCTCTGCTGAAGAGGCCGGCGACGTCCTGTTGTTTTAGGGAGCGGATGCGGTCGCGGAGCTGGGCGGCCTTCTCGAATTCGAATTTTTTGGCGGCTTCGCGCATCTGGGATTCGAGCTGTTGCAAAAGCTCTGCGAACTGCTCTTCGGATTTTACGTTGGAGACGGCGGCATCGAGACCGACCGTGTCGAGCGGCACGGTGACGTAGTCGGCTTCGACAATGTGCGCGAGTTCCATGTCCACGCCCTTGATGATGGATTGCGGCGTGATGTTGTTTTCCTTGTTGTAGGCGACTTGCTTGGCGCGGCGGCGATTGGTTTCGCTGATGGCCTGGTTCATGGAGTCGGTGCGGCGGTCGGCGTAAAGAATTGCGCGGCCCTCGATGTGGCGGGCGCAGCGGCCGATGGTTTGGATGAGCGACGTGGTGCTGCGGAGAAAACCCTCCTTGTCTGCATCAAGAATGGCGACGAGGGAGACTTCGGGGAGGTCGAGACCTTCGCGAAGAAGATTGATGCCGATGAGAACGTCGAATTCGCCTCGGCGCAGATCGCGAAGGATCTTGATGCGATCAAGAGTCTCCACTTCCGAGTGAAGATAGCGGCAACGCACGCCGATTTCAGAGAAATATTCGCTGAGGTCTTCCGCCATGCGTTTCGTGAGTGTGGTGACGAGCACGCGCTCGTTTTTCGCTGCGCGAATGCGGATTTCCTCAAGTAGATCGTCCACCTGTCCCTTTACGGGGCGAATTTCGACTTCGGGATCGACAAGGCCTGTGGGGCGAATCACCTGCTCGACGAACACGCCGCCGGACTTCGTGAGCTCATAGGGGCCGGGCGTTGCGGAAACGTAAATCGCCTGATTCACGCGGTGCTCGAACTCTTCGAAGGTGAGCGGGCGGTTGTCGAGCGCGGACGGCATCCGGAAACCGTAATCGACGAGCGTTTGCTTGCGGGCGCGGTCGCCGTTAAACATGCCGCGGACTTGCGGAACCGTGGCGTGCGACTCGTCGACGAAGAGCAGGTAATCCTGCGGCACATAATCGAGCAGGGTGGGAGGGGCTTCCCCAGGAAGGCGGCCGCTGAGATGGCGTGAATAATTTTCAATACCGTGGCAATAGCCGATGGTGCGCATCATTTCCATGTCGAACATGGTGCGCTGGACGACGCGCTGGGCTTCGACGAACTTGCCCTGTTTCTCTAATTCCTTTTTCCACCAATCGAGTTCGTCCTGGATGCTGACGATGGCGCGGTCGCGCTGATCCGGCTGCATCACGTAGTGAGTTTTCGGATAGATGGGAACGCGCGCGAGGTCTTCGTGGCCGGCGCGGATTTCGCCGGTCAGCGGATCGATCTGGCGGAGCTTGTCGATATGGTCGCCCCACATTTCGATGCGATAGCCGTTGTCCTCGTAGGTCGGGTAGATTTCGAGGATGTCGCCGCGCACGCGAAAGGTGCCGCGGCGGAGGTCTTCACTACGCTCGTATTGAATATCAACGAAACGGCGGAGCAGGGCTTCGCGTGAGGTCTGGTGGCCCTTTTCGAGCATGACTAGCATGCCGAAGTAGGCTTCTGGCGAGCCGATTCCGTAGATGCAGGAGACGCTGGCGACGACGATGACGTCCTGGCGTTCGAAGAGCGAGCGAGTGGCGCTCATGCGGAGTTTGTCGAGTTCGTCGTTGATGGTGGCTTCTTTTTCGATGTAAATGTCGGCGGCGGGGACGTAGGCTTCGGGCTGGTAGAAATCGTAATAGCTGACGAAGTATTCCACCGCGTTTTCGGGGAAGAAGCCTTTGAACTCGTGATAGAGCTGCGCGGCGAGAGTTTTATTGTGGGCCAGGACGAGGGCCGGGCGATTGGCCTGCTCGATGACTTTGGCCATGGCGAAAGTTTTTCCGGAGCCGGTTACGCCGAGGAGAACCTGGTGCTTGTCGCCAGCTTCCAGGCCGCGGAAAAGCTGGTCGATGGCCGCGGGCTGGTCGCCACGGGGCTGATAGTTGCTGCGCAGCTTGAAATTCATCGTAGGGGTCTCCTGCGGGTTTTCCGGGCACAACGGAAACTTTCATTATACCGCGAGTGGCAAACTTCGTTTGACCGGAATTTCAGGGAGCAGAGGCGCCGGCCGGCTGAGGGACGAAGAGGGTTTCGAGGTGGCTGGTGGCTTTGACGGTGTAGTGTACGCCGTTGGTGCCGTCGGTTTTCATCACAGTTACGTCCATGGATTGCTGGACGTCTTCGTTGGCCCGCAGGACGATGCCAGTTTTGCGCGAGATGTAGGTGATTACCTGGTTGTGGCCGTTGGCGGAGCCGAGGGTTTTCAGTTCGTGCAGGCGATAAGCTTCGGGGGTGGAATCTTTCGTGGAAGATTTTTGTTTCAGGGTGGATTGGGTGAGAAAGACTGCGCAGGTTTCGGCAGGAAAGACGGGGCATTGGTCATCGCGAGCGTAGGTGGTTTCGCGTTCCCAGACCAAGCCGGCGATGAGGGAGTCGTTGAGTTCCGGCTCTTCGAATTTCCATTTTTCACCGGGCTTTAGCCGCTTGGGTGGAAGGACCCAGCCAAAAGCGAAGCGGGCGACCCAGAATTGCCAGATGAGGCGTTGCTCGGGCGAGAGATCTTCGAGACCATTTACATTGCCGAGTTGGCCGCTGCCGAGAATGTCGAAGGTGAGTTTCTGAGATGGGAGAGGTGTCGAGCGGTTGGTCGCATCGACGGCCGGCAAGAGTTCGGTCTGCACGGTGGCGATGGGATGCGGCTTGCCCGCGAGAACTTTTTGCACCGAGAGGCGAATCTGGCTGGAAAGTTCGCCCTGAAGCTGCGGAGGGCCGAACAGGGTGGAGACGTTGCTCTGGGTTTTCACCGTGCGATTGAGGCGGCCGTGCACTTCGTAAAGGAGCGTTTGACCGGGCTTTAGCTGCGGCAGCAACAAAGGGCGAGTATCGCTGCACAAGGCGACGGCACAGATGAAAACCAGCACGGCGAGTACTGCCGCGGATTTACCCGAGCTTGAAAAACCGGATCGTGCGCGTGTTTGGTGGATTAGTTTTGGGGCCATGGGAACTGCCGATCGAAAAAGTCGCAGCTGACAAGGAATTCGCGAAGCAGGTTGCAGGCAGGCCTCCGAAAGGGTGAGTTCTGCCTCATTGCCGTTTCCTTGCTTGAGCCACCGGGGTCAATTCGACGGTGGCGACGGGTTTTTCGAGCGGGCCGCGCAATTGAAAAGGGTGCGGCGCCGCGACTGATTTCACGCCGTGTTTTTCAAGCGCCACGGGTGCGAAGGTGAGCTTTAGGTCCTGAGAGAAATCGAGCGTGCCGTCCAAGCGCGTCTTGACGTGTGAGTTTTCCAGGGTGAGGGAATCGAAATGCAAGGCGCGGTCCGCGACGGTGAATTCTCCTTCACCGGACGCCCATCGCGAGCTGCCTGTGTGAAGGACTCCGGTGTCCATGCTGGCGCCGACGTCCCAGCCTTTCAGTTCGATGGACTTCAGACGCAGTTCGCCGGTGCCGGCAAGTTGCGCGACGAGGGTGTCCCGGCCAACGCCGGAGGTTGTCAGGTGCAGCTTTCCAGAGGCGGTGCCGGTCCAATATTCGGCCCAGTGCGAGGACCAGGGGAGCTCGGAAAGATTGGCGCGATCAACTTCGGCTAGAATTTCATATTTGGGGGGAACGGAGAATACAGCACTTACGCTGCCGCGCGCGGTCCCACCGGCCCATTCGGCTTCGGCGTCGTGGACCTCCAGGTGCAGGTCGTGAAGGGTTACGTGGGCACGGGCCTTTGCGAGTTTTATTTTTTCGATGGTAAGGGAATCCGCTTCGAGGTCGCCCTCGGCGGAGACGCGCCGCAAGAGTTCGCTGGGCTTGGCGTTGTGATCGGACTTGCCGAGCAGGGAAGGAAGGAGCCGCTGCAGCCAGTTCGGCCTGGCACGCGGGCCGAACCAGAGATCGAGATCGGTGGCGTCCAAATGATCGGCGTGGAGCTGGAAATTCCAGTTGCTACCGGCGGAGTCGTCGATGACTGGCGCGTCGTTGATGGAGCCTGACCAGGTGGCGCCGAATGCGGATGAGCGCGCGATGGTCGCCGTGCGATGGCCGTTTTTCCACTCGATGCGGGCATCCTCGAGTCTCAACGGAAGATTCAGGCCAGCCGCCTGCAATTGCGCTTTTGTGAAGGCAAGGGAACCACTCCAGCGGCCGTTGGCGACGCCGTGATCCCATTCGCGGGTAATGTTTCCTGCGGTACCGCCGGTGATTTCCCAACCGCGATTCAAGATTCGGCCGAAGGACGCGGCAGCTTTAAAGAAGTCGCTCGCGTCGTCCAATTTTCCGTTGAGGCGCAGCGAGCCTTTGCCGGCAATGAAATCATCACGGAAGCGGAACTCGAGCTGATCGGCGGCGGCCGGGGCAACGGTGGTTTTTGACGACGTTGTCTCGGGCTTCGCGGGAGCTCCTGTCTTTGCAGATTCAAGAGAAAGTTGAACCGGGAGCAACTCGAAGAAATTGTTGTGAGCTGCGCCCAGGACTGGACCGATGCGGAGGGGCTTCGCATAGCCGGGCAGAAGAAGCTCGCCGGCGGCGCCGGAAATTTGCGCATCTTCCCAGGACAACGGAAAGCCGCGCAGGGCAAAGCTCGCTTTAAACAGTTGCCTGGCATCGAGTGCTTCCGCGACATCGGGTTGAAACGCGCGGTACCACGCAAGCAAGTCCTGCGCCTGGATGCCGGAGTCTTCGATGCGAAGATTCCATTCGGACATTCCCGCGGTCTTGAGCCCGGCCCTCCCCTCGAAATGTGAGTGGGGAAGATCGAGAGTCAAGATGTCAGCGTGCGCTTCGCCGGCTGCAACGTCCCAATGCCCTTTGAGATTGAGGCTGACGCCAGGATTGTCGCCGCGCTCGGTCAAGTCCCAGCGATGAATTTTTGCGGCGCTAGCGTGCAAGGAAAACTTCCATGCGCCGGGTGGAACCAGTTCACCGGCTTCCGGTTTGCCGACACTGGCGTTGCCGTCGAGCGCGAATCCGCCACGGACGCCGTAATCGTTTCCTGTGATCATGCGGAAGAGATCGGCGATGGAGACCTTGTCCCAGTGCACCTGGATTTCAGCGGGCTGGAGGCGTGCGGATGTGCCGGCGACTTCGCCACTCACCTGCAAGGTGCCGGTGGACTGCAGAGGGACACCGCTGCGCCAGGGTTGAGCTTCGAGACGCAATTGCCAGCGGCCGGGGCCCATCTGCTCGACACTTCCAGAGACATTGGTGAAGGCAAACGGGCGTTTTTCGTCGCCAGTTTTGAAATTGATACGGCCCTCGTCAAATTCGATTTTTTGCAGGTGATTGCCGGAGTCGGTGGGGCTTTGCGGGCCGTACGGAATTGCTGAGGCCAGGGATTTTGTTTGTGCCGGTGGCAGCCAGCCCTCGAGATTCCACTGACCCTGCTCATTGCGCACGAGAATCAGGCTGGGGCGTGAAAGCGAGATGGTGCCGAAATCGAAGTGACCGCGCAAGAGGCCGAGCCACCGCACGCTGGCAGTGAGGCGATCCGCACGAAGGAAATATTCGTGGCCGAAGGTGGGATTTTCCCCGACGCTGACGCCTTCCACATCAACGCGGGGAAAGGGGAGAATATCCATGGAAAAACTGCGCGCTTCGACGGGGCGCCCGAAGGATTTTTCGAGGTGGGCGAGGAGATAGGAGCGCATGCGGCGGGTCTGGAGGAGAAACGGCAGTCCCAATTGCGCGAGAACAAGCAGAAGTACCAGCGCGCCGATCCATTTGCCGTAAGTGCGGAAGCGAGGCATGCCGTTGAAGTTTCTCAAAAGTGGCGGAGAAAAAATAGGGTCATGGGGAGTCGCAAAGGTCAGTGGACGGTGTGGAGCATGCGGCTCCAGCGTGTGCGAGCGGGGAGATGGGTGAGGGTGTCGAAGATGGCGAGGATGCGCTGGCCAAAGGAGGAGTCGGAGTAATCGTTGCTGTTGGCGTCGACGGACCAATAGATGAGGAAGGGCCGGCCCATGATGGCTTCGCGGTCAACGAAGCCCCAGTAGCGGCTGTCGGAGCTGTGGTCGCGATTGTCACCCATGGCGAAATATTTCCCCTGAGGGACGATCAGTTCGTCTCCTTGGATGTACTTGCGAATTTCGTGGGCCCACTCGACCTGCACGGGCGGGATGAAAAGCTGGTTGCTGGGAGGCGGAAAGGTGTAGTTCAGCGGATCGTAGCCCGAGGCGGGATCGTGGACGACGTAGGGTTCATTAAGGGCTTTGCCGTTGACGAAGACCTGCTGGTCGACGATTTTCAGCCGATCGCCGGGCAGACCGATGACGCGCTTCACGAAATGCGGATGGTCTTGATAAGGATATTTGAAGACGATGATGTCGCCGCGCTGGAGGTCACGGTAAGGCAGAAGCTTCTCGTACCAATGACCGCGTCCACCGAAAATGAATTTGTTGACAAGGAGATGATCGCCGACGAGGAGAGTCTTCTCCATCGAAGGGGAAGGGATCTTGAAGGCCTGAACAACGAAACTTGTGCCGAAGAGGGCGAGAATCACGGTCACAAGGAGCGATTCGAGATATTCGGAAAGCGTGGTGTAGTTTTCGTGGGTGGATTCGGCTGCCTGCGGCGCCGCCACGGGCTCTGGCGCTGCGGGCGGCGGATCGTGCACGAGCGATTCATCCGGCATTCGGTCCAACCTCTTCCCCTTGCTTTGCCTCGGCGCCTAGAAGCTTATCGAGCGCGCTGCGGGCGGCTTTCTGCTCGGCTTCTTTCTTGGTGGTGCCTACCGCGCTGGACATGAATTCGCCCTTCACCCAGACCTCCACGCGAAATGTTTTCTGGTGGTCGGGCCCGGTCTCTCCTGCAAGGCGATATTCAGCGGGTTGATCGCCCTTGGCTTGCAGAAATTCCTGCAGGGCGCTCTTGCGATCCGATTCTGAAATGCGATCACCATCTTCGAGCGCCTGCTCAAACACAGTGCGTCTAAGCAAGTTGCGAGCCGGAGCGAGGCCTCCATCGAGATATATAGCGGCGACGATGGCTTCGAAAACGTCCGCGAGCAGAGCTGGTTTGTCGCGGCCGCCGGTTTTTTCCTCGCCGCGGCCGAGGCGCAAATGTTCGCCCAGGTGCAAGCCGCGCGCGGCAATTTCCAAAGAGTGGGCATTCACAATGCGCGCGCGACTTTTTGAAAGCTGTCCCTCGGTCCATTCCGGATAATTTAGCAGCAGGTATTCGCTGGTGAGAAGCTCTAGCACGGCATCGCCGAGAAATTCCAGCCGCTCGTTGTCCTGCACGATGGAACCGCTGAAGGCGATGTCCTCGCCGCGAGCGGTACGAAGCTCCGGGACGGCGGAACTGTGCGTCAGCGCACGGTCCAGCAGGAGCGGGTCGCGAAAGGCGTACCCGAGGCGTTCCATCAACCGGTCATCTTCACCGCGGGCCATGGTTTCCGTTTGTTCTCCGTGCCGCGGCACGGAGGAATTACTTTGGCGCGCTCAACTGCGTGGTGGCCATTTTTTTGGCTTCGTCGGCGCCGGTCTTGCATGTGGCCTGCAAACCGCCGGGGACAGCCGCGCATTTTGTGAAAGCGTTGACCGCATCGTCGAAATGAGAAGTTTTCTCGTTCGAGATGGCCAGCAGGTAGAAATTCACGGGATCGGGAATGGGATCCAACTTGACGGCCTGTTCGAAATTTGCAATCGCTTCGGCAAATTTCGAGCGGCGGAAGGCAACAAGTCCCAGGCCGCTGTAGGCGAGAGCGGAGGTCTGGTCTTTGGCCTTGAGGAAATCCGCGTCGCTCAGTTCGGCCGGCTTTGGTAGTGTCGGCAAAACTTCCAGAGCTTTCTTGGAATACTGTTCGGCCTTGTCGAGACGTTTCAGCGGGTCGGGCGTGGAGGCGTTCATCACGCGGGGAAGCGTGGAGCCCACAATGGCAAGAGTCTGCGCGTCGTTGGGGTTCAGTTCGATTTCCTTGTCGCCGGCGGTTTCCATCTTTTCGATCTGGCCCAGGCTAAGGTAGCCGCGAACCAGCATGGCGTAAACTTCAGGGCGATAGCGGCTTTGCGGATGCTTTTGCAGGAACTCTTCGCCGAGCTGGTCCTTCTTAGCCATATCGGTGATGGGGGCGGCGCGGAAGGCTTGGATGGCGGCGTCCTCCTCGGCGTTCACCGGTGGCGGAGCGTTGTCCAGCGTGAGAGGAGTTACTTCCTGAGGTTTATCCTGTTTTTTCTCGGGATTCAACGTGGGGGCGGACTGCTGGGTGTACTGAGCGGAAACACTCCCTCCACAGAGAAGAATTCCACCCGCGAAAATCATCGTTGCGATTTGTACTGATTTTTTCATAGTGCCTTCTTCCTCCGTGTTACGGCCGCTCCGCGGATTTTCTAAGATTCAAGTCGCCCAATTCCTTCTGGGCGGCTTGTTGGGCCCTGGCTGGGGCTCCCTGCACCGCGAGCGCTGCCTGGTACTCTGATTTTGACTGCTCCAATTGGCCTTCTTCGTCCAAAACTCTAGCGAGATAAACATGCGACCATGACAGCACCATCGGGTCCTCAGTTGCGGCGTGTTCTCCAGTAGTGAGGCGGCCGAAAACTTCCTTGGCACGCGGGCCGTTGTGATCCATCAGCGCAACGAGTCCAAGCCCGTACCACGCGCGAATCTGGTCGGGATACTTGGCCAGAACATTCTTGAAGGCGGCCTCGGCGGCGCGAGGGTTACGGTCGGCGATGAGGCGTTCGCCATCTGTAAGCTGAGCGATGGTGCCGGGATCATCGGGCAGAGTTGCGGAGGCGAAGCGGCGCCTACGATTCAGATCTTCGGCGGTGAGTTGCGAGGATTGTTCCCGGGTAATCTCCGGGGCGAAAGTGAGCGCGGCCGCGCGGGCGACTTCGGTCTTCACATCCATGTTGCGCACCATCTCAGGAAAATAGTTGCGCATGGATGGCTCGCTCTTTTCGTAATCACCGAGGCCCTTGAAAATCGGACGCACCAGCACGTAGCCGTCGGCGTCGTTGGTATTCAGGGCCACTTCGCGTTCACTGGGGGACATGCGCTTAAGTTTCAATTCCACGGCGCGGACGGTACATTCACCGAACCATGAGGGGAAATCGTCGCGCAGGTCGGAGGAAAGCCTCGGTGCCTTGGCGGCAATTTCGTAGATCGGACGCTTTACGGCGATGATGTGGGGATACATGAGCGGGAGCGGGTCGAGAAGGAAATGGAGGAAGGCGTGGCGGACGACATCGGTGGGGATATCCTCACTGCCGCTCAAGATAATCGCGTAATGGTCGCCGAAATTACGAACGTTGGTGATACGGCCGACGAGCGGCTCGACGATAATCGAGAACGTGCGCATCTGGCCGGGATTGTTAAGCTCACGCAGGTAGGTATTGGCGACCAGCACGATTTGGGAAATGGGTTCGTGAAGGCGCTCAATTTCCTGATTGTAAATGGGCTGGACCTGGCGCCAGAGCTGGCCTATGTTCTGCTCGGTATAGTAAAGGGAAAGAATTTCGCTGAAGCCTTCGAGGGTCAGCATGTCGGGAGGGAGTTCGTCGCGGCGGAGGACGGGCTGGAATTTTGGCGCAGGTCCGGAGACGATGCCGAACCAGACATAGCGGGAGAGCATTTCGGCAGTGTCGCGCGATTCGTGCTGGCGGTAGAACTGACGCACCGCGTCAACGGCGGGGCCTTTCTGCTGGCGCAGGCGGTCGCGCATTTGCGCGCGGAAAGCGGACCAGTTGTCGGTGCTGACGTCGCTTTCAAAGCCGGAGGCGTACAGAGCGCACATGGTGGCGAACATGGCTTCGTTGCCGTCAACGGTGATATTGGTGGCTGGGGCAATGCGGGGGCGCTGGCGTGGCAGCGGGGCTTGTGCGAAGGCCGCGGCGGCCAAGAGGACGAGGGACAACAGTCCAAGACTAACTTTTTCTAAATGCTTGAAGGTCATCTGGTCTTGCCGCGCACGGCAGTCCGCCACGTTAGTGGGAACGGTATGGCCGGCTCATGAGTCTTGGATGGCGGTATCCCCTGTGGATACGGACATACACGAATCGCGGTGTCGCAGCCTTTTGCCAATGTACAGGCGCTCCCCCCGGTAGTCAAGGATGTGGGGAGCCTTAACATGCGGGAAACCCTTCTATTCATGGATGTGAGGGGGTCCTGGAAGCGTTGTCTGGTGGCTCGGTTATGTCCCGGAACCCGGCTGGCGGGCATGGCCGAGCGGCAAGTGAAGGGCAACTCAGAGGCTTGCGCAAGTATCAATCCATCTGTTACGAATGGGGTGAAGTCCGCCCGGGGAGGAACAACGATGATTAACAGGGCAAGTTTGGGAACCTTCCTGAGTTCTGTGTTTTTTCTGTTTCCCCCACCTGCTTTGGCTCAATCACCTGGGGATGAGAGTGCGGCCAAATCGCAACAGGTGGCCAACTCGACGGATGCGAAGGCGCCCGCCTCTGCGGATTCCAGCAAGGTGATCCAGACGAAGAGTTTCACCCTTGAGGGAGGAAAGGTCTGGGTAGATACGGGAATCAGCCTGGAGCCGGGGCAGCGGATTGTGGTGACGTCAGAAGGCTCGCTGCGCTATGCGGACGCCAAGGCAGATAACGGGCCGGAAGGCTTGACGCGAGGATTCAAGGACCTGATTCGCATCCTGCCGTACAACGGCGCGGGGCGGGGAGCGGTGATTGGAAGAATCGGCGACGCGGATGTTGCGCAGGCATTTGTGGTTGGGGCGAAGAAGGAGATCGTTGCGCCTGTCAGCGGAAAACTGGCGCTGGGAATCAATCAGTCAGATGTGGATACGGGAACGGGTTCGTACAAGCTGAAGGTGGAGGTTTATGCGGCGGATTCTTCTGCGCCGCGCGAGGTGGCTGAGGAGGTTTCGAGGATTCCCGGTGTGGATAACAGCTTGTTTGAAAAGATTCCGCGGCGCATCGGGGACAAGGATGGAAACGCCGGCGATATGGTGAACTTTCTGATTTTGGGCGATGAAGATCAGATGAAGAAAGTGTTCACCACGGCGGGTTGGGTGAAGGTGGATGCCGGCGTCCAGGAGACGGTGCTGGCGGGGTTTATCGCCAGCATGTCGAAGGAATCGTACCTGACAATGCCGATGAGCCAGCTGTATCTGTTTGGCCGGCCGCAGGATTACGGATGGGCTCATGCCGAGCCGATTACGGTGGTGGCTTCGCGGAATCACTTACGGGTGTGGAAGGCGCCGTTCACAGTCAACGGGCAGATGTTGTGGGTGGGAGCGGCGACACATGATATTGGGTTCGAGAAAGACAAGCGGAATAACGGACTGACGCACAAGATCGATCCGGATATTGATCTGGAGAAGGATTACGTGCAGAAGACCCTTTCAAGCACAGGGCTTGTCGCGGAAGTGACGCACTTCCTGCCAAAGCAGCCGATGCTGGAGGCGAAGACGGCGACGGGCGGTTCCTTTCATTCGAACGGACAGGTGCTGGTGATGAAGCTCTCGGACGCTGCCAAGACCACCTCCGCTAACAACAAGTGATCAAGCCTAAGTCGCGGCCGAGTTCCTTGGCGGACGTTTGCGCTCTTCGCGAAGCCTATCGCGGGGCAGAAGCGCGGTTTTGCCGTAGTGCTCGCCTTCGAGGATGCGGGCTTCGAGCCAGCCTTGGGGGCCGTCGGCGGAGAGAACGCGCACCGGCTTTCCGACTTCAATCAGCAGCAGGCGGTTGTTGGTGATCATCATGGAGACGCCGACATCGTCGCTCAGGGCGATAAGGCGCTGCCATTCGTCGCGGGCACTTGCGTCCACGGGTGCGAGGACGCACTCGATGCCGTCCTCCCCGAAAACTGAAAATATTTTCCCTGCCAGGGCGGTGCTTCGTGACGGATTCGCTAGGGGTTTTGCGCCGTTCGCTTCGAAACGGCCAATGAAGCGGTAGCCCTTTTTCGGCAGCGTTTCGATCAGGCCGGGCTTCGCGGGATTGTCGCCCAGGGCCTGGCGGAGCTTTTTGATCGCGGTGTTCAGGCCGTGTTCGAAATCGACGAAGGTGTCCGCCGCCCACAAGCGCGACTTCAATTCTTCACGACTGACTACCTCGCCCGGTCTTTCCAGCAACGCACCCAGCAATTGCAGCGGGAGGAGTTGCACTTTGACTTTTTTCCCGCGCTTGTAGAGTTCCCCGGCGCGCGGGTCGAGGGAAAAGGGGCCGAAACGCAGCCGGCGGGTATCGTCGGGAATGGAGGAATTCGCCATAATTTCTAGATTCTTGGGACTATAGCAAAAGGCAGGAGGGTTGCGGAAGGGAATGGCAGAGTGAGTAACCCGCGAGCGGGAGACGAATACGCGCCGGGAATGCCCGAACGCCTTGCTAAGTATTTTGAGTTCAGGCGATTAGAGCGGCGGCGGAGTTCATGGAAAATGCACCTGCTGTTCACCGTGCGGGTATTGTTCTTTCGC
>Ga0210410_10003717_pt1 | contig 13491 bp, 8 predicted proteins | sample IncBWC4MmetaG_FD_161058 | JGI IMG/M metagenome (GOLD analysis project Ga0210410, IMG submission 161058) | Forest soil microbial communities from Barre Woods Harvard Forest LTER site, Petersham, Massachusetts, United States - Inc-BW-C-4-M | ecosystem: Environmental > Terrestrial > Soil >... | reverse complement strand
ACGAGGCTGCCGGTGAGTTGAGCAAGGCACTTGTGCTCAATCCCAAGGACGCGGGCGCTCATTATTATTTAGCGAAGAGTTTCACGGGGCAGGCGAAGAATGCGGATGCAGTGCCGGAGTTGCGGAAAGCCGTGGAACTGAAGCCCGACTGGTTTGAGGCGCAGGTGGACCTGGGAATTGCATGTCAGAGGATCGGAGATACGGATTGCTCGGTCGGGGCCTTTGAGGGGGCGATGAAATTGCAGCCGCAGAATCCTGAGGTCTACAACGATTTAGGGCTGGCGCTGGTGCAGAAGGGCGATGCGGAAGCAGCGGTTGCAAAATTTCGTGCGGCGGCGCAGTTGCGCCCGGAGGACGCCAGCTTTCGAGGGAATCTGGCGATTGCGTTTATGCAGCGCGCGGATTTTGATGCGGCGATTTCCGAGTTGGAATCCGCGATCAAGATTGCTCCGAACAATGCGTCGCTCCATTACAACCTGGGGCTGGCATACAAACTGAAGGACGAACCGGATAAGGCGGTGCCGGAATTTCAAAATGCGATTGCCTTGCAGCCAGACCTGGCGGATGCGCATTACACGCTGGGAGTTCTGTACTGGCAAAAGGGCGACTTCGACCGGGCGGCGGAGGAGTTGAAAAAAGCTACCGCGGCGAATTCGAATTATGCCGAGGCTCATTACACCTTGGGGACGGTGTTGAAGCAGCAGGGAAAGTTGCAGGAGGCAGCGGAGGAGTTGCGGGAAGCGATCCGCCTGCAACCGGAATTTGCGGGAGCCCACACGACGCTGGCGGCTGTGCTGCGGCAGTCGGGCGATGCGGCGGGAGCGGCGGAAGAGGCGAGAGCGGGGGCGAAGATTGCGGCCACGACGAACAATCTGCAGGCCGCGGCGTTTGCGACGAATTCGGGTAAGAGGCTGCTCGGGGTTGGAGATCTGGAAGGGGCGATTGCTCAGTTTCGATCGGCGATCAATTCCGAGGAGAAGTATGCGGCCGCGCATTTTCAGTTAGGGCTTGCACTGACGCGGAGCGGAAAGAAAGACGAGGCGGGAAGAGAATTTAGTCGAGCTGCGGAGTTAGATCCGCATCTGGTGGCGCCTGGGCGGTAGAGGTTTGTCGACGACAGGGGAAGAAGCTCTTAACGCTAAGGACGTCAAGAAAATCCGCTAAGGGCGCCAAGAAAAACTACACCGAAGAAAATCAATACCCGTTCAAAACTCAGTTGCCAAGTTTGCGAATGGCCAGCAGTTCGGTCTTCACAGGAACCCCCCGCGAAACTTTTACGCGCAGCAAGGCTTCGAATGGAGTCAGGTCTCCAGCCTTGGAGACGTTAAGCCGGCGCAACAGCTCCGCGAGAGAGTCTTCCCGACACACATATTCTGCGGCAGCCTGAGTTCCCATCGTGGTGGTTCCCGCGAGTATTAGCATAGACCGTACGGGGACAATGCCCCGTTCCAGACCGATGACCGCGTAGTCCTCCGTGATGGGCTGGCTCGACGGACTGGCGATGAAGGTGGTTTGTTCGCCGGGTTCGGGATGAACATTGACCAACTCTACATCGCCGTCGCGCGGCACTGGAGCCTTGCGGAAGACGAACTGCTGAGTCCCCGGAATCTCGAGCAAGGTGAGGTTTTCGGCGGGAGAGCCGATGAAAATCAAGTCGTTGTTTTTGGCGTCGTCGAGAGAGAACAGCGCGCCACGCTTGACGCGAAGCTGCCGGTTAAGAAGCGAGAAGACGAGATCGAGTTGGTGCACGGCGAGCACTTCGCCCACGCCGGTGTAGTGATCAAGAATCACGCCGCGAGGGTCGGTGGCGGCGTTGAAATAGTGCATGTTCTTCTGGGGATGTCCAACGAAGCTGGCGTTACTGAAGATGACCCAGGGTTGCTGTGGGGCAGTGACGAAGCGATTCCAGAAAATTTGATAAGCCACAGGAACCGGCTCGGCGGCAGCGGTCAGCGATCGCGATCGTCCTGCGAACAGGATTAGAGTCGTCAGCAAAGTCGCTGCCAATAGAAGGGAAAGAACCACAACGGTAAACAGCCAGAAGCGCTTCGACGCAGGAGCTTCGTCCGTTGCGCCCCTGGGTTCGAGCGCAAGCGGAGAGGTGAGTTGAGCTACCGTCTTGCCTGGGCGCAGGTGGAACGTGAGCGCATAGGAACCCTTCGGAAGCTCGACGAGAATCGGGTCGTCGGGACCCTCGGTCGCATAATACTCGCTGAGCTTAACGCGCAGACGCCCCGCTTGAACGCGCACGGTGGAGTCGCTCTGCGGATCGAAGCCGGCGGGGCGGCCGAGAACTTCGGTGGCGATTTGATATTCCTTCAATGCCACGCCGGGGTGATCGAGGGAGTGTTCCGCCAGATAGCGAAGGAGCTTACACAGCGATTCCGAGCTGTGGAGGCTATGACTATTAATAAGTTTATCTATTTGCTGGAAGGAGTGATCCCGAGCGACCGCGAAAGTGTGCGTGACAGCCATTTAACCGGTTCGTAACAACCGTACGTATCCTATTGCAAAAGCATCAGTTCGACTCTGTAACGGTAACACACCTAGTGAAACCTATGTTTGTTAGTTGTTTTGTACTACCACATGCAGTGATTTGCAATAGTTTCCCGTCTGCAATTGGGGGTGTGCGTCCCAGTGGAAAAAGGGTCTCGAGGAGAAAACTACATGAAAAAGTCACTTCTGTTGGCTGTCGCGATGGTGGGTCTCGTCTGGAGCGCATGCGCTCCGGCCGCGTTCAGTCAGGCAGTTTACGGCAGCATTCTAGGATCGGTAACCGATCCGTCCGGCGCTGCCGTTAACGGCGCGAAAGTAAGCGTCACGAGCCAGACCAAGAACGTTTCCACCGAAGCCACCACGAATGAGAGCGGCAACTACGACGTCACGCACTTGATCCCCGACGTTTACGTGGTACGGATTTCGGCTCAAGGCTTCAAGGTCCTTGAGTATAAGGACATTCAAGTCTCCGCGGACTCCGGGTCGCGTGTGGATGGCCAGTTTCAGGTTGGAGGATCCTCAGAAACGGTAGAGGTGACCAGCGAAGCCCCTCAACTCAAGACCGACCGAGCCGACGTATCAGTCGAGTTCACCGGAAAGCAGTTGATGGAACTTCCCATCTTCAATCGAAATTTCCAGAGCTTGGAGCTGCTTTCGCCTGGGACCCAAATCCTGGGCTGGGGTCACGCTGCGACGGAAAATCCGCAGGGCAGCAAACAGATATTCGTGAACGGCCAACACTTCAGCGGTACCGGGTATGAACTGGACGGCACCGATAATCAGGATCCGATTCTGGGGATCATCATCGTCAACCCGAGCCTGGACTCGGTGACGGAAACCAAGATCACGACTCAGAATTACGACGCGGAATTCGGCAAAGCGCTGGGCGGAATCATGACAGCGCAGACCAAATCGGGCAGCAACTCCTTCCATGGCAGCGGCTATTTCTACGACTTGGATCCGGTTAATCCAGCGACAAATCCGTTTTCGGGCAAGGCGTCTCCGAATAACTGGAAACAGTTTGGTGGGGCAGTGGGTGGCCCGATCATCAAAAACAAACTGTTCTTCTTCGGCAACTATGAAGGCACTCGGCGCGTCTCGGGCGTGTCCCTCCAGATCTCTGTTCCCACAGCTTTGGTGCGCTCGACTTGTCTTACCCCGGGCAGCGCGACTTGTAATCTCAGCGAATACCTAACCGCAGGTCTGGGCGGCGGCGCTGGGGTGGTGTACAACCCGTGGGAGCCTCAGGGGAGCAGGACCCCATACCCCACCGACATTATTCCAATGAGTGTGCTGCAGCAATATGATCCCAACGGAACGGCGGAGAAGATTCTAGGTCTGCTGCCCGCGCCCAATGCGACCGGTACCAATAACGGCACGGTCGACAACTATACGGCCAGCGGAAGCGGCAGCTTCAACGACTACCAGTACACCGGGCGCGTTGATTACTCCGCGAGCCAGAAGCTTCAGATTTTCGGCCGCTACACGCACGCCCACTTCAAGCTGTCCGGTTCTCCCGTCTTCGGAGACCAGATTGGTGGACCGGGATTGGGCTACCTGGGACTTGCGGGTCAGTCGGTGATCCAAAACTACAGTGTGGCCACTGGCTTCAACTACACGCTGAGCAGCAGCCTGCTGACGGATTTCCGATTTGGATACTTCCGCTACAACCCACACTCCACCAAGTTCGACCAAAGCAACGCGACCGCAGCTTCGGCGTTGGGTTTGCCGGGCTTGAACATAGCCTCGGACGCCTCGACAAACGGACTGCCCGCCCTAGTCTTTGATCAGACGATCGGTGTCAACACAGCTGGCAGCAACGGTATCGGAGAAGGCCTAAACATTACCCGCTGCAACTGCCCCTTGACGGAGAAGGAGCAGGGCATCCAGTTCGTGAACAACTGGACAAAAATAAAGGGCAACCATCAGTTCAAGTTCGGCGTCGATTTGCGGCACGCGACCAATCTGCGGATACCATCGGACGCCAACCGCACCGGCATCCTCAACTTTAACCACCTCGGAACGTCCGACACTATTGCCGGAAATACCGTTGGAGGTCTGGACATTGCTACTTTCCTGTTCGGGGAAGTAACCGCGTTCAACCGCTATGTTGGTTCGCCCACGGAACAGAAATCGATGGAGACGCAGAACCGGTATTTCCTGTACGCGCAGGACACCTGGCGCGCGACTCAAAAATTGACAGTGAACTATGGCCTGCGCTGGGAGTTCTACACGCCCGAGTATGTCAATGGCAAGGGAAACGGCGGCTTCGCGGTGCTTCCGGAAGGCGTGATTCGAGTCGCAGGTTACGGCGGCATCAGCATGAACGGAAACACTCGCGACGACTACAAACAGTTTGCCCCGCGGCTGGGAATTGCCTATGAAGTCAATCCCAAGACCGTGGTTCGCATGGGCTACGGACGCAGCTACGACATCGGCGTCTTCGGATCGCTCTTTGGACACACCGTCACGCAAAACCTGCCGGTGCTCGCTAACCAAAACATCAACGGGCCTACCAACGACAACAAGACCCCTGCATTCAACTTCATTACGACCGGACCGGCGCCGAACCAGTTCCCGGTAATCCCGTCCAACGGGATACTGCCCTTCTTTGGGCCTTGTGCCCCCGGATCGACTGGCACGTGCCTGGCGCAGAACGTCGGGCCCCACATTCGGCCGGACAAACTCGTAGCGCCCGTGGTGGATGCGTGGAATGCAACCGTTCAGCGGCAGCTTACCAACAAGACCAGCATCGATGTGGCCTATGTTGGGAACCACGGAAGCCACGTATTCAAGGGCACTGGCAATAGTTACAACCCGAACCAGGCGACGGTTGTGGGTTTCGGAAAGATTAACCCTGCTACCGGGCAGCCGTATACCTACAACGAACGAGCGCCGTATAACAACGCCTTCTCAACTCCCTATACCGACCAGAACGGCGTCACCACTACCGTGACTTGCTGCTCCGGGTATAGCTTTGGCTATAACGGCGACGATGGGACCAACAAGTACAATGCGTTGCAGATCAAACTGGACCATCGCACCGCCAGCGGATTAACGCTAAACGGGTCCTATACCTACTCCAAGGCCTACGACAACGATGGCAGCTACCAGCCTGATCTTACCCAGGGATGGGGACGTCAGGACTTCAACCGCGACAGCGTTTTGATTCTGACCTCGCTTTATGAACTGCCCTTCGGCAAAGGCAAGCCCTTCATGGGCAACGCAAGCCGTGGACTCGACATGGTGCTGGGTGGATGGCAGTGGAACGCAACCATGGTCATCGGCAGCGGTCTGCCGTACTCCCCTAGCTACGGCGAATGCAACTCGGACCGAGATACGGGACCGTGCCGTCCTGACCTCACCGGTAGCTTCCGCGAGGGGTCCGGCAGCTTCAACAATCAAACACGGACGGTCCAGTACTTTACGCCGGTGGCTCCGCTTACTACCAATGGTGCTTCCAGCGGAGCATTCACTCGTCCCGCGATTGCGACTTTCGGCAACATCCATCGCAATCAGTTCACTGGGCCGGGCGAGTTCCTGTCTGACATGTCGATCTTCAAGAACTTCACCATTACTGAGACGGTCAAGGCTCAGTTCCAGGCGGAGTTCTTCAACGTCTTCAACCATCCCATCTATGCCAATCCCAACACCTGTATTGACTGCAGCGGCAACGGGATCATTAACAGCCTCGAAGCCAACAGCCAGATGCGGCAGTTCCAGGTAGGCTTCCGGGTTACGTTCTAACTGCGGCGGTCAACACGAAGCAATCAACATGGGGGAGCCAGATGGCTCCCCCAAGATTTTCTGAAGCGCATGTCCGGTCTGCCCTCGTCGCGGGACGAACACCGCCGGGGAATGAATCATGAAGAAGAAAGTCGTCGGGCTGGGCGAAGTGCTGTGGGATCTTTTTCCCGAGCGTACGTGTCTGGGCGGTGCGCCTGCGAATTTCGCCTACATCACGACGCTCATGGGCGATCAAGGGATTGTTGCCAGCCGTGTGGGCGAGGATTCGCGGGGCATTGCTGCCTTACACCGAATGGAGGAGTTGGGTCTCGATATCGATACCGTCCAAACCGATCCGCAGCACCCGACGGGCACGGTGAAGGTGGATATCGATGTCCAGGGTGTGGCGCGTTACGAAATCAATCAACCCGTCGCGTGGGACTTTCTAAGCTGGACCGGGGAATGGCAGCGGCTGGCGGAGGAAATCGATGCCGTTTGTTTTGGATCGCTGGCGCAGCGGTCGAGCGATAGCCGCGAGACGATTCTGCGTTTCGTTGGGGCGACGCGGGCCGATGCCTTGCGCGTGTTCGACGTTAACCTGAGGCAGTCCTATTTTTCACTGGAAGTTCTGGCCGAGTCGATGAAACTGGCGGACCTGGTCAAGTTAAACGACGAAGAATTGCCGCGGGTGATGAGGCTGTTCGACTTTCCACACAAGGACGATGCGTCGTCGGCGCGGCACTTGCTCCGGCACTTTGACTTGGATCTAATTTGCATTACGCGCGGCGGGCAGGGCAGCCTGCTGATTAGCCGCGAGGGATGCAGCGAGCATCCGGGATTCAGGGTTTCGGTGGTCGACACGGTGGGGTCCGGGGATGCGTTTACCGCCGGGTTGGTGCACGAATATTTGCATGGTGCGTCGCTGAGTCTTATGAATGAAGTAGCGAATCTGGTCGGAGCGTGGGTGGCCAGCGAGAGCGGGGCAATGCCGGTTCCCAAGCGCGGCGCTCTGGAAAATTCGCTGGCGGAGATTCGTTAATTCGGGGGCTGAAGCCCTAGGTCGAGATTGCGTTGAAGCGCTACGCCATCGCAAGCGTCAGAAGCCGGCAACTTTATTTTTTCGAGGCAACTTCTACTTCTTCACACAGTTCCGGCAGGCGCTGGGCGTCGTCGGTGGAATTGCCGAAGCGGGCGGACTCGTACACCCGAGTGAATCTTGCGACCGGCTCGCGTAGCGTGGCGTTGTCAATCTTCTCCACGAACTCTCGCGGTGTTTGCGTGGCAGGCTTTTCTACACCGCGCCGGGCGAGTGCCCGCAGCATGCGGCGGTACCACATGGCGGCGGCTTGCTCGGGTGAGTGTCGGGCGCGGGCCGACAGCCATTTCTCATGCAGCGCGCGAGCGATGCGGCCGAAATTGGCCAGCAGCAGGAATGCCAGCGCGACCGCCAATCCGATGATCGCCCAAGGTGCGGGAGAGTGCTCCACGCGGTCCTGGCTGCGACGGGCCCACTTCAACATCGCGTCATAGTGATCGCGCGCCCATGTTCGTGCCGACTCCCACATTCCTCGCGTGCCGCTTACGGCAGCTTGTCCGAGAACAAATTGGTGCGTCGTGTCATAACTGACGATCCAGTCGCGCCAGAATGAGGCCATGGCGTCGACGTAGAGGGCGAGCCGGCTCCACCCTTGCGGCGTGCCGGAGCTGCCCGCGGGCGTCGGATCGAAGGCCTGCCAGCCGTAGCCCGGAAAGTAGGCCTCGACCCAGGAGTGCGCGTCTTTGGCGCGGACTACATAGTTGCCGGTGAGGTCGTTAAATTCGTCGCTGCGAAAGCCATTAACCACGCGCGAGGGGATTCCAAGGGTGCGCAGCATCACGGCCATCGACGAAGCGAAATATTCGCAGTGCCCCTGCTTGCGCACGAAAAGAAAGTTGGCGATTGGATCCTTTACGGGGGCGTCTAGCAGTTGCAGCGTGTAGCCGTAGCGGGTGCGCAGATAATTTTCCAGCGCCGCGGCCTTGTCGTAATCATTATGCGCCGACGCCGTAATCTGGGCTGCGAGCCGGGTGACTCGCGGATCAACCACGGGCAACCCCAGATAAACCGTTGCGACCTGCGGAGGATAATGGTTGCCCGCGCCGCGTAAGTCTCCCGGGGAAGCCGCAGCAATATCTGAGTCCGCCTCATAGCGGCTGACTGGATGCTGGGTATCAAGGTTGTAGATGGCTGCTCCGGAGTCAGAGGCGAGCAGCCGATATTCACCGCTCACGCGGCGTCCCCAGGGCGCCAGGAAAAAGATGTTGGTCCCGATCGGCTCCATCAGAACGCGGTAATGAATTATCTGCTCGCGCAGCGCGCTGCGCGTGAGATAAGAAGTTAAGACTTCGCCGCCCAGCCGCGGCACCGAAAAGCTATTGTCCGGCGAACGTTGAAGCACGAACTTGTCAGGATTATTCGACCAGGCGTGGCCGTCGAAGTCGGCGAGCGACACGCCGCGCCAGCGCAGATCGTAACGGCCGACGGTATCTTCGTCGATCTGTATGTGCATGACCACGGCGGTCGACTGCTGAATCTGCCCGATCTGCCCCAACTGCACGTGATCGCTGAAACCGGTGGAGAGGTCGTTGCCATAGGAATAGCCGCCCAGGTAGCCGGCCGACATGCGCGGCAACAGGAAGAATACGGCGGCCGCGGCCACCAGGATCATCGCCATGATCGCCGGCGCCATTTTGATCAGCGAGAAGGCGAGGTGCCGGTGCTCCTGCTGATCGCGTGAGTGGAGCGCCTGTATGCTGGCGGCGTGGCTGGAGCGGCGCATCTCCATCAGAATGAAAGTTACGACCGCCATCAGCAGGAACGTGCCGAACCAGAACAAGAAGACGCTGTCGACAGTCAGCACCGCCGAGGCCAGCACCATCAGAAAGGCAAGGATCGCCAGCATGACATGGTCGCGCTCACGGCGCAGAGAAAACATGCGCACCACCACTGCAAACAGGGCAAGGTGAATGGTGGCGGGCAAAAAGTTGCGTGAGACAGCGAAATAATCGAGCGCGAAAAAGATGAAATAAAAGATGGTGAGCGGCGTGGTCCAGGCTTCAGAGACGAAGAATTCGCGGCGCTTGGCCAGCAGGTATCCCTTGGCGGCGAGCGCCAGGCAGACAATGACGATGGTGGGGAGTTCGAGTCCTCCGGTGCTGGCCAGGGTGGCGAAGCCGGTGCAAACGAGCAGATAGAGCGCCAGCTGGAAATAATGATCGATCGCCCGGGAGAGCGCAATCGGCACGAATTTGGCGGTAGCCGGAGACATGAATGCGAGGTTCCCTCTATTGTTCGACAGTCGGTTCAAGAAAGGAAGGGCCGAGAGGCGGATTCTTGCACCGAAAGTCACTTGCCAATGTCGGAGTAGCGACCGGGGTCTGCCCTTCTGCCTGCGGAGTTTTCGGCTCTTCCGCTTAGGTAACACCTGAGGGGTCGAGCAGCCGCAAACCCTGCTGCCGTAGTAAACTTTCGCCATGATGCCAAGACGCCTCAAGACCGTGTGCCGTCTCGTCCTGTTCGTCCTCTCGATCGGCGGAATGCTGCTCGCGCAGGCCGCGCCTGCCAAACAAAAAGCTGGAGTACAAAAGCAGTCCTTTGGAATGCACGACGGGAGGGCGATCAACTTGTATACGCTGACCAACTCACACGGTATGGAAGTTCGGGCCATGAACTATGGCGGCATCATCGTCTCGATTCGCGTACCGGACCGCAAGGGTGAGTTCGCCGATGTCGTACTTGGCCACGACACCCTCGAGGGCTACGTCCCGAATCCGCCCTTTATCGGCGCGATCGTCGGCCGCTACGCGAATCGCATCGCCAACGGGACGTTCACGCTCGATGGAAAGAAATATGACCTGCCCAAGAATGACGGTCCCAACACTCTGCACGGCGGGGTCGACAAAACCTTCAATAAAGTTGTGTGGGACGACGAGCCTCTCGGCAAGCACGGCGTCGCTTTCACCTACCTCAGCAAAGACGGAGAAGAAGGTTTTCCGGGCAATCTGAAAGTAAAGGTTACTTACGAATTGACCGACGAAAACGCGCTGGTCATTCACTACGAAGCGACCACTGACAAAGCCACGCCGATCAATCTGAGCCAGCACAGTTATTTCAATCTTGCGGGCGAAGGCAGCGGCGACATTCTGAATCAGGAGCTCATGCTCAACGCGGATCGATTCACGCCTGTCGACAAGAACCTGATCCCGACCGGCGAACTGCGTTCGGTGAAGGGCACGCCGTTCGATTTCACAACGTCGACGAAGATGGGCGCGCGCATCGACGACAGTTACGATCAGATGGTTCTGGGTCACGGTTACGATCACAACTTCATCATCAACCGCAAAGGTGAGGGCCTCACGCTTGCCGCGCGCGCCTACGATCCAACCAGCGGACGTGTGCTGGAAGTCTCCACTACGCAGCCGGCGGTGCAGTTCTACACCGGTAATTTTCTTGATGGCACGGTAACCGGAAAACAAGGACACGTTTACAAGCGGCGGAACGCATTCTGCCTTGAAACGCAACACTATCCCGACTCGCCGAACCATCCGGATTTTCCGACGACCATTCTGAAGCCCGGCGAAACCTTCAAGTCGGAGACGGTTTTCAAGTTCTCGACCAAGTGAGGGGAGAGCGATCGAGTTGAGCTGCGCTATTTGTAATCTGCGCAAGGAGAAGCGCTTCTGCCCCGCGGTGCATGGCCGCATTTGTCCGCAATGTTGCGGCGAGCAGCGCGAGGTCACTCTCGATTGCCCCAACGACTGCGTCTATCTGCGGCAGGCGCGCGAGCATGAGAAGCCGCGTTCGCCCGGCGAAATCGACACTGCTGGATTATTCCTTCAAGTAGAGGTTCCCGATCAGTTTCTCTACGAGAAAGAACATCTGCTGATGGGGTTGACCTTTGCGCTGGCGAACACCTCCCGCGCCGATCGCAGCGTGAACGACCACGACTTGATCGCGGCGCTCAGCGCGCTGTGCACCAGCCACGAACGCCTGGCGAATTCAGGCTTGCACTACGAGCAACCTCTCACCAGCCGAACGCAGCAGAGAGTCGCGGTGGAAGTGGAAGGGATGCTCAACGAATACCGCGCCGCCGAACAAAAGCACACCGGCCACTCCACGCTGCGGGAGGCCGACGTGCTGAAGGCACTGGTGTTCCTGCTGAGACTCGCGACTGCGAGAACCTCAGGTCGACCGAAGTCGCGGGCGTTCGTGGATTTCTTGTCGGAGCAATTTCCTGAGAAAGAGCCTGCGGCAGTCGCGTCGCAGGAAGCGGGAAGCAGAATCATTCTGCCGTGAAAAAGGACCGTCCTATCGCCTTTTCAACTGACTGACCGCCTGCCCTTCTCTTTCTCTTAACTCATCCCGCAATTCGGCTACAGTCTTAAGCAGTAGCGGATGCTTCGCAGCGGGTGCTATTTCCACCAGCGGCTCGAGGACGAACCGGCGCTCATGCATCGCCGGATGCGGGATGGTTAAATCGTCGGAATCCACGATCAGATCGTCATACAAAAGAATGTCGATGTCGATGATCCGAGGTCCTTTATTTTCCGTGCGCTGGCGGCCCATTTCGAGTTCAATCCGCAGCACGGCCCGCATCAGAGCTTTCGGCGACTGATCTGTTTCCAGTGCCAGCGCGCCATTCACGAACCAGGGCTGCGCCGTAAAATCCACCGGCTCGGTCTCGTAAAAAGATGAGACGGCGATGACGCGGCCTTCGGCTTCGAGCCGCGAGATCGCATCCCGCAAGTGCTGCTGGCGGTCGCCAACATTCGATCCGAGCGAGAGATGGGCAATCGAACTCAACGCCGTCCTGTGACAGTTGTACCCCGCAACTGGCGATTACACAAATTCCGTCCGATTCTGTCAATCGGTTTGTCTCTCCAACGGTGCGTAAAGCTTGAGTCCAAGTGGCCACATGCACTATTACCTTTGGTTACTACCGCGACTCGTAACCCATGCTTAGAATTGCGGCATGACGTTGGACTCTCTTTTGTTGAGCCAAGACCCGAATCTGGTTCGGGTGGTGAAGCCTACGCTTGAAAAATTGTCGATTGACGTGGAACTGTGCAAAGAGGCGCGGGCGGCGACCGATCTGCTGATCTCGGAGAAGTTCGACGCAGTCATTGTGGACTGCGACGACCTGGTCGGTGGATTGGAGGTTCTGCAAGGGCTCCGCGAAACGCCGAGCAACAGAAACTCGGTTACCTTCGCCATTCTGAACGGCAAGAAGACGACCACGCAGGATGCGTTCACGATGGGGGCCAACTTTGTCCTGCAAAAGCCCATCAGCGTGCTGAACGCTTCGCGCTGCTTCAACGCCGCCGTGAATTTTATGATCAAGGAGCGGCGCCGCTACTTCAGGCAGCCCATTGCGATGGCAGTGAAGGTCGTTCTCGGCGACAAGCAATGGAAAGCCGAAAGCACGAACATCAGCGAAGGGGGCATCGCTCTGACGATGCGCGAAGCGCTGCCCAAAGGGGAGACTTTTCAGCTGAAGTTTACCGTCGCTGAGGTCAGTTTAAACATGGAAGTTGAAGCCGAGGTCGCATGGGCCGACATGAAGGGCCGCGTCGGCCTCCGCTTTCAGAACGTGCCGGCGAGTTCGCAACAACAACTGGAGCGCTGGCTCGACGACCGCATGGAGAAAGAATTTCCCGGCGCCAAGGAACGCATCGCCGCCGCAGCTGCTCCGAAAAACGTGCAGTAAATCTCCTCTGATTTTTGAAATCTTCAAAAAGCCCGAGCAGTAGGCGGAGTCTGCACCCCACCCCTCCCTAATCTTGACCCGCCGTTTGGGAAATCAGCCCTGCTTGACCTAGAATGCTGCCCAGCGCACAAACACTCCCGACGCCGAGTAGCGAGCATGTCGACCACGACCGCGGTAAATCCCGATCCCGATGTTGAATACGTCGGCAAAGTCGCGCCTCCCTGCGTCTTCGTACTCTTCGGGGCCGCTGGAGATCTCACCAAGCGAAAGCTTATCCCGTCGCTTTTCAATCTAGTCAAAGCGAAACTGCTTCCCGACGACTTCGCCGTGATGGGCGTTTCGGTCGACGATTTGAGCGTGGACGCGTTTCGCGATCAAGTCAGCGCGTTCTTGCCCAACAGCCCGGGCGATGCTGATCATTTGAGCTGGCTGCGAGAAAGACTGTTCTACCAGCGCGGCGATTTTGGCGATCCGGAGACGTTTTCAAAACTTCGCGAGCATCTCTCCGCGATTGATGCCGAGC
>Ga0210410_10003716_pt1 | contig 13496 bp, 9 predicted proteins | sample IncBWC4MmetaG_FD_161058 | JGI IMG/M metagenome (GOLD analysis project Ga0210410, IMG submission 161058) | Forest soil microbial communities from Barre Woods Harvard Forest LTER site, Petersham, Massachusetts, United States - Inc-BW-C-4-M | ecosystem: Environmental > Terrestrial > Soil >... | reverse complement strand
GACGAATCCCGCCGGAACCAGCCTGCCGAAAACGCCAAGCCAGCGCCGATGCCAAGCACCACCAGCACGATGACGATCACCCGCTTGCGATTCATCGCCCGCTTCTCCTCACAAAGACTACGATTCCGGCCGCGCCATAGTTACCGGCTCGCGCGGGGCCATGCCCATCCACAAAATTTCCATGGCTCGCTCGATGCGCTCCGCCAGGGATGCGTCACCATAAACCGACCACATGAGCAACGTCCCGAAGACGGTCTGGCGAAACACCTGGGCGAGCTCCAGCGCGGGCAGGTCCCGTCGAAACTCTCCGCGTTCCTGCCCGATTTCCACAAGTTGGGTCAGCAACTGTTCCGCTCGGGCGTTTCGCTCGCGCATCACGCTGCGCACCGACGAACTGGAAAGATTCGCCTGCAAAATGGCACGGACGACATCCGGCGCCTTCGCTGGTTCCTCGGTCATACGAAGGGTCATGGAGCGAAAAAACGCGCGCATTGGCGCGGGTCTCTCGCGCATCTGGTCCACGGTGGCTTGAAGTTTGCGCAACTGCATGTCGCTGAACGCGATTAAGAGGTGTTCTTTGCTGGGAAAGTAGTTGAAGAACGTGCCTTTGCCGACATCGGCGGCGTTGGTGATGTCTTCCACGGTGGTTTCCGCAAAGCCCTGATCTGCGAATAAACGAAGCGCGGCTCGGAAAAGCCGCTCACGAGTTTCCGCGCCTCGGCGCTGGCGCCGGTCGGGACTCTCGCCCGGTGTTCGCTTCTTGGCGTGAAATTTGGCGGTGCGGTGTCGCACGGTGACCAATCCTCATAAATGACCATAAGTCATATATGGTCGAAAGTCAACTTCAGAAATTAGTCCCGCAAAAGCAAAAGACCCAGGCAGAACACCTGGGTCCTTCTCGATAGTCCCGGCAGCGCGGGTCTATTTGTTGGAGCCCGCTTCGGAAAGATTCTTCGGCGATTTCTGATTCAGGTAAGACACCAACTTTTGTGCAGGCGGGGGCACCGCAACCGCGCCCTTAAATACGATGGATTCCGCCTCCAACTTTTTACCGTAGACCCTTTCGTTTGCGTCGTGGTCGGGGCGGACCGTCGAGCCCTCCAGGGAGATGCCGGCGAAAAGCCCTCGCGATCGCGAATAGCTCAATACTTCTGCGCGCAGCGTCACATCGGTCGACGCGGATGCGGTCCTGCCCTTTGGCCCGGCCGCCACCGAGGCGTCTGCTCCCAGCTTCACCTTGCTGTTGAGAATGGAGTGTGCGCCGCGCCCGTTCATCACCAAAAGCACGAAGTCAGTCGCTTGCCCGCCGATCTGAAATCCAACGCTGCCACCCTCGAGCGCCATCATTGTCGGCGCGCTCCACGGCCCGGTGTAGTGCTCGCCCGTGCGGCACGTCATCGCGCCACGACCGTAGCTGCCGCCAATCACGAACGCGGCTTTCAGCACCGACGGATAAACGATAACGCATTCCGCCTTGTCGAGCAGGTCCTGCGGAATGTCATCGGGAATATCCAAAATCTCCTTCAACACGGTGCCGCAATTCTCCAGCCGATCCGCTTCTTTGGTGTCTTGCGCGGCAGCCAGCGGCAAGCCGGCCATCACCAGCGCCATCAGGTAAACCACCATTCGCTTGATCATTCCATCACCTCGTTTGGATTTCTTGCGGTGCAATCTTTAGGGTCACCAGATCTTGGGTGCACCGTCGGAGCTTCCGACCTGGACTCCTTCGCCTCTCAGGTCCGAGCATTCGGGACCGCGGCTTTGGAGGAAGAAGTGTTCCGTGGCCTTTCGACTATACTTTCTCCAGACGCAATATACCAGCAGGGGATGACGGTGAGACGAAAAGCGATCGAACGACGAGCGGCCCTGATGGTGGCCATCGCGATTTTCGCGGCGGCGAACATTGCTCCGTCTTCCCGAGCGCAGGCCAATCCCCCGGACCATGCCGCCGCGAAAAGAAACAAGCCCTCGAAGGCCGCGCTGCGCAACAAAGCCGCCACGAACCGCTTCTCCGCGCGCGTTGATGTTGCGCTGGCAGCGCAAGCGGCAAGCAAAGGCGAATGGGGCGTACTGGTCGCCGATGCCGTCACCGGTGACACGCTGTACGAATTGAACGCCGACAAATATTTTGTACCCGCGTCCAACATGAAGTTGTTCACCACCGCTCTTGCCCTGGCGAAACTCGGGCCTGACTACCGCTTTCACACCACCCTCGAAACACACGGTGCGCTTTCTTCCGACGGCACGCTCTCCGGCGATCTGTTCCTGGTAGGTCGCGGCGATCCCAATCTCTCGAACCGCAAATTTCCTTATGACCTCAAGGAAGAATTCGACGGCCCGCCGGAGAAAGTCCTAGCGGAACTCGCCGACGCCCTGGTGGCGAAAGGCGTGAAACAAATCACAGGCGACGTAATCGGTGACGACAGCTATTTCCCTCGCGAGCCTTACCCGGACGGCTGGGAGATCGGCGACATGGTCTGGGAGTATGGCGCCGCCATTTCCTCGATTGTGATTGACGACAACACTGTCGCCCTTACCTTGTCGCCGGGCATGCTTGCCGGTGAGCCGGTGCAAGTCGCGATCGCGCCTGCGACTCCCGATTTCTATGTTGAAAACAATGTCGTCACGTCCGCTGCGGAAGTAAAATCCGATCTCACCCTCACCCGCGAGCCGGGTTCGCAACTCGTCGTCGTTCGCGGCACATTGCCCGCAAACAGCGTTCCTCGCAAACTCATTCTCGCGATTCACGAGCCGGCTCAGCACGCTGCGACTCTGTTGGCGCGGTTGCTCGCTGATCGCGGCGTAAGAATCTCAGGAAATCCGCACGCGCTGCACACTCCGGAAAGGCCCGCTGATCCGGCTTCAGATCCGCCACGGGCAATCCTTGCTGAGCACGTCTCGATTCCGCTGGGGGATTCCATCAAGCTAGTCAACAAGATCAGCCAAAATCTCCACACGGAAATGCTGCTGCGCACGGCCGCGCGGCAGTCTGGAAATTGGGCGACGCCGGACGATCTCGCGAAGTTTCCTGTGGACTTTTACGCCGCAGCTGGAATTGCCCCCGGAGACGTGATTCAAACCGACGGCTCCGGACTTTCACGCCACGATTTGGTAACGCCGCGCGCGATCGTGACTCTTCTGAAATACGCGCGAACGCAGCCTTGGTTTGCCCCCTATTTCGCGTCGTTGCCGGTGGCGGGAGTGGACGGCACGCTCGAGGACCGCTTGCGCACCACCATCGCTGCGGGCCGCGTCCACGCGAAGACGGGCTCGGTCGAACACGTTCGCACGCGCTCGGGCTTTGCTGAGACTCCGGGGGGCAGGCTGCTGCTGTTTTCTTTCTTGAGCAACAATCAAGGCGGCAAAAATCACGAAGCCACCGACGCGCTCGACGCGTTGTGTGTGGCAATGATCGAAGAGTTCGATAACAAGCCACCACCACGTTCGCGCTGCTGTTCTACCGCATCGCACTAAGGCTAGATCCGTGTCCAGGGAAAGAATCATTACTGTGTTCGGCAGTTCGCGCTGCCGGGAAAACGAACCCGACTATGAAGAATCGCGCACCCTTGGTCGCGCTTTGGCGGAAACCGGATTCGCAGTTTGCAGCGGCGGATACGGCGGGGTAATGGGCGGCATTTCCCAAGGCGCAAAAGAAGCCGGAGGAAAAACGTACGGTGTGACTGCCGAATGTTTCTCCACGAAAGCGAATCCTTGGATCGACGTCGAAGTCCGTGTCGCGACCTGGCAAGACCGTCTCTTCGAATTGATCCGTCTCGCCGACGGATTTGTGGCCTGCAAGGGCGGCACCGGTACCCTCGCCGAGCTGGCTGTCGTTTGGGAGATGCAGAACAAATCGGTGACGAGGGTCAAACCATTTGCCGCCCTTGGTGATTTTTGGCTGCCCATCATCGAACGAGTGCGCGAGATCGAGCTGGCGCACCACGGCCGATGCGGTGAGGCCCACGCCCGACTCATTCATTCTGCGGCGACGCCTCAGGAAGTAGCGCGCTACCTGGTCGAGAAACTAAAATAGGGACGAATGTCGCGCACGGCACAAGACGTTCTCGAATTCGACAAGCTGCGAGAGTTGCTGCGGCAAAGAACCACCTGTGCGCCGGGTCGCCGCAACGTCGACGCGTTCGAGCCCGGCACGGATCGCGCGGCCCTCGAAGCCGCTTTCGCGCATATCCGCGAAGCCCGCGAATGGCTGCGGGCCGGCCGCGAGTTGGGATTTGGAGGCCTCGCCGATCCGCAAGGTTGGCTGGATCGGATGGAAGGTCCCGGCGCGGTGCTCGAGCCTCGCGAATTTCTCGACGCCGCTTCGTTGCTGGAAACCTCAGCCTGGCTCAAACCCCAGTTCCGCGAAGAAGCCACAAAGTTTCCACTGCTCGCAGCACGCGCCACGTCGCTGGGAGATTTCCGTGAAGTACTGGCGGCTATTCGCCGCTGTATCCAGCCCAATGGAGACATCAGTGACGACGCCTCGCCCACGCTGCGCCGCATTCGAGCCAGCATTTCGGAAACGCGCTCTTCGATCCAGAAATCGTTGAAACAAATTCTGCGCGCGCGAAATGCCGAGGCCGGCGAGGACTACGTGACTTTGCGCAACGACCGTTTCGTGATTCCCGTGCGTGCCGAGCAGCGCCGCGCCGTCCCGGGCGTCATGCACGGCGCCTCCGCGACCGGACAGACCGTCTTCCTCGAGCCTTTCGAAACGGTGGAATCCAACAATCAGCTGGTGCAGCTTGCCGAAGACGAAGCCGCCGAAATCATCCGTATTTTGCGGGACCTGACCGATCGCTTGCAGGCTGTCCGTGATCCGCTCGTTGCCGCTGCCGAGACGATCGCCGACCTCGACAGCGTCTTTGCTCGCGCTCGCTTCACGCAGGACTTCGATGCCGCCACGCCCGAATTCAGCGAAGCCGGCGAATTGCGTCTCGAAGCCGCTCGCCATCCGGTGCTGGAAGACAAACTGCGCCGCGAAAGCCGTGCCATCGTGGCCATGACGTTGGCCTTGGGAGGTCCGGAGCGAGTCCTGGTGATCAGCGGTCCGAACACAGGCGGCAAAACCGTCGCGCTCAAGACCACGGGCCTCGCCGCGCTATCCGCGCAATCAGGCATTCCCGTCGCGGCGCAGCGCGCGGTGCTGCCGCTTTTCGATCGCATCCTCGTGGATATCGGTGATGAGCAATCCATCGCCGCGGATCTTTCCACGTTTTCGGCGCACATGCTGAATCTGAAAGCGATGCTCGAAGCGGCGACGCCGCAATCCCTGGTCCTGGTCGATGAGATGGGCACGGGCACTGCGCCCGAAGAAGGTGCGGCGTTGGCCGTCGCGTTGCTCGATGAGTTTCGCGCAACGAATTGCATCGTGCTCGCAACCACGCATCACGATCGGCTGAAGGCCTATGCTTCCACCACGCCGGGTGTTGTGAACGCCGCCGTCGAATTTGACGACGTAAATCTCCGCCCCACGTACCGGTTGATGGTGGGCGTCCCGGGAGGTTCCAGCGGCATCGCCATCGCGCAGCGCCTCGGTCTGCCGCGCTCGCTGATCGATCGGGCACGGTCGCTGCTCACACCCGAGTCGCGCGAAGCGTCCGACCTGATCGCGTACCTCCACCGCAGTCGCGACCAAATCGACAGCATGCAGAGGCAAATGGCCTCCGAACGCCACACCCTTGAAGAGGAGCGCAAGAAATTGCGCACGGAATGGGTCGAGCGCCAGCAGCTTCGAATCAAAGACCTCGAAGAGAAATTCGCGGACATGCAGAAACGTTTTGACGATAACGTAGCCCGCGTGATCGAAGCGGTCAAGGAACGCGAACTGCGCGGCCAATTGGAGAAGTCCTCGCACCGCAAGATGCAAAGCGTTCGCGTCGATGCCCGCGACGAACTGAACGCCGCCGTAGTGCAGACCTTGTCGGACTCACAAGCCGACCTCGGCATATCGGGCGAAACACCGGCACCTCCTGCCGCCGACCGCCTGCAGCCAGGCGCAAAAATCCGCGTGCGCGGTTTTACCCAACCGGTGGTGTTGCGCCGCATAGAGGGCTCTTCCGCTGAAATCGAAGCAGGGCCCCTTCGTATGAAGATTGCTGTCGACCAAATCACGGGAATTGAAAGTAGTCCAGCCGGTTTAAAATCCGCGCAACGCTCAGGGCATCGACAAAATGTCACGGTCACCTCGCGACCTAGTGAGGCCGCCACCACCGACGAGATCAACGTCATTGGTGCCACCGTCGAAGAAGCAACCGAACGCGTCGACAAGTTTCTCGACCAAGCGGCCTTGGCAAACACGCAAACCGTGCGCATAATCCACGGCCACGGCACTGGCGCGTTGCGGAAAGGCCTCGCCCAGTTTCTTTCCTCCCACCCACTGGTGGGCAAGATTTCTTCCGAAACGGAAGATCGCGGCGGCAAAGCGATCACCGTGGTCGAATTGCGGGCATAGATGGCAGAAGCTGGATCATTCGCGGATCGCGTAAAGCAACAAGCGGACATCGTCCGCGTTGTCGGCGAATATGTGCGCCTGAAAAAAAGCGGCCAGAATTTTACGGGCCTGTGCCCGTTCCACGCGGAAAAATCGCCGTCCTTCGCTGTGCACCCGACGAAACAGATTTACCATTGCTTTGGCTGCGGCGTCGGGGGCGACGTCTTCAAATTTGTCATGGAAATGGAAAAGTGCGCGTTTCCGGAATCGATTCGGATCGTTGCGGAGAAATGCGGTATTGCGATTCCACAACCGAGGGAGCGCTCGCCGGAGGAACGCAAAGAGAACCAGCAACGCACCGCGCTGGTCGAGATGCACCGTGTGGCGCAAGCGTTTTTTACGAAGCAACTCGAAGGTACGGCGGAGGGAAAGGTCGCGCGCGCCTATCTCGAAGACCGTGGCCTCAATCAAGCGGCGATCGATCAATTTGGAATTGGGTACGCGCCGAGCGGCGGCGACGTTCTGTTGCGTTCGCTGAAACAAAAATATCCCGAAAAGTTACTCGTCGAGTCAGGTTTGGTCTCCCGCGACCAAAGCGGTCGCCTGTTTGATCGCTTCCGGCGCCGCATCACGTTCCCCATCTCCAATGAGTCTGGAAAAATCGTCGCGTTCGGCTGCCGCGCTCTCGGCGACGACATGCCGAAATATCTCAACTCTCCCGAAACGCCGATTTATTCCAAGAGCAACGTTCTCTATCACCTGGACCGCGCGAAAGAAGCACTGCGCCGTTCCGATTTTGCCGTCCTTGTGGAAGGCTACATGGACGCCATTGCCGTCGCCCGCGCCGGGATCAGCAACGTCGTCGCCAGCTGCGGCACCAGCCTCGCCGAGCCGCAAATCAAGCTCCTCGGCCGATTCACTCGTCGCGTCATCGTCAACTACGATCCCGACACCGCTGGCCAGACCGCCACGGAGCGCTCCATCTCATTGCTCCTCGAGCAAGATTTCGAAGTTCGCGTCCTCGCCCTTCCCGGCAAAGCCGACCCCGACAAATTCATCCGCGAGCAGGGAGCCGACGCATACATCCACGTCCTCAAGCAAGCCCCGCCCTATGTGGACTACTTGATCGCTCGCGCCCGCCGCATGGATCTGACCACCGGCGAAGGCAAGCTTCGCGCCGTCAATTTCCTCCTGCCCTACGTCCAGAAAATTCCGAACCGCATTCTGCGCTCGGAATGGGCCACCCGCATCGCGCAGCAGTTGCGCCTCGACGAACCGGTGCTTCGTGCCGCCCTGAGCAAAGCCGCCGCCGAACGCCGTAGCGAAGTGAAAACCCAACCCGAACTCATCGGCCGCGCGGCCAAGCCCATGGAGCGCCGCCTGATCCGCATGCTCGCCGAGGGCGAAGGCTTCCGCCATGAACTGGCTTTGCGGATCCAACAGGACCAACTGCATCTCGGCCTCGAAACGGAAAGAGTCCTCGCCGCTCTGGTGGCCGCCAACCTTTCGGGACAAACAGTACAGGCCAGCGAAGTTGCCGCCACCCTCGAAGAGCGGGACCGTCGCATGCTTTTTGAAATCCTTTTCGAAGAATCCAGCGATTTAACCTGGGAAGAGGCCGAAAGCTGCGTCGAAGCCCTGCATCACCGGCGCGCAGAAAGAGAGTTATCCGACGTGCAGCGCAGCATCGAGGCCAGCCCGGCCGGACCGGACCTGCGGGCACTGCTCGAGCGCAAGCAGCAACTCATGAAACGCCTGGCCGCTGCCCGCTAAAGGGCATCTCGCCTCGCTCCGGAAAGTCTTCCACAGTATTCCACCAATTAAACCGTTGACGTACACGGACTTAACCGTGTAGCGTATTAGGGTTTACCGGGTAACGGTTCCGCCTCTAAACGCATCTAAAGTTTGTAGTTAGCGGCGAAGATCGGACCACGGAAACGCGATACGCGGGCGAAGCACGGGGCGAGCGGCAGCAGCGAGCGCAGGGCAGAGGGTTTCTCACGACGTTCAGAGTGACCGCACAGCGGCCAAAAAATATGCGATTTTGCGGGGAAATCCCCCTCAGTTTGCGCCTGCGCATCAGCCTGTTCGTGTCTCGGCTAAAGCCCAAGCGTCGTCCGTGAATCGCGTACGTCTGCTTGAAAGTTCGCTTGGCTTGTCGTCTGATTGCGGGAGGAATTTGTGGCAGTAGTCGGCCTTGAAGAAAAATATGATGCGGTACGCCAGCTCATCGCCATCGGCAAAGAGCGAGGCTATCTGCTCTACGATGAAGTAAACGATTCCCTTCCGGCGGAAGTGCATTCCTCGGAAGAAATCGACGATCTTCTCACCACGTTTGAACGCAACGGCATCGAGATTTACGAGGATCAAGCCTCGGCCAAAGCCGCGCGCGCCGTCGAAGTGTCCACCGCACCCGGCGAACGCGACGGGGGGGTGAAGGAAGACGCGCACGAAGGCGACGGCGACCTAGATTTGACGCCGGGATCACTCGAAAAGACCAACGACCCCGTTCGCATGTACCTCCGCGAGATGGGGACCGTGCCGCTGCTCACGCGCGAAGGCGAAGTCACCATCGCCAAGCGCATCGAGCGCGGGCAACTCGTTGTGATGAAGTCGGTCACGCGCTCCCCGATCGTCATCAAGGAGCTGATCGCTGTCGGCGACGACCTGCGCAAAGGCGGACGCTCCATCAAGGAAATCGTCCAGTTCGACGACGAAGAGCTTACCGAAGAAAAAATCGCGAACAAGACCAAGCAGACTCTCAAGCACATCGAGAAAATCGCCAAGCTCTATGAAAACGGCCTGAAACAGGCGATCAAGCTTGAAAAAACGCCGAAGGCCAAGAAGCGCTCGTGGATTCACGCCAAGTGGGACGTCGCCCGTACCCGCGTGGAGATTTCGCTCGCGGTTCGCGATATCGACTTCAATCCGCTCGAGAAAAAGCGTCTGATCGACAAGATGCGCGGCACGGTCGAGCGCTTGCAGTCGCTCGAACGTGAAGCTGGCCGGCTCGAACGCCGCGTCGATGCCGCAAAAGGCGACGTAGCCGCCGAAGCGCGCAAGGAGCTCCGCACGCGCCGAGTCGAGCTGAAAGACATCGAGGAAGCCAGCGAAGTCGGCCTCACCGAGCTCAAGCGCACTCTCACCATCATCCATCGCGGCGAAGCCGAAGCCGAACAAGCCAAGAAAGAACTGATCGAAGCCAACCTCCGGTTGGTCGTTTCGATCGCGAAAAAATACACCAATCGCGGCCTCCAGTTCCTCGACCTGATTCAGGAAGGCAACATCGGCTTGATGAAAGCCGTCGATAAATTCGAGTGGCGCCGCGGCTACAAATTTTCTACCTACGCGACTTGGTGGATTCGCCAGGCCATCACACGCGCCATCGCCGATCAGGCCCGCACCATCCGCATCCCGGTGCACATGATCGAAACGATCAACAAGCTCGTGCGCACCAGCCGCCAGCTCGTGCAGGAATTGGGCCGCGAACCGACCAGCGAAGAAATCGCCAAGCGCATGGACATCCCGGTGTCCAAGGTCCGCAAGATTCTGAAAATTGCGCAGGAACCCATCTCCCTCGAGACCCCCATCGGCGAAGAGGAAGATTCGCATCTCGGCGACTTCATCGAAGACAAAGCCGTGGTTTCGCCGTCCGATGCGGTCATCAACCTCAACCTGAAGGAGCAGACCTCTTCGGTGTTGAAGACCTTGACCCCGCGCGAAGAAAAAGTAATCAAGATGCGTTTCGGTCTCGATGACGGCAGCGAGCACACGCTCGAAGAAGTCGGCCAGTCGTTCGCAGTCACTCGCGAGCGCATCCGCCAGATCGAAGCGAAAGCGCTGCGCAAGCTGCGCCACCCATCGCGCTCGCGCAAACTTCGCGCCTTCCTAGAAGGCCCTTCGCGCGATTACCTCTAGAAAGGTTTAAGAACCAGAAGTTGAACGCAAAGCGCCTCCGATGTATCGGAGGCGTTTTCATTTTGGCGGTGAAGGTCGAATATTTCCCTGGTTCCCTTAGCAGTTACTCGCGGGCTTTCGAAAAACGGACGATCAGCCGCACCGTCCAGATCCCGACGAATGCCAGAAAGAGGATCATCGCGGTGACGAACGCCGTGCTGTTTAACTGCCGCGGACTAGTTTGGTTCGCGTCAAAGACCAGTTGGTTGACGACGAGCAGAAACCCCAAAAACCCGCAACCAAACCAGGCAAATTGCGCTTTGAAGAAGGTCATCGTCTCTTCCCGGCGTTCCGGCGCCAGCCAATACTCCTTGTTTGGCACGTTCACCAACGAAATGGGCAGCGCACCGATCAACCGCGGAATGCCGAACGCCAACAACAAACATATTCCCAGCATCACAACTTCCAGAAGGAAAAATTGCGATTGCGTTTGCCATCCATTCGGCGCACCGCCGTTTCCGAAATGGGTTGCAAGCACGGGCGGCATCGTCGCCGCAAATCTCCGCGCCTGCAGAAAGCCGACAAACGCCAGGAATACGAAGATTGCACTGGGCAAACGGCTATTCGACGTCACGGCGGACTCTCCTCTCAAACGAAAAGCGGATAGTGCCATCCAGAGCGATTGCTGGTTCTTTTCCACGATCGATCGTGCCTTCCTTGGCCATGCATATTAGAATGACTCAGATTCCTAGGGAACAATATGAAATCGATACGCATACTTGCCGGTGCCGTCATCGTGCTACTACTCGTGGCCGCCGGCTATGGAATTTTCCGCACCAGGCCGCCGGCTTCCCCGGCGGTGGACCACCCACTGAGCGCTACATCTCAGATCACGACCAATTCGTCAGACCAGCCACTCGTTGACCAGTCGGCGCTGGCCACCGCCCGGCGGCTGGCGCAGACGCCAAATAGCCCCGCGGAGGTGCCCTTCGCAACAGAAGCGTTGCGGCTTGCCGATCAGGAAATGGATCTGGCTTTTGCCACCGCGGTGCGTGAGGCCGCCGAACATCCACCGGCGCTGAGCACGGAAGCGAAACAGTTCCAGGCGAAGCAGCAGAAAGCCGAGAACGCCCTCGACGCAGATAAGGCCCAAGTGGCCCAATTGACGGCCGCGGAAGCCAAGGCCAGCGGCAGCAGAAAAGATGCACTCGACGATCAACTCGATCTGGCCAAGGCGCAGTTGGAACTGGACCAGGACGAAATAGATGACGCGAAGCAGGATTTGATTCGCGCGGGCGGCGACCCGCAGGGCCGCATTCAGGCCATGGTGGAGGAACACGAGGCCGCTTCGCAAAGCTCCGACAGTACGAAGGTGGCCGTCGGCACGCCGGCCGAAACGCGCGGTTTGGTCCGCCACCTCCAGCAATGGTGGGCTTTCCATCAAAAGCAGATGCAACTGTGGCGCGCAAAGCGGGAGGCCGAGACCTCAGCCGCGGCCGTTTCTGAGAAACACAGCTTGCTGGAACAGAAAAGCGCCGCGGGGACGGCGAAGGCTGCGCCGCCGACACTGCCTGCTGGCAGCACCGCAGCCCCGACGGCGACACCAGCGAACGTCAGTCGCGAGGAATCGCAAACCTTGGTCAAAGCGACGAAAGAGCGATCGGCCCAGGCAAAGGCGCTGGCGACCCTCGACAAGCGAGTCGAAAACGAGAAAAAGCTTGCCGCAGTCTACGGTCAGTGGATCAGTGTTGTTGCGACCGAACAGCGCACCATGCTGAATCTAGCCTTGCGGAGCATTTCGATCATCCTGGCTATAGCCTTGATTGGATTGTTCTTCGATGGATGGATCGAAAAGTTGCTGGGCCGGACGTCCCTCGACCGCCGGCAAGTGGAAACGTTGCGTGCGGTGACGCGGGTTTCGCTGCAAATCGCTGGAGTGGTGTTAATTCTCCTGGTGATCATCGGCCCGCCCCCTAATTTGGGGACCTTCCTGGGTCTCGCCGGTGCAGGCCTGACGGTTGCACTCAAGGATTTCATCGTCGGCTTCATCGGCTGGTTTGTGCTAATGGGCAAAAACGGAATTCGCCTCGGCGATTGGGTGGAAATCAACGGCGTAACCGGCGAAGTCGTCGAGCTCGGCATGTTTCATACCGTCCTCCTCGAGACCGGCAACTGGACCGACTCCGGCCACCCAACCGGCCGGCGCGTCACATTCACGAACAGCTTCGCCATCGAAGGCCACTACTTCAACTTCTCCACATCCGGACAATGGCTGTGGGACGAACTGCAGGTGGTTTTGCCCACGGGCCAGGATCCGTATCCGGTCGTTGATGCCATTCAGAAGAAGGTGGTGGAAGCCACTGCGGAAAGTGGCCGAAAGGCCGAACAGGAATGGCGCAGCGCCGCGCGCGCGGGCGACATGAGCAACCTCTCTGCCGCACCTGCGATCAACGTCAAGCCGGTGATCGGCGGCACCGAAATCGCCGTCCGCTACATAACCAACGCCCACGACCGCTACCAGATCCGCGCCAAGCTAAACCACATCTTGGTCGACCTGCTTGGCGGAAAGGCACCTGCGCCCGAGGTTCGCGTAACGGTCACGCCTCCTGCCGACACCCCGGTGAAGGCCTGAGCTGCGCCAATCGAAAACTAGAAACTTGGTCGCATCAGACCACAGGCTGCCAGGAGCAGCCTTCTCTGTAGCGCAAGGAGAAGTCTGCGGTCCTGCGGTCCCCTCCGACGGCCACTAGGGAGGGGAAGTCAGTCGATCGCTTGAAATCGGCCGCAACGGCCAGGCTCCAAGCGACGAAAGGGCCCGCAAGTCGGAATCCGTAAGAGCGAGATGAAGCGGCCCCTCAGGTTTGCGATATATGCGAGTCGTGACCGCGTGCATTTGGTCGCAGATAAGTTCGGCGACCGAAGCATCGAGAAAAAGATGAAATTCACGGTGGGACTTTGCGCGACCAGGAAGTTCAGTCGATTTACCGTTGACAGTTAGTTTTTGTAAGGAACCCTGCGGAGTTTCCAAAAGCACGGATAGCCAAGGGCCGGAGCGATCTGCCAAGGTAAACACCGCGCTCCCGGCTTTGGTCTTCCAAACAATCTCACCGCTGAGACTCTCGACCGCGAAGCCATTCACTGCGCCCTCGGTATCCAACGCTGTGGC
>Ga0210410_10003715_pt1 | contig 13496 bp, 11 predicted proteins | sample IncBWC4MmetaG_FD_161058 | JGI IMG/M metagenome (GOLD analysis project Ga0210410, IMG submission 161058) | Forest soil microbial communities from Barre Woods Harvard Forest LTER site, Petersham, Massachusetts, United States - Inc-BW-C-4-M | ecosystem: Environmental > Terrestrial > Soil >... | reverse complement strand
GAGGATGGGAGCGGCGGCTTCCGCCAGATGCGACTCTTCGTCGATCGCGCCGGCCCGTTTCGAGAACATATAGCTTGCGATGTAGGCGCCGTCAGCAATGCGTTGCCAGACAAGGTCGCGCCCGATCAGGGTCTTGAGGATCCGCAAGAGCGTCGGCTTTGGCAGCGTGGTTGCGAGGTGCAGATCATGCAGGCTGGCAGCCTTCGACGCCTGAATAGCCTCGAGTACATCCAGGCCACGATTGAGAGCACGGACGACTTTTACGCTCATGGCCGCCAAACGCCGGTTGCAGTCGATTTCTCCTAGTGAAACTCTGCACCCCTATCCTTATCAGCCGCCTTGTGAATTTGCTAGCCTCCGGGAAACAGAAGACGCCCGATGAGCGATGATAAGAAGCCGCCGCTGAGCTTCGAGGACGTGCAGGAGATTTTGCGCATCCTCGAGAAATCGACATTCAACGAACTTCATCTCAACATTAGCGGGCTGCACCTGCGGCTCCGGCGCGACGGCAGCGCACAACCGAACCCGCCGGCCTGGGAAAGCGCCGAACCAGCCGCAGAAAAGCAGATCGCCCAACCTGCCCCCCGCGCTACGCAACAAGCGTCGCCCGTCCCCGACGGATTGATCGAAATCCGGGCGCCGACGCTCGGAACGTTTTATGCAGCGCCAAGGCCCGGCGCTCCGCCGTTTGTCGAAGTTGGAACACGGCTCGATCCGAATACGGTGATCGGTATCATCGAGATCATGAAACTCATGAACGCAGTGCCGTCCGGCGTCGATGGCGAGATCCGCGAGATTTGCGTCCAGAACGGCGAGGCGGTCGAATACGGCCAGGTGCTGATGCGTGTGTCTCCGCTAGGCAAGTGAGGATACCTTGGCGCAGATCGATCTGATCGACACGTCTGTCCGCGACGGCAACCAGAGCCTTTGGGGTGCGACCGGCCTCAACACGGCGATGATGCTCGAGATCGCGCCGGTGATGGACCAGGTCGGTTTCGCCGCGATCGATTTTTCCACCTCGACGCACATGGCGGTCGCGGTGCGCTTCAAAAAGGAAAACCCCTGGGACCGCCTGCGCCTCATGCGTAAAGCGATGCCGCTCACGCCGCTGCAATTCCTCACGACCGGGATGCGCTTTATTTCCTGGGAACTCGCGCATCCCGAATTCATGCGGCTCACCTTTCGTTTGCTGAACCGCAACGGCATCCGCCGCTTCGCGGTGATGGATTCAATGAACGACATGGATGCGTTGCTCGCGGTCGCCGGCGCGATCCGGGCGGAAGGCGGCGACGACATCATCGCCGCGCTAACCTATTCCGTCAGCCCGATTCACACCGACGAGCATTATGTTTCGTGCGCCAAAACGCTCGCGCAATCGCCGGCGGTCGACGGTTTTTATCTGAAGGACCCCGGGGGTCTCCTGACCGCAGAGCGAGCGGCGAGCCTGATTCCGCGCCTGTGCGCCTGCGCCGCCAATTTGCCGTTCGAGCTTCATTCCCACTGCACGATCGGATTAGCGCCTTTTTCTTATCTGGAAGCTGCCCGCCTGGGCGCGCGCGGTGCATGTGGGCGCCGCGCCGCTCGGCAACGGAACGTCGCAGCCCTCGGCCGAGCGCACTGTCGCCAATCTGCGCGAGGAAGGTCATTCCGTCGCCATCGACGACAAAGCGCTCGCGCGGATGAGCGATTATTTCCGTCGGCTTGCCGCGGCCGAAGGGTTGCCGGTCGGACAGCCGCAGGAGTTCGACTCCGGCTATTTCCGCCATCAGGTGCCCGGCGGCATGGTCGGTACAACGCGCCGGCAACTGGCCGAGATCAAACTCCTGGACCGCCTTCCGGCGGTGCTCGAAGAAGTTGCTTTGGTGCGCGCCGAACTGGGCTACCCCATCATGGTCACGCCGTTCTCGCAGATCGTTGTAACGCAGGCGGTCATGAACGTGATAGCCGGCGAGCGCTACAGCAATGTTCCGGACGAGGTGATCCGTTACGTCGGCGGAAAATTCGGCAAGCCGACAGTCGCGGTCGAGCCCAACGTACTCGACAAGATCATGTCTTTGCCGCGAGCACAGGCGCTTCTGGAAGAGCCGACCATGCCTGAGCTAAGCGAATTAAGGCGCAAATTCGAGCCCGGTATCGATGACGAGGAACTGGTGCTTCGCGTCGTGATGCCGCAGGACCAGGTGGACGCGATGAAAGCGGCGGGCCCGGTGCGACAGAGCTACAATCCCGGCGCGAAGCCGATCCTTACATTGCTGGAGGCGGTGAGCCGGCGGACCGACCTGTCGTATTTCTCCGTGCAGAAACCCGGGCTTCAAATCGTGCTCACAAGGTGAAACTGACGCAGTTTGTCTATTGACGGGTAGGGCAAGAATGACAAGGTCGTGAAAAAGGGCCTGACGGGCCTACGGCTTCGAACGACAAACGGGAGATCGCCTTGAATATTCCGGTCACGCAAGTTCCCACCCTGGGATCGGCCGCCGCAGAGAATGTCGGAGAGTCATTCGATCCGTTTGATCTGACCGACCCGTTTCCGTTCTACCGTCGCGCGCGCAAGGACGCGCCGATCTTCTATTCGCCTAAGCTCGGCTCCTGGGTGTTCTTACGCTACGAAGACATCAAGACGATCTTCAACGACTGGAAGAGATTCTCGTCGGAGAACGCCCAGTCACCGTTTTGGCCGCTGGCGGAAGAAACCCAACGCATTCTCAACCAGGGCGGTTTCGAGGGACGTTCGGGGCTGTCGGCGAGAATCCCGCCCGAACACACCCGATTGCGCACCATCGTGCAGGGCGCATTCGGCCCGCGGCGGTTCAAGGCGATCGAGCCGCAAGTTCGCGACATCATCAACCACGCGATCGATGCCTTCGCCGACAAAGGCGAGGCTGATCTCATTCGCGATTTTGCCTATGATGTTCCAGCGCTGGTGATTTTTTGCCTTCTCGGCGTACCACCGGAAGAGGCGCCGCACGTGAAAGCATGGAGCGAGAGCCGCGCATTGTTGACGTGGGGCAATCTTTCGCCGGAGCAGCAGGCACCGCACGCACACAACATGGTGCGGTATTGGGAGTATTGCTGTGCCCTGGTGGCGCGGCGGCACAGGGAAGCAAGCGATGACCTTCCGGGCGACCTGGTACGCATGCAGAAAGACGGCGCCGAGATCAGCGACCATGAGATCGCCAACATTTGCTACAGCCAACTTTTCGCCGGACAGGAGACCACGACAAGCCTGATCGGCAATGGCTTGCGCGAGTTGTTGCTAAATCCGCGAGAGTGGAACGCCGTGATCGCGGATCGAAGCCTGATCCCAAATGCGATCGACGAGATACTGCGATTCACTCCGTCTATCGTGGCGTGGCGGCGCCGGGTGAAGGCGCAATCAAGCGTCGGCGGCGTCGATCTGCCGGAAAAAACAAACCTGCTGTTGGTTCTGGGCTCGGGCAATCGTGACGATGCGGTTTTCGAAGACCCGGAGCGGTTCGATGTCAGGCGAAAGAACGCCCGCGCGCATTTGTCGCTCGGTTACGGCATCCACTATTGCCTGGGCGCACAGCTTGCGAAGCTGCAAATGGCGATCGTGCTCGAAACCTTACCCCAGCGCTTGGCTAACCTGCGGCTCAAGCCCGGCCAGGTCTTTACTTTCGTGCCCAACGCTTCGTTTCGCACGCCGCGCGCGCTTTTGGCGGAATGGGATCGCGGGGTTACGCACTAAGCGCCCCCAAATCCTGACTTTAGATGCTAGCCTGCCTTCGTGGCGCCGATTTCACCTGGTGAAAATCGAAGACGGAGAACGATCCCGGGTTGGTGTGACCGTGTAAGCTTTTGAATTCAAACGGCGCCATAAGCCGTGCAACGATAAAAGCGAGCTAAATGCGATGAGGGAGGAAGTCGCGCGTTACATCGTTCACTTCGAGGACGCCTCGAAGGATGATCATCCTCGTTTAGGCGGCAAGTGCGCAGGCCTTGCCACACTAATAGCCGCGGGCGCTGCCGTCCCGACCGGCTTTGCGGTCACCGTCCAAGCCTACGCCGACATGTTGGCGACGCACGGCCTCCACAACGAAATAGCGAAACGGACCGACCAGATTTCAACGGATGACGTCGCCGGTCAGGCCGCGGTGGCGGAGGAGATCCGTGATTTGATCACGGCGCGGCCGATGCCCACTGACGTTTCCGCCGCGATCCGCGCCGGCTACCAAGACCTTGGTGCTCGTGCCGGTCGCGATGTGCCAGTTGCGGTCCGCTCCTCCGGAACGGCCGAAGACTTGCCGGAAGCGAGCTTCGCGGGACAGGGCGACACCTATCTATGGACGGTCGGGGTCGACGCCGTCATCAGCCGGGTCAGGGATTGCTGGGCGAGCCTGTTCACCGCCCGCGCGATCGCCTATCGCGCCAAGCAGGGTCTTGGCCAGCTCGATCTCCTCATGGCAGTCGGCGTTCAGCAAATGGTAGACGCCTCCGCGGCTGGCGTGGCGATGAGTCTCGATCCCAGCAACGGCGACCGCTCGAAGATCGTCATCGAATCGACCTGGGGCTTGGGCGAACCGCTGGTGTCGGGCCAGATCACGCCGGATTATTTCGTGATCGACAAGGTGCTGCTCGTGCCGGTCAAGCGCACCATCGTCCCCAAGCTGCAAGAGTTGGTCGCCGACCATCAGGCGCGCAAAACAGTGACGCGCGACGTGGACGAGGCGCGACAGAACGTGCCGAGCCTGACGGAGAACCAGCTTCGCGCCGTCGCGCGCGCAGTCAAGGCCGTCGAAAAAGCGATCGGTGTTCCGCAGGACATCGAGTGGGCCATCGACACGCAGCGGCAGGAAGATGAGGGCGTCGTGCTGCTGCAAAGCCGGCCGGAAACGGTCTGGAGCAACAAGAAGACTGAGGCCACAGGGGCCAGGACTTACGCGACCGGCATCGAGGGCGTACTGAGCACGCTTTTGTCGCCGCTGGCGTCACGCGAAAAGCGCAACAGCAATAATCTCGAGGGAGGACATCATGACAGCACAAGCACGTTTCCCAAGTCCCTATGACCTGAAATCGCCCCCGGGTTCGGAGGGCTGGCAAGATTTCTATCCCTATTTCACCCTGTTCCTCGACGAGCTGAAACCAGTCGACGAAAAGCGATTCTGGTTCTGCGACGCGCAGCACTGGCCCACGCCGTTTCGGCCGTTCGACACGATCATGGTCGAATATGCCTGCAAATGCCTCGGCCAATACAATACGCGTCACCTGATGGTGCCTCCCGCCAATGGCATCGATTACCGCATCCACAACGGCTATCTCTACATGAGCCCGATCGCGGTCGCGGCGGATAAGATCGCGGCACGCGTTCCGCAATTCCTCGAGCGAGCGGGCTTCTATTTCCAGAATTGGAGCAGCTTGCTGGAGAAATGGCACGTCAAAGTCCGCAAGATCATCGACGACCTGGAGGCGCTTAAATTCGAGCCGCTGCCGGACGTGGTCCCGTTGCAATGGATCCTCGAAGGCCGCGGGCTCGACAATACCTACGAGTTGATCGAGAACTACGATCGCGCGATTCAGCTTTGCTACAAGGCCTGGCAACACCATTTCGAGTTCCTTAATCTCGGCTACGCCGCCTATCTCGACTTTTTCGGCTTCTGCAAGGAGCAGTTTCCCGACATCCCGGACCAGGCCATTGCGCGCATGGTGCAGGGCGTCGACGTCGACCTGTTCCGGCCCGACGACGAACTGAAAAAGCTGGCGCGTCTAGCGGTCGAGACAAGCGTCGACGAGGCCTTGATGAACGGATCGGTCGATCAAGCGCTGGCCGCGGCTGCCAGCCGCCCCAACGGAAAGAATTGGATCGACGCCTGGAACGCGGCGAAGTATCCGTGGTTCAACTTCACGTCCGGGAATGGTTTCTACTCAGCGGACAAATATTGGATCGAGCATCTCGACATCCCGCTCAGCTACGTGCGCAACTACATCTCGCAGGTAAGGAAGGGCATGAAAATCGAACGGCCGACCGCGGAAGTTGCGGCCGAGCGCGAGCGCATCACCAAAGAATACGCGGAGCTGCTCCCCAAAGATGCACGGCCTGTGTTCGAGCAAAAGCTCGGGTTGGCGCGGACGGTCTTTCCCTACGTCGAAAATCACAATTTCTACATCGAACATTGGTCGCTCGGGGTTTTCTGGCGGAAGATGCGCGAGCTGAGCCGGTTATTCATGAGTGCGGGCTTCTGGTCCGACCCGGAAGGGCTGTTCTATTTGAACCGCAACGAAGTCCGCGAAGCCCTGTTCGATTACTGCAGCGCGTGGGCCGTCGGCGTCGATGCGGTGGGGCCGCGCTACTGGCCGCAGCGTGTCGAGCAGCGAAAGAAGATCATGGCCGCGCTGGCGACACAAAAGCCGCAGCCGGCGCTGAACGAGCCGCCGGACGTGGTGACCGAGCCGTTCACCATTATGCTTTGGGGTATCACCACTGACCGCATCAACTCGTGGCTGAAGGGCACGGGGACGAACAGCAAGCAACTGACCGGCATGGCGGCCTCGCCTGGCACGGTCGAGGGGCTGGCGCGCGTCATTCGCTCGGCCGATGAGCTCGATCAGATCAAGGATGGTGAAATCCTGGTCACACCGGTTACCGCGCCGAGTTGGGCGCCGGTGTTCAGCAAGATCAGCGCGACGGTGACCGACATTGGCGGGATGATGTCGCACGCAGCGATTGTTTGCCGCGAATACGGCCTCCCGGCGGTCACCGCCACCGGATCGGCAAGCTCAGTGATCAAGACGGGGCAGAGACTGCGAGTTGATGGTTCGAAGGGCGAAGTCACAATCCTATCCTGACGCCAGCGGCGGCTTTCGAATGCGAGCCCGGGTGCTTGAAATCCACCCGGGCAGCGCGATGCCTGTCGCCTCTCGATTGAGAAAAATCCTCGTGCCCACCAGAAGGCCGCTCCATGACTAACTTTGGACTCGCCAGGAAAGCGGTGATCGTGACCGGCGCCGCCGGCGGACTGGGCCTTGCGTTTGCAAAAGGGTTTTTTGCCGCCGGAGCGTACGTCGCGATCGCCGACATCAACGAGGCCGGTGCCCGGGCGGCGGCGAAGGCGCTCGATGCAAGCGAAAAGCAATGCTTCGGGCTCGCCGTCGACATTACCGACGAGCAGTCGGTTGGGCGCTTGGCGGACCGCACGCGCGAGGCTTTCGGCAGCGTCGACATCCTCGTCAATAACGCGGCGTTGTATGGAACGCTCCAGCGCAAACCGTTCTACGAGATCACAGCCGAGGAGTGGGACCGCGTGCTGAGCGTCAATCTCAAGGGCGCGTTCCTCTGCGCCAAAGCGGTTTTTCCGCACATGCGCGAGCGCGGCGGAAAAATCGTCAACATCGCCTCAGCCAGCGCCTTGAGCGGATCGCCGTTGTGGCTGCATTACGTTTCCTCGAAGGGCGGCATGATCGCGATGACGCGCGGCATGGCGCGCGAACTTGGCGACTACGGCGTGACGGTGAACGCTGTCGCGCCGGGCTTCACCCTGACCGAGGCGAGCCGTACCGTCGCGGACAACGCCGAGACCTGGGGTGTCGACCGCGGCGCCATCCGCCGCGCGGAACAGCCCGAAGACCTTGTCGGCGCGGTGCTTTGGCTGGCATCGCCGCACAGCGACTTTGTGACCGGACAAACGCTCATCGTCGACGGCGGCCGGCAATTTGGTTGAGATCATCGGCAGGAAACTCATGAAACGTAGTGATGCGAAGATACTGACGACGCACGTGGGTAGCCTCATCCGGCCGCCTGAATTCGCGGCGCTTCTGAAGGCAATGGACGCGGGGGACGAGCGCGCCGCGGAGGGCTACCCAGCGCGGTTGCAAGAGGCCGTCGCCGGGATCGTACGCGAGCAAATGAAGATCGGTATCGACGTCGTCAGCGACGGCGAGTTCGGCAAGTCGGCAAGCTGGTCGCGCTACATCCTCGAACGCCTTACCGGCTTCGAGCAACGGACCGGCATCGGGCTCAAGGCCGGTGAAATCGTCGCCAAAGGACAGGACCGCGAGCGTTTTCCCGAATTCTATGCCGAGTATGACAAGACGCAGGGGTTCGTTGGCACTAAGGGCAATTGGGCGTGCACCGGCCCCATTACCTACAAGGGGCAAGACCTGATCCGGCGCGATATCAACAACCTCAAGTCCGCGCTTCACGGTGTCGAAGCTGCGGAAGCGTTCATGGCGGCGGTCGCGCCCGGCAGCGTCGTCCCCGATCGTCTAAACGAGCACTACAAGAACGACGAGGATTTCATCTTTGCGGTGGCGGAGGCGCTGAACCAGGAATATCGCGCCGTAGTGGACGCAGGATTTCTGCTTCAGGTCGACGACGCGCACCTGCCGATCATGTACGAGCGCATGGTTCCACCGGCATCGTTCAACGACTATCTCGCTTGGGCCGACTTGCGCGTCGAAGCATTGAATCGGGCGCTGTTGGGAATTCCCGAAGATCGCGTCCGTTACCATCTGTGCTGGGGGAGCTGGAATGCGCCGCACACGTCCGATGTGCCGCTGAAAGACATCGTCCATTTGCTTCTGCATGTTCGCGCCGGGGCCTATTCAATCGAAGCCGCAAATGTGCGTCACGAACACGAGTGGCGCGTTTGGGAAACAGTAAAACTACCGGCCAATAAGGCGCTCATCCCGGGCGTGATCAGCCATGCCACCAACGTGGTCGAGCATCCGGAGCTTGTCGCCGAGCGCATCGTCCGCTTCGCATCGCTGGTCGGCCGCGAGAACGTCATCGCCGGCACGGATTGCGGCTTCGCCCAGGGTCCGTATGTGCAGCGCGTCCATCCTTCGATCATGTGGTCGAAGTTGCAGGCATTGGTGGACGGCGCGCAGCTCGCCACCAACAAACTTTGGCATCGACGAGCCGCCTGATTGTTGTCCGTGGAAGTAACAAATGACCAAACGAGAACCCATATCGGCCTTGATGCTCGACTTCGGCTGCGTGATTAGCAAAACGATGTTCGAGAACGTGGAACTGGTGGAACGCGGGCTCGGCCTCGACGCTGGCACGCTGAGCTGGCGCGGCCCCTTCGATCTCGACAGCGACCCGCTCTGGCGCGACATGCTGGCCGGGCGGCTCACCGAACGGCAGTACTGGGCGACGCGCGCCGCCGAAGTCGGCGCGCTCCTGGGCAAACAGTGGGACACCCGCGCCTTCTACGACAAGGCGTGCGACATTTGCGGCCTTGCTTGGTTTCGCAGCGAGTTTCTGGATCTGCTGGATGACGCGCGACGCGCCGGCATCCGCAGGGGTATCCTCAGCAACGAGCTTGAACTGTTCCATAGCCCCGGGTGGGTAGAATCGGTGCCGGCGCTCAAGAAAATCGACGCTATCGTCGATGCCACGCATACAAAAATTCTGAAACCCGATCCGCGCGCCTATCAACTGGGCCTTGAGGCACTGCAGGCGGCGCCCGAACAGACGCTCTTCGTCGACGACCAGATTCGCAACGTGCGCGGCGCGGAGGCGGTCGGTATTCCGTCCCTGCATTTCGACGTAAGACGGCCGACCGAGATGATGCAGGAAATCCGCAAGCGTCTGGTGCTGCCGATCACGGCCTGAAGGCGAGCACGTCTATCGCACAGCGGCGCTGGCGACGGGTGCGCCGCCGGCCGTGTCCTCGCGCAGTCCCAGATCAGCAGCGATAATCTTGAAGCAGTTCAAGCTGCTGCCGCGCCCGATACCCGAGCCCGAGTGCAAATTCGAGGAACACGTATAGACGTTGTTGAGAATGGTGCGATAGCCGGACAATTCTGGAATCGGACGAAACCGTCCCAATTGCGACGCCATGGTGGAGCCTTCCGAATATCCGCCCTCGACCATATCGGGATGCATATTCTCAATGTTGTCGGGGCCGGTGACGCTGATCGCGATGACATTGTCCAGCGTCATGTTCGGCGCGTAATGGCGCCACTGCGTAAGGAGCTTGGTCTTGAAAGTCTCCTTGACGTCGTGCCACTCAGCGGCGGTGAACAAACGGCGAGGCGCGGCGAATTCCTCCACACCGACTAGGTGTTTTCCCGCCGGCGCGCGCGATGGATCCCAGAGCGTGTCGACGGACGTGAACGCGAAAACCCTGTCAGCGTGCCCTTTCAGGTAGATTTCGGGCTGATAGCGGGTGGCGAGGTAATCCGGATCTTTCGGACCCCACAGCAATCTCGGTTGCGGGCCAACTTCCGGATTGCGGTCGGCCGCCGCGTAGCGCGGCGGTTCGTGCAAAGCGATGTTGGCCCAGAATAACTGACCGCGGTCGTAATGGATATTTTTCAGCCGGTGGACGATGCGTTCGTTCACTTTGACGTTGCGCATCAGCCGCAGAACCGTCTGCGGCAGGCCTAATCCGCTGACTACCAAATCCGCGGCGATGGTATCGCCCTTTTTCAAGCGAATGCCGGTCGCCTTCTCGCCGCTGAAGAGGATCTCATCCACCTCAGAGCGGGAAAAATACTCGACGCCGAGCTTTTTCCCGGCCGCGACCAGGGCATCGCTGAGCGACTGGCTCGCCCCGATCGCAATCGCAGCAGCTTCGAACGACAGTGCCAGCGGCAAGACGTGGATCAAACCTTGCAAACCGATTACGTCGTCGCCGAAGCAGCCGGTGGAAGTGGCGGCGGCCCGCATGAACAGCGTCCTCAGTTCCGGACTTTCAAAGAAATCGCATGCTAACTGGCTCAGCGTCATGAACTGATGAACCGGCTCGATCCCGGTTTCCGGCCGGCCAACGAGCTCTTCGAGGGCGTCCGGAGTTCCCCACGGCGGCGGCGGCGTGAAGCGGTGCTTCGCGAAAGCCGGTTTCCAATACCGGGAATATTTCTCAATCAGGTCCAAGTAGGTATCCGCATCGCGTTTGGAGAATCGCCGAATCTGCTCGTGAGTGCGGTCGACATTCTCCTGGGAATACGCCTGCCGCCCGGTTGAATGATCGACAACCTTGAATGCCGAATAGCCGACAAACGAAGTGCCGTCTTCGAACACCATGCCTTCGTTTTCGTCGGGGAAAACATAGCGCAGGCCTTCAGCCTGCAAGTTGAAATCGCGGTAGGCCGGATGCCCGTAAAATCGCGTCCAATGGGAGCAATAGTTCATCAGGAATCCGGGCGCCGGACCGCGTCCGCTGGTCGCCCCGCCGCCGAAGTGAATCTTCCGTTCGAAGACTGCGACTCTGAGTCCCGCGCGCGCGAGGTAACACGCGATGATCGTCCCGTGATGGCCCCCTCCCACCACTATCGCGTCATATCGCTCGTCAGACGTCATGATGTGATGCCGGTCGTTGTGAGGTGAAATTCACAAGTAGGGCGGTACCGCTGCCGACGATGTTACGATATCGCCTGCCTGGTCGCAGCATATTCGCTGGGCGGTTTCACCACGTGGAACGGTGTTTAGGGCGTGGACTCATTAGCACGGAGCCATGCGGATTGACGCCAGCTTTATGAAGGCCAGATAGTTGACCGCGAGCTTGTCATATCGGGTCGCAATACGCCGGCATTGCTTAATCTCGTCGAAGAACCGTTCGATCAATTTGCGCGCGATAAAGACACGGGCAGAGCCAACGCAATCGGAAGCCTTCCCCTAACGTGACAGTAGCTGTTCGCGGCCACAATGCCGAGCTCGGCCAATTGCCAACGCAATGCATTGGTCACCTGGGTCCGCTGCCGCATTAAAAGATCGCGCGTCCGAAGCTGCATGGATACCCGCCACTCCGGCTTGAGCGCGGCGAGCCTCGCCATATCTAGTCGCCGCACACGGAAAGCGGCGGCGATCTCAGCCTTCGGCATTAAGAGGGCGCTCGCAAATTCGTTCGCCTCTTTTTCCATTGTCCCAGGGGCCAGCTTGTCATAAATGGGTTTTTCCGGCCCTAGCTGTTCAGTCCCGAACTGAAGCGGGTTGGAGATCCTTCCGCGCCTTCTCGCCGAGAGCGACAGCCCTACTACGCGGCCTTCCGGCGCTGTTCGACGGCCCCGCCAGTTTTGGCCGAGGCGGCGGCCCTCGCCGCTAATGTGCGCTGCCTTTTGCGTTCTTTTTGGTAGTCGCGGTACGTGGCCCACGCCACAGCGATCAGGAGTGTCGCCATAATGGCGAGATAAGTGAGGACCCCCGGCAAATCGGCAGCGGCGGCAATGCTCTGGATGACAGTCATGTAGAGCAATGACCAACAGCGCCTTTGGTTTCATCGCTGCCGCTGTGGGGGCGGACCCGCGACTCGGCCCCGGTGCTTCCCCCTCCGTGGGAGGTTCACGATAAGCAAGGACGCCGCATAGCAAATAAAGCGCAAATCCGCGAGACGCATATCCCTGGGTGGACGCACCCAGGTAAACGCTTCACTCGACAGCCCTGCCACGAGAGAGTTAAGCTTTCAGCGGGCTGGCGACGCGGAGGCGTCCCATGTCAATCTTTCAGAACGTCGATTGGGTCACCTCGCTCACCATGGTGGTTTGCTTGGCAGTGATCTTCGCGATTGTAAATGTGCGCCTCAGATTGTCTCTTCTAAGAAAAGAGGCGAAACAACTGTCGGAGGATGTGCAGCGACTAAAAATGTGGTCAGAGGAAAGACGACTTAGCCAATTGAAAGCTGCCCAACAAAAAAGACAGCAAACACAAGTTACCGCCTGACGTAGACCCGCTGCGCCAGTGAGCGTTGGCATGAGTACGTCACAGCCCTTTTTCTCCGTATTGCTTCTCTCGATCCAAGCCGGCGCATTGACGGCCTTGCGAAATGCCAGACGCCGTTGGAGGAAATGCATGACCATTTGTTAGAAGCGGTAAGTATCAAAAGTCTATAGTAAATTGCGCAGTTGATGTTTGTGAGCTTTTGTTTCCCATATCTCTTGGGAGCCAGCAGCAATGTGTAAGGCTCCCTGGCTCGTCCCTCAGCGCGGGATCGCTTGCACAGCAATGTTGGTGTAAGGATCGATCACAAGGATGCGATCCGCTTCGTAGACATAGCGGTAAGCCGGCATAGGCGGTGTGAACGCTGCGGCACTAACCGGTCGGGCGGATCGCTGCCCTGCGAGGGACTGCCCTGGCGCAGGTGTGATGACGGTCGGCGGACCTACGAAATCGTAGTAGCGCGGCCCGCCAGAGACATAAGCTGGCGCTGCGGGGCCGTAGTTCGACAAACGGGTTTGAACCAAAAGACAAACGCGCCGGGTCGGCGGGCGTTCCTATAGCCGGCCAATGTCTGTTGCGGGCAGGTTTCGCAAAGGCAGCATTATGCCGCCGCTGTTGAACGAAGCGCCATGCCGGACAGGTGACGCTCGTCAGTGCTTGCCGGTCTTGTTATCCATTTCGGCTTGAGTTCATTTGCTTGGGCAGTGTCGCCTGCACTGGAAGCTGCTGGCAATGGGACCGCTACCTCCGTCGATGGATCAACGTGTGTTACTAGAACGTTCCAATCGCTGTTCATGTTCGCTAGGCGCCATCTGGATTTCTTGGCGGAGCCGTTCGATATCAGCAGTCGCCTGGTCGATGCGGTATTTGGCGTCTT
>Ga0210410_10003714_pt1 | contig 13497 bp, 12 predicted proteins | sample IncBWC4MmetaG_FD_161058 | JGI IMG/M metagenome (GOLD analysis project Ga0210410, IMG submission 161058) | Forest soil microbial communities from Barre Woods Harvard Forest LTER site, Petersham, Massachusetts, United States - Inc-BW-C-4-M | ecosystem: Environmental > Terrestrial > Soil >... | reverse complement strand
AAATCTGCTGCTTGCCTGACATTAGTTCTGCTTCGGCCGTGCTTCAGCACGCCCTTTGTAGTGGCCGACCTTTAGGTCGGTGACTCCGTTTTTACAGCCACGACTTTTAGTTCTTTCGCCCCGCGGAGCGCGGGTCACGGGACATTAAGAAGGGTTCCATCGAGACGCAACTTCTGGCTACACGCGCAAGGCGCTCACCGGCGATCTCTGCCCCTAAAATGAAAAAAGCGGGAGAAGGTCTCCCGCTGTCGAGCCATAGTTTTCTACGTAAGTGACTATACACTAACCTCTTTAGCCTTGTCAACCAAAACTTTTAGAAGGCAGGGGTTCAGTTTCCGGTTAGCCCGCTATCCGCTCGAAACCAGGCGGTGACTGTTCGAATTGGCGATTACATTGTGAGGACGGCGCGGAAGCGGGTCTTGCCCTCCGCAACGCGCTCGTAGGCCTTCGCAGCTTCGGCCAATGGATAGGTTTCAATGATCGATTTAACTTTTCCGTGGGCTACGTAATCCAGGGCTTCGTAGAGATATTCGGGCCCATTTTGCTGGCTGCCGATGATCTTGATGCGCTTGAAGAGCAAATCGATCAGCGAGATCGAAAGCGGTTCCGCGTCGGCGCCCATAACGATGAACCTGCCGTCCGGGCGCAGACCCTGAATGCTGTCCACCATGGATTTGGTCGAATTGGAGGTGCTGAGGATGATGTCAGCACCGCCCGCTGCGGAGAGACTCTTTCCGTCGCGGACAATTTCATCCGCGCCCAGCTCGCGAATCATCTTGTCCTTATCGGGGGAGTGCGAAATCGCGATGGTCTCGAAGCCCGCAGCCTTCGCGTATTGCACCGCCAGGTGCCCAAGCCCGCCGATTCCAAGCACGGCCACGCGCTCGTGCGGCTGGGGATCGGCCCAGCGTAGTCCGCCATAAACGGTATACCCGGCGCAAAAGATCGGTGCGGCTTGCTCGTAGGAAACCTTGTCGGGAATCAGGTACGTAGCGTCAGCGTTCATCAGCATGTACTCGGCGTGACCGCCTTGCGCTTCGCCCCCCGTGCCCTTCAGAAAGGGGCAGAACATCCTGCGGCCGCGCTGGCACCATTCGCAGCGTCCGCAGGTGGACTGAATCCATGCCGAACCCACGCGGTCGCCTGCCTTGCGCGTGGTCACATCAGGAGCCACGGCGACGATCTCGCCAACCGGCTCGTGGCCAAGGATTCGAGGAAATTGTCCCGGGAGGTGTCCTAGCGTTTGGTGCACATCGGTGTAGCAGATGCCGCTTGCATGCATCTTCACCAGCACTTGACCAGGACCGGGTTGAGGCTGAGGAACATCCCTAATCTGCCAGGAACTGCTCACGGCGGGCACGACTGCGGCTCTCATAATTCGCTCCTGGCTCTATTCGATGCGATTGCCTTTGTGGCCGGTGCATGATTTTGGATGCTTGAATTGCCGATCGCATGTCTAAACAAGAGATTACGGTCAGCTGGCGAATCGTCGGAAATCCGGAAGTAATTCGGTTACTTCCGCATCTGCCGCAACCCAAGAGAAATCTAGAAACAGTACCAGGCTGTTTAGCAAACTACCGCGGGGCGGTTGGCTTTGCAGGCTGCCACAATTCGATCGGATTCCCTTCGGGGTCATGCAGGCGCGCGAACCGGCCGGTGGGATCCTGCGGGTAAATCTTCACCGCGATTCCCGCGGCCTCGAGCTGCGCCGCCATTTTGTCGAGATCCCGGACTCGAAAGTTCACCATCCAGACCTTCTGGGCATCCCCGAAATACTTGGTCGTCTCCGGGAAGGGGGCGAAAACGGTGGGTCCTGCCTCTTGCTCCCAAACGGAACCCCCTTCGCTCGATGGGGTGAGCGAGATTCCCAGGTGTTGTTGGTACCAAAGCCCCAACGTTTTCGGATCTTTGGCTCGGAAGAACAGTCCTCCAATACCCAACACTTTTTCCATTTCCGCTCCTCCAGCGATTCCATCGCCAGCAGCGGTTTCCGCAGGCAGAGGAGAGGTTTTTGGCTGTACGTCTGTCTGCGCAGCCATGCCGAGTTGCTTCCGGCTCCACAGCAAGCTCGATCCAAATGCAAATGACAGGGTTCGAAGCACCTGGCGTCTCGGAAAAAACATCCCATCCCTCCTTCAAGAAGAGCGCGGCCCGAGCTACGATACCTCCGCAAACTGAGTTCTGCAAAGCGTAAAGATGAGGTTCTGGGCGAATGGCCAGCTGATCGGAAGCTGACCCGCTGCCAAGGATTTCAGCTAACGGATCTTCACCTTTCCTTGAGACCTAAACCATTCAAATGTTCTTCGAATGGCTTCGTCCACAGAGACTTCGGGTCGATATCCCAGTTCACGAGTCGCCTTGGAGCCGTCCAGGAATTGACCAGAAGACATCACCGCAATGGCACTGGGCGATACTTTCGGAACTGGGCCGTGCAAGTGCTTGTACTTAAAAATCTGCCATGCCGAAACCAGCTTGGCTGCGGCCAGAGGAATCTCCCTGGGTTCGGGAGCCCCTGTAACCGTAGCGATCTTTGCCATGAGCTGTTGCATGGTCAGATTCTCTCCACAAATAAGATAGCGCTCACCAGGATGCCCATCCTCACAGACCCGTACAAGCCCGCGTCCAGCGTCCCCCGCATAGACGACGTTCCGCTTTCCGGCGACGTAACCTGGAAGCGTGCGATTAGCCATCTCGATGACGAAGCTCCCCGTACTGTTGCCGGGGTCGTACTCGCCGAACGTCATCGATGGGATACCGACGACTACCGGCATTCCTTCCGCCGCTTTTTGTCGGGCCAGCGCGTCTTGTGCCCATTTCACCTGCAAATATGCGTTCTGATTGTGCGGTCTCTCTCGGTAACTTTGTGACCCGTCACTGGGCTTTCCGTCGGAGCTCCGGGGCAGCGCGATAGCGGCTCCAACGTACACAACTTTCTTCAACTCCTGCCCCGCGCACGCTTTATAAAAGTTGTTGCTCAGTCTCGCTGCGGTTGCCAACTCTTCCCTGATTGATTTTGGAGCACCAGGATAGTATGCCGCGCAGTGGATCACCGCATCGGCCCCCCGAAGTCCGCGACGGAGAGAATCGACATCATCTAGGTCGGCGTGGCGGGCTTCGCAGCGCAGATCCGCCAGTGAGTTCAGCAATCGGGGATTTCGGTACAGCGCGATCAAGTCGTGCCCAGCGCGAAGCGTATGCCGCGCTACATGCTGCCCCAGCATCCCTGTCGCTCCCACGACGGCGATTCTCATGAATTCCTCCAGAACGTAAGCTAAAGCCTTAAGTTATATCTCCATTTTCAAGCTCTAGGTGCCGCGAACCACCAGCTTGTCCGCCCACCCGTGAGCGGATAAACTCGGCCAGCGACACATGGCCGCGACCAACACGAGCGATGCCTCTCCCCGTGTCCCCTCTCACGGTCTAAGAGGCTTCTGGGCCCTAATCGCTGTCCAGTTCCAAGGCGCCTTCAGCGACAACGCCCTGAAGTGGCTCGTCAGCTTCCTGGTGCTAGAAGCCGCCTTCTCGAAAGAAGAGCGCGACCTCTGGTTCGTCCTGGTCGTCCCGCTTCTCTTCGCAGTTCCCTTCCTGCTCTTCTCCATCCCCGGTGGCTACCTGGCCGACAAATTCAGCAAGCGCACCGTCACCATCGGCACGAAACTCTTCGAGCTCCTGGTGATGGGCTTGGCCACCTTCGCCCTAGCCCGCAACCGCCTCGACCTCGCCGGTGTGGCTCTCTTCCTCGCCTGCACGCAAGGCGCGATCTTCGGACCAACAAAATATGGCCTCCTCCCCGAGCTCCTGCCGATAACGCGCCTCAGTTGGGGCAACGGCATCATCGAACTCACAACCCTCCTAGCCGCCATCATGGCCGCGCTCGCCGGCGGCTTCCTCGCGCAAACATTTCACGGCCGCCAAATTTGGTCCGGCGTCGTCTTCCTCGTTTTGACAATTCTCGGTCTGCTCACCAGCCTCGGCATCAGCAAACTTCCCGCCGCCGATCCCGCCCGCCGCTTCGACTGGAATTGGCCCCGCGAACTTTTTCGCGAAACGCGCCGCATCGGCCGCGATCCCATCCTCACCGCCGCCGTCACCGCCAACACCTTCTTCTGGTTCCTCGGCTCGCTCCTCCTTCTCAACATCGTGCTCTACGCCACCGACATTCTCCGCATCGATGAAACCCACAGCAGCTACCTGCTCGCGGGCCTGAGCCTCGGCATCGGGGTGGGCAGCTTCGTCGCCGGCTTCGTTTCCGGACGCAAGATCGAAATCGGCATGGTCCTTCCCGGTCTCGCAGGCATCTTCGCGATGGCCGCGCTCCTCTCCAGCCCCGGCCTAAGCTACACAGCTGTCCTCATTCTGCTGGCGATGCTCGGCATGGCGGGCGGCTTCTTCGTCGTTCCCGTCAACGCTCTCATCCAGCAGCGCCCCCGCCCCGAAGAAAAGGGCCGCACCATCGCCGTCGCCAATCTTCTCTCATTTGTCGGCGTGGCCCTTCAACCGCTCGCGCAATTCGCCATGATTCGTCTCGGCCATCCCGATCCCTCGCGCGTCTTCCTCATCGCCGCGGCCATGACTCTTCTCATGGGCGTGATTCTGGCACGGATGATGCCAGATCTCTGGCCCCAGGCCCTCGACTGGACGCGACTTCGCCCAAGAGCTACTCTATAACCCCCGTCCGACAGGGGTCCCGCCCACCGGGACATTCGGACGATTTCGAGGATCGCATGGCTACGGTTACAACCCTCCCCTCCGGGGCTCGCCACGAGCACCGGGGTCTGAGCTATTGGATGGATCGCGTCGAGAAAGAACTGGAGAGTGTGCGCAGCTCGCCGGGTCTCGACGCTGTCCACGATTTGCGCGTAGCCATCCGCCGCTGCCGCTCCGTCGCTTCCGTCATGGCAGAAGTCGATCCCGACTCCGCTTGGCACGAAATGCGCAAAACCGCGCGCAAACTTTTTCGCGGACTGGGCGCACTGCGCGACGCGCAGGTCCTGGACGAATGGGTGAAAAAGCTGGGCGCGGAAAACGACCCCGTTCGCGCGCAATTACACGCCGAATTCACCTCCAACGAACCAAAGCTGCGCGAAGCCGCCTCGCGCCTCGCGGAAAAGTTTGATGAGAAAGACTGGAAGCGTCTGGAGCGTCACCTGCGCCAGCGCGCCCGTCTGATTCCCGTGGGCGGCCTCGCCGCGGAGTGTATTGCCCTCGAACGCTACGAAGAAGCGCGCGAACTTCACGTGCGCGCACTGCGCACGGAAAAATCAAAGCCCTGGCACGCGCTGCGCATCGGCCTGAAACGTTTCCGCTACACCGTCGAATGTCTTCTCCCCGAGCATCACGCCGCGTGGCACGAAAATCTCAAGCGCTTGCAAGACCTTCTCGGCGACCTCCATGACCTCGACGTTCTCGCCGGCGCGTTGAAAGAAATCACGTCTCAGGACGCTACCCTTGCTGCGAAGCAGTGGAAGGAAACCATCGATCAAGAGCGCCACGAGCGCATCGAAACCTATCGCCAGCTCTCGCTCGGCAAGACCAGCATCTGGAACGAGTGGCGACATGGCCTGCCGCACGGAGACCGCCTCGAAGCTGCGGCTATGGCGCGGCTGCGGGCCACGGCTCGCGCCGTCGACAAACGTGCGCGCCGCACCTCGCAAGTCTCGCGCATTGCCGTGGCCGTATTTGACGCATTGCGCCGCACGGAGGCCGCGCCAGCCTTCACCGAACCTGCGATGCGTCGCATGCTACGAGCCGCGGCCCGATTGCATGCGATTGGCGCCGGCATGGGAGCGAAGTCCCCGCAAAGAGCCGCGCGAAAATTCTTGCTGGAGCTGACGATTCCACCGGGGTGGACTTCCGAGCAGTGGCTTTGTCTGGCGTGGACGGTGCGCTACCATCGCGGGGCGGAACCCGACGCGGAGCACGGCCCTTTCTCGAACCTCTCCGGGGAGCAGCAAAAAAACATTCGCGCCCTGGCTGGGGTGCTCCGCCTGGCGCGTGGGCTGCGAAAATGCGGCGTCGAAAGCGGCTCCGGCTTACGCGCAGAAAAATCTCCAGACGCCTTCCTGGTTCGCTTTCCTGGACTCGTTGATACGGTGGAGACTGCTGCGCGCCTTGCGGCGGCGAAACACTTGCTGGAAACCTATCTTGGCAGACCGCTCATCCTAAAATCCGTCGCCAAGCCCGAAAAAGTTGTAGCCCTTGAGCCGCAACCCGAAGAACAACTGCAGATCACGACAGCGGCCGCTTCCGACTAGCCCGCATTAGCGCCACTCTTCGCCGCGCAAATACTGTTTTATTTTCCGGCTTTGCGGAGAAGTTTTGGAGGAGCCAGCCAGACCAATTGCGCGCTTGGCGGAGAAACGCGCTTCAACTCGATCAGCGCGACGCCCGCTTTTTTGAGCGACGTCACGTGATGGCGCGATCCGAGCGCCGTGGCGATCATGTCATCGAGCTGTGGAGCATGTCCGAAGAGAAAAATGGAAGAGGACTGTTTGTCCTTGGCCAGTTCGCGGAAAAGCATCGAGGGTTCCCCTCCGGGCAACAGCAAATCCGTGCGGCGGATTTTCTGCTTGGCGTATTCGAGCGCGCCAGCAAAAATTTCCGCCGTCTGCATGGCACGCACATAGGGACTGGAAAGCATCAGGTCCACGGTGGCACCCAAAGCCGCGACTCCCTTGGCCACCTGCTTGGTTTTTTCCACGCCCTCCTCGGTGAGATACCGCTCCGGGTCGGGCGGGCATTTCGGATTTTCGCGGTCAATGGCGACGCCGTGCCGAACGACATAGAGCTGCATGCGAACGATTCTCCCTCAAGATATCTTACTCAAACCCGGAGCAACCGTGAGCATTGCGCTCGGCCATCCGAAGCCGACAGCGCAACGCTTCCGCCCGTCAATCACGCATCACCAGCCACGAGTCACCAGTCACGGATTCTTCGGTCATCCCACCGGTTGCCGGAAATACAATTGCACATGAAATTCCTTTTCAAACAGCTCCGCGCCGCGCGCGGCATCGCGCAAATCCTCGGCCACGTCGCCGCTGGCGGTCACTTGCAAAGCGACGGCGCCGCGTTGGAAAGAAGCGTGCAAATTCGTCACTCGCTGCCGGTGCGAATGATCCAGCGCTTCGGCCATGCGCACGATGGACGCCAGACGCCGGACAATGCGCTTGTCGTTGTTGGTCAGCGAAGAATACGCCACGTGATGCCCCGCGGGTTCAGACTTGCGGTTGTGATAGCGGACCAGCGAGGCGACAATCGCGCGGTCGCGCCCTTCCAGTCCCGGAATGTCGGCATTCATCACCAGATATTCGCCGTGTTTGTGATGCCCGCGGTAGCTTACCATGTGCCCGACATCGTGCAGCAGAGCTCCAGCTTCCAGCAGCACGCGCGATTGCGCCGGCAAATGATGCACCGGCTGCAACTGATCGAAAAGGAGAATGCTCAGCTCGCGCACATGCTCGGCGTGCGGCTGGTCGTATTCGAGCCGCCGCGCAAAACTGCGCGCGCCCACCAGAAGCTGCCTGGCCGCGGAATCATAGCGATGCGGTTCCTTTCTGGAAAAGGACTCGCGCGCAATGTCCTGGAGCAGCCCTTCGCGGATCCCCACGCCGGGAATCGCGAAGCACCGTATGTTCAGGTAGCGCCCCAGAGTGACGAAAGTGATTGCAGCAATGCCCATGACATCGGCACGATCGCGCCGCACCGCGTAGGATTTCATGCGCTCCCGGACATCGCGATCCAGAATGTCCGGCAAGCGTTCGCGCAATAAGGAAACTTCCAGCGTGGGCAAACCATGCTGCCGGGGGCCCGGCGCGACATTGGCCAGCGTCTCGGCATTTCCGCCCAGGGCCACCGCAACGCTGTCCCCAAGATTCGGCCGCGAGGGTAGCTTCGATTCCAGCAGCGCCCGCACGTAGCGCCGCACCTGCTCTCCCTGGGCCGGCCGAATGACGCCCGGCAATCCCAGCGTAGTCATCAGGCGCACCGTGCCAACGGGCAACTGCGCTCCCAACTCCACGGCGTGATCCCGCAAAACACTGACTTCCAGGCTGCCACCGCCCAAATCCACGATGCACCGCGGAGGAGCCTCCGGGCCGACCGCGGCGAGCACCGCTTCGCGGCCAAGCCGCGACTCTTCTCCAGCGCTAATCACCTCGAGCCGCATGCCCGTTTTCTGTTTGATGGTGTGGATAAACGCATCGCGGTTGCGCGCTTCCCGCGAAGCGCTGGTGCCTACCGCGCGGTAACGCGTCACTCCGTATTCATCCATGATTTCGCGAAAGTGGCGAAAGGCTTTGACGCCTTTCTTGAAGGTTTCGTCGCTGAAGCGGTGGCGCACAAAAACCCCTTCGCCCAGGCGCAGCGAGTAGCGCTCGTGGTGCAGTGGCTCGATATCGAGCGCGGAATACGCCCGCGCGACAGAAAGCCGCACGGCGTTGGAGCCGGCGTCGATGGCGGCGATATGAACCGGCTCGGACATGGAAGAGATTACCGCCAGAGGTGCGCGAGCGCGGCGGAAGGCGTGTATTTGGCCGCGCGAATACCGAGTTGCTCGCCGATGCGCTGGCGCAACTGTTTATTAACCGTGGAAACGCTGGCTTCGCCGTCCAGTTCGATGAAGCTGTGACGCTTGGCCATGACTTCGAATTCGCGTTTAATCATGGTCTGGTAACGGATAAACGACCAGTACAGATCATGGGAGAGGGACATATCGCGTCCCGCTTCCCAGTAGCTGATGGCCTGGGCCTTTTTGAATTCGCGGGCGAAGGCCGTTTCCGGACGCACGTTCAGCCAGAACGTGAGATGCGGCCGCAGGGCCATGGCGTAGAGTCCGCTCATGTAGTCGCGGTTGATGCCGCGCACCACGCCGCGGGCAATCAGAGTAAAGATGAAGCGGTCGGCGAGGACCACGGTGCCCGCGCGCAACGCCGGGAGGATGCGATGCTCTACCTGGTCGAAGAAATCCGTGGCATACATCAGTGCCAGGGTCAGACGGGTCACCGCGTTTTTTGCGAGGAGCTGATCGATGTCGCGGCCAACCAGATTCGAACGCCGCAAGCCGCTGGTCTGCACGGCAAAACCTTCCGACTCGAGCCACTCCTGAAGCAGCGCGATTTGTGTCGAGCGCCCTGATCCGTCCATCCCTTCGATGACCACCAGCGAGCCGGTGATTTCACTGGGGTCGAAACCCACGAGAGGCTCGCCAAAGAAGTAATGCGAAGCGTCTTCCTCGGCCGCGCCGGCAGTTTTGGCCAGCGGGCTGACAGGGACAGCCGGCAAGACTTCCGCGGGCAGCACTGGGGCGAGCGTTTTGTCTTTCTCTTGATCGGGCATATCTATTCGGGCTCCGGAATGCCCGGAGCGAACCGCTTGAGATCAATTTTCGAAGCGACGATGTCACGCATCTGTTTCTGCAGTTTGTTCACCGGCAGGGTCCCGTCCAGGACCACGAAGTTATCGGAGTCCACCATCTTGTCGTACTCCTCGAGAATGCGGGCCTGAAACAAGCGGAAGCTTTCCGCGCGGTCGTAAGAGAGCGCCATGTCCATGCCCGCTTCATAATATTTCAGCCTGGGACGGCCGCTCAGGATGCGGTCCACGGCCACGTCCAACGGAGCGCGGAAATAAAATGTAATGTCCGGGATGGGCGCGAAGCGATAGAGATTTCTCAGCCAACGCGCAGGGCAGCCGCGCGCCGCATCGCGCGCAAACGCCGTATAGACATACCGGTCGGCCAGCACCAGATAATCGCCCTGTAGCAGGGGCATGATTTGGCGCTCGCAGCGGTCCGCGAAGTCCGCAGCGTGCAGCAGCGAAAATGTGGTCGGAGTCAGCAGCCGCCTCTGCTTTCCTCGCCGCGTAGCCGATTTCACCAGCGGCGAAGAGTTCCACTCCGTGAAATGCAGGCGATAGCCGCCGATCTCGAGCCAGCGCTTCAGCAAATAGAGCTGCGTGCTTTTTCCGGAGCCGTCCGTGCCTTCGACGACGATCAGGGCGCCGGGATAGGCGCGGCTTGGCACCGGCTTCCCCGGCTGGGGAAGCGTGGATTTCCCGGGTTCGGTCCTCGGCTGCTTGAGTGCTACGTCCTGGTTTTCCATCAGGTTCGCAGACTGTGTTTCTTCCACTGAGCCTATTCCCATATTGTTACAAAACCATTACACCACAGGCGCGCTCCACCGCAAAGAAACGCGGTCCTGGCTAGAAAACGGAAACCTTGATGTGCAGGAATTTTTTCGGATTCTGTCGGAAATCGCCGATGAGAAGCCGGAGATCTCCCGTCAGCCCCGAAAGATTGTCGTAGAGCTGCGGGTCGGAGAAAAGTTTTCCCGCCGTCGTGGTGTTGTCATTCAGCTTTGCGGTGGCGCTCGCCAGATTGGAACTGGTGTCGCGCAATTTGTTGTAGAGGGTGTCGTCGGTCGCCAACTTGCCCAGGCTGCCTTTTCCCGCGCGCACATCGCCGATCATGGCGTTACCGTTCGAGAGAGCTTCCTTGGCCTGGTCATAGAGCGTCGGATCGTAGAGCAATTTTCCAATCGTGCCCTTTTGCGAGCGCACATCCGCGAGAATTACGTTTACATTGTCGAGACCTTTGTCCACTTTGCCGTATAACTCATCGGAGGTGAAAAGCTTGCCCACGGTACCCTTGCCAGCTTGCACGTCGCCAACAACTTGTTCGCCTTTGGACAGAATTCCATTGAGATGGTTATAGGCTTCATCGTTGGTCAGCAGTTTCCCGAGGGTGCCTTCTCCCCTCTTCAATCCCGCGAGCAAGTCCTGAACATTTTCGGACAGCGCCTGCAAGTTCGCCAGCACGTCCGCGCTACGCTCCACGACTTCTTTCATGGCCTTTTCTTCAGACCCCTTCAGTTCCTGGTTCTCCTTCAGCGGCACGCCCGTGAAGCCGCGCGAAATGTTTACGTAGCGGTTTCCCAACAAGCCTTCGGTCACCAGGCTGGCCGCCGAGTCCGTAAGAATATCGCTCTGATAGTTCAAGTCGATGCGCATCAGCACTTCGATATTTCGATTTTTCTCCAGAGCTTTTCCCTGCGTCGGCTGAACCAGCCTGATCGACTCCACATTCCCGACTTCCACGCCGTCGATGCGCACCGGCGCTCCTTTCGAGAGTCCGGAAACCTCGGGCAGATAAGTTTTCAGCCGGTATTTGGGGCCCAGGAAGCTCACTCCCGTCACATAAAAAATCGCCGCCGCCGTGACGGCCAAGCCGACCAGAACGAATAACCCCACCCGCAATTCACTCCAGGTAAGCTGTTTTCTCTGCGCCATTGCTGCTGCCCTCCTGCTTTCGATTCCACAGACTACCGCAAATCAGACCAGAAAACGTTTTAGATATGCGTCTTGCGAATTGGCAACCTCTTCCGGAGCGCCCTCGAAGTACACTCCGCCTTCGCGATACACCAGAAACCTGGTGACCGCGGCAATGTTGTTGCCCGGCGCTCCGTTTCCGGTCGGCATGTTGCGCACGACGTGTTTCGTTTCGGGATCGAAACGGAAATTGGCGAGCGCGAATCCGTCCTGCAAGCGGTGGGTGGCCAGCATAGCGGTGACGCCGTAGACATCACGCAGGCGCAGAATCAGCGTGATGATGGTCTGTGAGGTCACCGGATCGAGCCCCGCCGTCGGCGAGTCGTAGAGGACTATGGCCGGCCGGTCGATCAGCGCCCGGGCGATGGAAACGCGCCGGCGCATGCCACCCGACAATTCCGGAGGGAACTGCTCCACGGTATGTTCCAGTTCGACGAAGCGCAGCACTTCGTTTACACGCTGCTCGATTTCCTCTTCATCGAGGCGCTCTTCGCGCAGGCGAAAGGAAACGTTTTCGCCGACGGTCATGGAGTCAAACAGCGCACCCTCTTGAAAAACAAAACCAATCTTGCGCCGGAAGGCGAGCAGTTCGCGTTCCGTCTTCCCCGACACTTCTTCGCCGAGCACGTTTACTGAACCGGACGTCGCCTGCAACAACCCGGCGGCCATCTTTAGCGTGAGCGTTTTCCCTGTGCCTGTTTCGCCCAGGAGCACCAGGGTCTCGCGCTCCCGTACGGAAAAGGACACTCCGCTAAGAATCTCGCCTTCGTCAAATCCTATGCGTACATTTTCAAAGTTGACTACCGCCGCTCGGTCGGTTGCAGATCGGGGAAGGTCGTTCATTGCCTGGTCCAACGATTATAACGGCAATTTGTCCGCCCCGCAGGTTTCCTGCGAAACACTGGCGCGAGTGGTCGGATCACACGCACTAGAACAGTTTATTGCCTAGGTAGAGAGCCAGCTTGGTAAGGAACACATCCGCGCCGATAATGAGCACTGAAGATACGACGACCGCTTGCGTTGTGGCGCGGCCTACTCCTTGCGTGCCGCCACGCACGGTCAGGCCCTTGTAGCAGCCGACGGTGGCGAGGATAAAACCATAGACCAGAGGCTTGGCCATTCCCTGCATCAAGTCCGCGAAGTCGAGAGCATTCATCGCGCGGGTCCAGAATTGCACGGCGCCCAGGCGGAGCGAAAATATGGAAGCCACACATCCGCCGAGCAAACCCAGGAAATCGTTCAGCGCCGTGAGCAACGGGAGCACCAGAATTGTGGCGAGAACGCGCGGCGTGACCAGCTTGCGGCTGGGATCGGTGCCCATGGCGCGCATGGCGTCGACCTGTTCGGTGACCAGCATGGAGCCGAGCTCGGAGGCAATGCCGGAGGCGCAGCGTCCGGCGACTAAGATTCCAGTCAGGGTGGGGCCTAGTTCGCGCACCAGCGCTTCGGCAACAGCATCGCCCGTGAGCGCGGTTTGGCCGAAACGCACGAACTGCGCACCGGTTTGAAGAACGAGCACAGCGCCGATAAAAAATCCGGCCATCAGCACGATGGGCAGCGAGCCGACGCCGATGTCGTCCATCTGGTCGAGCATGTCTTGAAAATAACGCGGGCCGGTGGCGAGGTTGGCGAGCGAGCGGTAGGCAAGGGCCGAGTAATCCTGAACGCTGGCGACCCAGCGTTTCGTAGCATCGGTCAAGACATCGGTGATGGACAGAGTGATCTCTGGTTTGGCTTCGCGACCTGCGACCTGGAGAGGTGTGTCTGCCACGAGTCCCTATTCGCTGGAGGTCTATACTTGCGACCTGCGAAGATAGAGTGCTTCGTGAGAAGCGTAACCGTGCCGTGGAGGCACGTCAAGTAAGCGCTCCGCAGTTGACGCGCGAATGAAATTCCGTTCGACTTCACTAGTTCGCCCTGCAGATGAAAACGTGTTACTCGCTGTCCGATTTCGTCACGAGCCGTCCCATAATCGCGCACCCAGTTCTCATCGCTTCGGAACAAATCTCGCATAGGACTCGTAATTTCAATAACATCCGCGAATCCGCGGGGCGGATAATCGTTTGCACATAAATTTTGATAATGTTTGGGTGGGGTGGCAGCATGGGAAGCTTTTCGCAAGACATTCGTTACGCGTTCCGCGCGCTCGGGAAGTCGCCGGGCTTCGCGGCGCTC
>Ga0210410_10003713_pt1 | contig 13498 bp, 11 predicted proteins | sample IncBWC4MmetaG_FD_161058 | JGI IMG/M metagenome (GOLD analysis project Ga0210410, IMG submission 161058) | Forest soil microbial communities from Barre Woods Harvard Forest LTER site, Petersham, Massachusetts, United States - Inc-BW-C-4-M | ecosystem: Environmental > Terrestrial > Soil >... | reverse complement strand
CTGCTGGGGCGGCGGCACGCGGGCGACATCGTGTTTGACACCGGATATCCGTTCGAGATGGTGCTGGAGAATTCGCTGGCGCTGGATGCGGAGCGCGTGGCGGATGCGGTGGCCAGCACGAACGCCATGTAGTTGCGTAGTCGCTATTTGGGAGGATCCGCGGTGGCGTGCAGCACGATGGTGAGAGGCGGTACGTGATCGGGGCGGACGTAGCGGTTGACCAGGAAGCGCTTGCCATCTTTGGCTACGTCGTACGTGAAAATGTCGGTGGAGGAGATGGCGGCGCGAGCGCGAATTTGAAATAACGGCACGGGCGTGCCGCTGGAAAAAGTGCTGGCGGCGTCCACTGGGGCGGCCATGAGGATGCTGGTGAGTCCGACGTAAAAAAGTTCCTTACTGTCGCCGCGCCATCGCGGCTCCCGGCCTCCTCCGCGCGAAACTTGCCATTTGCCTGCCGCCCCCGGAAAGGTAGTGACGTAGACTTCCCATTCGCCCGATTCATTCGAGGAGTACGCCACCCATTTTCCATCGGGAGAAATCTGCGCGTTGTTGGCGCTGGCCTTGATAGAGAGAAACGGAATCATCTCGCCGCCGCTGGCAGGAACGAGAACCAAGTCCGCATTGGCAATCCCCTGATGAGTGCAGAGGATCTGCTTCTGATCCAAGGTCCAGGCGTTGGGATAAATGTCTCCCGCGACATTTCCGATTCTGACGAGCGCTTTTTCGCGCTCCAGGCCGTTAGCGCGCTTCAACGCCAGGAAGGGGCCATGGGATACGGAACGGTAGACGATGGATTGTCCATCGGGCGACCACACGCCGATGACTTCCTCGGCAGGGTCAAAGGTGAAACGTGAGTTGCTGCCGCCCTTTACGCTTTCAATCCACACGTCGATGTTATTGGCTTTGAGGTCGGTAATATCGACGGTGGCGTGCTCGCCATCTGGGGAAAGGGAAGGGTTGGCCAGGACGCCGACCTCGCCTACCCTGCCCAACTCTTTGCCCTGACGGTCAAACCAGGTAAGAGCGGACAAGGTGGCCTGGGTTCGTTCGTTGTAAATAATTGTGCCATTCTCGGCAGTCGTGAAGTCGCCCCAAAAAGTCGAGGGCTGAAACCCTACCGAATTCACTATCACGCGGGGCTCGCCAGAGAGTGTGGCTTTTGAGGCATCCAAGGGCGCAGCGATCAATTGCTGCTTATCATCCACATAAAGAAGACGGCCGCTGCTGTACGTCGCATTGGAGTAGGCGACGGTGAGCAACTTCTTGTCCTTGGCGCTGAGGGAACTCTCGAAGATGCCGTTGGCGCGACCTTGCGGGTCATGCTCGAAATTCCCGGCCCAAAATATAAAATGTTCCCCATCGGGAAGAAAAAAAGGCCAGCGGTGAGACTCTTCGTCCTTGCCGAACAAGTTTCCCGTCAATGGGGCGGCAGCACTGCCATCGGGGTGAACACACCACAAAGGGCCATCCGCCGCGGGCGCGAAGACAATAACGTTCTTGCGCCCCCAAGTACCACCTCTGGCGGTGGTAGCCGAGGCAAGCACTTGCGGGTTGCCGCCGGATGCGGGCATTTTGAGCAGCTTGCCATTGGCGAAGAAAGCCACGTAGGCGCCATCGGGCGACCAAAAGGGGTAACTCGCCCCTTGGGTGTTGGGCACGAGAACGGCGTCGGAGGCGCCGACACGCTGAACGTAAAGCATGGGTGCGCCGGTCCTCTCGTCCGGGGAAACAAAGGCCAGCATGCGGCCATCGGCGGAGAGTGCGAGGTGGCCCACTTCGCCGGGAACGGGAACGGAGAACTGCAAGCGCTCGACCACGGACGAGCTTTTGGAGAGAAAGGAGACGCCAGCGGCGATTATGGCGAGGACAGCGACGAGCAGGGTGGGCAGCATCCAGGAACGAAACGGTTTCTGGGCAGACGAGGAAGCTGCCCGGCTGGCACTGCTGGTGTCTGTTCCTGAAAAGGCACCGAGCGCGAAGGACAAATCTTTCGCGGATTGGAAGCGCTGGTCGGGATTTTTTTCTAGACAGCGGCGAACGATGCGGTCCATGGCGGGAGAGATTGGGCGCGCTGGGTCCGTTAAGTCCGGAGGATCCTCTTTTAGAACGGCGGTCATGGTTTCCGCGGGGGTGTCGCGCCGGAAAGCGCGGTGGCCGGATAACATTTCATAGAGGGTGGCGCCGAAAGCGAAGATGTCGGTGCGCGCGTCGGCGGGTTCGCCGCGTACTTGCTCCGGGGCCATGTAGCTGGGCGTGCCGATGACCGTCCCGACTGCGGTGCGCGAGCTGGCGATGGTGATGTCGTCGGACTCGGGAAGGCCGTCGGCGTTGGCCGCCAGTTTCGCCAAGCCAAAGTCCAGAATCTTGATCCTGCCGTCTTTGGTGACGAATAGATTTTCTGGTTTCAGGTCGCGATGCACGATTCCTTTTTGGTGGGCGGCGGCTAGGCCCTGGGCGATTTCGACGCCGTATTCGATGGCTTTGCGTTGTGAAAGAGCGGCCTGATCCATAGCGGCGCGCAGGCTCTGGCCTTCCAATAATTCAGAGACGAGAAAGGGAGTGCGGTCTTGGTGGCCGACGTCATAGATGGCAAGAATATTGGGATGATTGAGCGCGGCGACGGCGCGGGATTCCTGCTCGAAGCGGTGCAGACGGTCGGCATCGCCGGCAAACGATTCGGGAAGAATTTTCAGGGCGACGTCACGGCCGAGGCGCGTGTCCCTGGCACGATAGACTTCGCCCATGCCGCCCGCGCCGAGAAGGGCAATGATTTCGTAGGGACCAAGCTTGCTGCCAGGAGTCAGGGCCATCGTCGGTGGGCATTATAGACGCAAAGCTGGCCAATCTTGAAACTTCGCGAAGGTGCTGTATCTCGGAAGCGGGGCAGCGAGGGATGAGTCGTGGCGAGTCCGCTGGCCCCTTTGCGGTTGGGCCATGATTGATGTGATGTGTGTCCAGCGATCGTGCTCGGCTTATTTGTGCCAGTTCAATGTTACCCGGCGCCCGATTAGAAAGTTGCCAGTGGCATCGAGTTTTCCGTCAAGTAGAGTTCCTTGGAGCATGATGGTCATTACTCGGGAGCCATCGGGCTTTTCGCTGTGCATCTCCATCTTGACATCGCCCGAGGAGGAAATGTCGCCGGCGAGAAACATGGTCATCTCCGTTTGGCCGATGGCCCACTTGCTGGTGATTTTGTTGCCGTGAACGGTTCCCACCTGGCGATAGCACTGCCTTGGTTCTTTGGGGGTCTTGGCATAGCAGATTGGCCCGTAATAGTCGCCATCATTCGGACTAACGATGGGTGCAGGGGTGGCCGCAGCGGCTGATGCGCTCCGCCGGGGGGGCGTGCGAGGAGCGGACGCGTGCGGCGTCTCGGTTGGTTTGGCGGAGGAGGCAGCGACCGGGGGGGCTGTATTCGCTGGCGGCGGTTGCGGCTGCTCCGTTGCGGGTTTCTCGACGGTTGGTTTCACAGCCGCTAGCGATGTCGGTGCCGGCGTAGCTGGCGCAGACATGGCGCCCGCGCGTTCTGCTTTGTTGCGCTCGTTTACGGAGTACGCCCAGTAGCCGCCGCCGAGAAGCAGAAGCACCACGGCGGCCGCGATCCATTTTGCCGCATTGCCCGCGCCGCTTTCGGCCTTGCGGGAAGGGAGCGTGCCGCCGCCCTCGGATTCCGTGACGGAGAACGTGCGGATCGGCTGCGGGATGTTTTTGTAACTTCTTTCACCAAGAGATTGAAAGGAGAGCGACAGCTTGTTGCGAATCTGGTCGTGAACGCTTCCGGAGATGCAGATCCCGCCGGGTTCGGCGGCTGTTTGCAGCCGCGCGGCGACGTTGACGCCGTCGCCCAAAAGATCCTGGCCTTGGACCATGACGTCGCCCAGGTTTACGCCGATGCGGAAGCGCACCTGGCGCGCAGGCGGCAACTGATCGTTGCGCGTGCGCAGGGCGGTCTGAATGTCGGTGGCGCAGCGCACGGCTTCCACAGCACTGCCGAATTCGGCGAGGATGGCATCCCCGGCGGTGTTGAAAATGCGTCCGCGGTGCATGGCCACCAAGGACTCGAAGACTTGCTTGTGGCCGCGAAAGGTCCGCAGGGTTTGCTCTTCGTCTTCGCCCATTAGGCGGCTGAATTCGGCGACATCGGCGGAGAGAATGGTCGCTAGTTTGCGCTCGAGGAACTGTGCGCTTGGATTTGCTGGCTCATCAGGCATGAGGAACGCTCCACGGTCGGACTTGCCGCGTATCATAGCACCGCCGATACCGATCGTGGGGGAAGGTGTCGTAAGATTCGAGACGATCTCGACTCATTGCGACGAGGGCCGATGGATGAATGACGAGCTAAGAATGTAGGGAGGAGGCGAGGGACATTTTGTAATGGAGGCGCATGATAGTGAGGCCAAGGAAAGAGATGGTGTGGTCGGTGCGGAGGATGCCTTCGTCGTCTAGGTAGACGCGGAAGAGTTCATGGAGCGTTTTTATATAGCGAACGCGCCAGTGATTCGGGCCTGCCGCGAACATGCGATAAAAACCGGAGCGTCCCCAAGACGAACCGGACGAATCGAGCCCAAACGATCCATCGGTATGGGCCACGGGACGAAGATAGACGCTGGCACTGCCGTCACACGGGAAAGTGACTTTGACGCATGGACCGGGTTCTCCGGGGATTTGCAGCGTCGAATACAATCCGGCGTAAATGACATGGCCGGAGGATTTCAAACGGCGAAGCCATCCGGTGTAAGCCAAGCGGTTGGAGGTTTGGTCGGTGAGTTGAACAATTTCGGTGCTCATACCCCTGGCGACTTCCAGAGAAGAAATGGGAAAGTTGAGTTGTTCCATGCGGCGGCTGATAAACTCCACGAGCAGCCAGAGAAAAAAACGGCCAATGAGGGAGACTTCGGTCCAGACTTCGAGATGATAGTCGGCAGTGTGTTCGTAGAAGTGGCGAATGGCGGGATGAATGGCGTGGGGATCAAAGTCGGGGCCGCGAAGCGCGTCAAAATCGGCAATGAGGCCGGCGTTGGGGGGTGTTTGTATCTGTAAATTCTCTTCACGCGCAATGCGATCGTAGATGGCTGTGCCGACAGGGCCGCGATTTCCGAGCGGACAGGCTAACCAGGGAAAATCGGTTTTGCGAATGCGTTTTCCGGCAATGCGGAAGCAGAAGTGAACGCTGCGCTCGAAGATTAAGGAAATTAGGTAGTAAAGCGCGGAGCGCTTTTGCTCTGATTGTGCCACCGACGCTGGAGTGGCGGTGGCGGCTGCCGCTGATGAACCGGGGAGGGAAGGCGCGGGGTCCATGCTGCTATCTTCTCATTGGTGCGGAGCCGTCGCGGAGTTGAGATGGGGATATGTTCGCCGGATAAACTACGTGAGGGCAAGGAATTTGCGATTCTTGGATTGACCGCGCGGCGGATAGCGTCAACAATGCTTGTGCCATGACACAAAAACTAGCGGACAAGAAATTGGCGGTTTTAGGCACGGGGAAGCTTGGCGGGATTTTGCTGCGGGCTTACTTGAAGCAGGGACTGTTCGGCGCGAAGCGCGTGACGGCGACGGTGAAGCACGCGGAGAAGGCGTCGGCACTGGCGAAAGAGCTGGGCGTTTCGGTGACGACGGAGAACCGCAAGGCGGTGAAGGGCGCGGACATTGTGCTGCTGGGCGTGAAGCCGCAGGTTGTGGGCGATGTGCTGAAAGAGATCGCGCCGGAGTTGGGTGAGAAGACGCTGGTGATTTCCGTGGCGGCGTCGGTGCCGACGAGCTATATCGAGCAGCACCTTGGCGGGAGCGTGCCGGTGGTGCGGGTGATGCCGAACACGTGCTCGACAGTGGGTTGCGGGATGGCGGGAATTTGCCGCGGAGCGAATGCGACGGCGGAGCATGTGGAGATGGCCAAGGCCATGTTTGACGCCGTGGGGCGCACCGTGGTGGTGGATGAAAAAAATATGGATGCGGTGACGGGACTTTCGGCGAGCGGGCCGGCGTTTGCGTACATCATCCTGGAGTCGCTGGCGGAGGCTGGAGTGAAGGTAGGCTTGCCGCGCGACGTGGCTACACTGCTGGCGGCGCAGACGATGAAGGGCGCGGCGAGCGTGGTGCTCGAGACCGGGGATCACCCCGCGCTGCTGAAGGATGCGGTGACTACGCCGGCGGGGTGCACGATCGATGGGATTCTGGAACTGGAAGAAGGGAAGCTGCGCGTGACGTTGATTAAGGCGGTGGTGAAAGCTACGCAGCGGGCGGGGGAGTTGCTGTTTGAAAAGTGAGCAGGCGACCTGGAGCGGCATCATTCTGAAAATCAATCACCGTGGCGGGGCAGATGTCGAGTAGCGTCTTGTTTTATAGTTTGGCGGGGATCGCCGTGCTAAGCGCGGCGCTGATGATCACACGGCGCAAAGCGATGCAGAGCGCAGCGTGCCTGGGTGCGACCCTGCTGGCTACCGCGGGGATTTTTTTGCAGCTTCAATCGCGAGTGCTATTTGCCACGCAGCTTCTTCTTTTTGCCGGCGCGGTCGTGGCGCTGTTCGTTGCGGTCATGAAGCTTCTGTGTCTGGATGGCGTGCAGGGAAAAACACAATTCCTTCGTAAAATCGCTATTTCACTGCTGATCCTCCTCATTCTGGGAGGAGAAAGCGCGCTGATGTTCTGGTCGGCGCGGAAAACACCTGTTGCCCGGCTGCTCGCCTTTGGAGCCACCACCGCGGCGAAGATTGCGCCGGATGCACGCGCCGTGATGCGGGGGCTGTTCGGGTCGTACCAACTGGCCTTTGCGGTTACCGTGGTGGTGCTGATTGTCGCAGCTGTTGGCGCTGTGGCAATGACGAAGCAGAAAGTGGAAAGCGGCGATGCTCTCGATTGAACATTATTTTTTTCTGAGTTTTGCTTTGTTTCTGCTCGGCGTGGTCGGTGTGGTGATGCGCCGGAACGCGCTTGTCGTGCTGATGTCGGTCGAGTTGATCCTCAACGCCGTGAATATCAATCTGGTGGCATTTTCGCGGTGGTTTGGAGACGCTTCGGGGCAGGCGGTGGCGATCTTGCTTGTCGTGGTGGCCTTCGCCGAGGCGGTGGTGGGGTTGGCAATCATCGCTGCTGTTTTTCGGCGCCACGACGCGAAGACCGGCGATGAGAAAGATATGCTTTCGTGGTAAAGAAGAGGTGGGTGGAAGCGGCGGAAGCAGTCGATTTTCCTGGAAGCACTGCGGAAATTTCCGCCGTGCCGAGATTTCCTCAACAACTCAAGGCGAAATAGAATCTCAAGATGCATATCTCTGCGATCCAAGCGTTGCGGGCGTACCTGCAGGGTGACGGTGCGGTCATTCTGCCGGAGATGGAGCTTTTGCTGTTCGCGCTGGGAATTTTGCTGATCGACCGCTGGATTGCCGCGCGGGAAAAATACTGGAACGCGGTGCTGGCGCTGGCGGGGATCTTTTTTAGCGGGGTGACGCTCTGGCTGCTGCGCGGTCGTGTGGAGCAGGCGCGGAGCGATTCGGCGGGCGATCCCATCGTTCTGGGGTTTCACGACACGGCGATCGTCGATCCCATGTTTCTTTTCTTTGCGGTGATTTTTCTAGTGGCCACGGCGATGGTGATTTTGCTTTCCGTGCGCTATATGGAGATCGAAGAAGAACAGCACGGGAAATACTACGCGCTGCTGTTGTTTGCTTGCGTGGGCATGCTGATCATGGCGTCGGGGATCGACTCCATCGTTCTGTTTCTCGGCGTCGAAGTCATGGCGATGAGTTTGTATGCCCTAACGGGAGTTCTGCGCAGAGAGAAAGGGTCGCGCGAGGCGGCATTGAAATACTTACTGCTGGGAGGATTTAGTTCCGGCGTACTGGCATATGGATTTTCGCTCCTTTACGGAATATTCGGCACGACGAGCGTTGGCCGCATGGGAGCCATGCTGGATTTTGGGGCGCGACGGGGGCTGCAGTTTGGCGGATTCAACGGGTGGCTGGTCATCCTGGCGTTTCTCGTAATCGTAGTGGCTTTATTTTTCAAGATTGCGGCGGTGCCGTTTCATCAATGGGCTCCGGAGGTGTACGAAGGAGCGCCGACACCGGTTGCTGCGTTCGTGAGCGCTGCCGCGGTGGTCGCAGTGTTTGCGTTGCTGTTGCGGCTGTTTCTTTTTGTTTTTTTATATGCGCACGATGCGTGGGTGCATTTGATTGCGGGTGTGGCGCTGGTATCACTCCTGTGGGGGAGCTTCGCGGCGCTGCGGCAGAGAAACTTGAAACGTATGCTGGCGTATTCCTCGGTCGTGCATGTGGGATTCCTGTTGCTGGGGTTTGTGGCGGGGAACGAATCGGGGTTTGTGGGGGTTGCGTACTACTTGATTGCTTACGTTTTCATGACGCTCGGCGCATTCGCGGTGCTGACCGTTTTGCGGCAGAAAGATTCGAGCGGCGAAGAGCTCGATGACGTGAATGGTTTGTTTCAGAGAAGTCCCGCGACCGCGGTGGTCCTGGTCATCTTCATGATGTCGCTTGCGGGGATTCCGCCGACGGCGGGATTTCTGGGGAAATATTACATTTTTCAAGCGCTGATCGAAGCCAAGCATCCGTGGATTGCGTGGGCCGCCGCCGCTTCCGTCCTGCCCGGGATTTACTATTACTTGCGGCTCGTCGTGCGTGCTTGGAAAAAACCTGGCTCGTACGCGCCGCGCCTGGCAATGGGTAGCGCCGAAGCGGTGGTTTTGGGCGTGACGTTGTTTGTATCGCTCGCCGCCGGGTTGTATGCTGAACCCTTCAAGCGTCTGGCGCACTATGCCTTTGGACTCTAAACCCGACAGCAACGCGCCGAAAATTCCCTCCGTCCAAAAAGTCAAAAAAGTCTCCAATCAGGCCGCGCTCGCTATGGAATTGCCGTTTACCCTTGTCGGGGCTTTGGGAGTCGCCGTGGCAGCGGGTTACTTCCTCGACCGATGGCTGCACACCAAACCTATTTTTACGCTGATTTTTGGCGTGCTAGGCTTCTTTGCGGGTGTTCGAGAAGTCGCAAGGCGCCTTCCAGGAAGTGGTGATGGCGAAAGCCGCAGTTGAACTAACGCTGGCCGGGCGAACCGAGAACCGTATCTCCTGGTTGACTCTTGTTCTTGGATCCGTGGCGTGTGTTTGCACTGGTCTATTCCAGAATCGAGTCTGGGGCGCGGGTATTTTCATTGGCTCGCTGCTCGCGTGGCTCAATTTTCGTTGGCTCAGGCGCGGTTTGGATGCTCTGGTCGAAGCCTCGACGGCTCAGGCCGGCCGTAAAACCCCCCAGGTTCCCCTGACAAGTTACTTTTTTGCGTTTTTTCGCTACGGCTTGATAGCCCTCACTGTCTATGTTATTTTTACTTATCTGCACGTTCCGCTTCTCAGTATGGTGGTGGGGTTGTGCGCTCTTGGAGCCGCGACAATTGCGGCGAGTGTGTACGAAATCTTGCGTCCAGCGGAGTAGAAGGATCCCGGATCCACGGGATCACACATGAGATGGAACATCACGTTAACCGGCTGACCCAGCTTGTGAACCACTACTTTGGCCATTATGCCCTGGCATTGCTTGCGGCACTGCACATTACGCCTCGCGATCCAGCGGAACCTATTCGCCAACACGTTGTCATGGCTTTTTGCGTCCTCATCATTGGCACTGTGGTGGCCTTATTTATTCGCGCACGGCTCTCCGTTGAGCGTCCGGGAGCGACGCAGCAGGTGGCGGAACTCCTTCTTACGAATAACATGGGATTCGGCATTCGCGATTTGCTCGTGGAAAACACCGGACATGACGGAGCTCGTTACGTTCCTCTGGTTGGCTCGATTACGCTCTTTATCCTGCTTTCCAATTTGATGGGCGTCATTCCGTTTCTCTCGGCGCCTACCGGCGAAGTCACGGTGCCCCTGGCTTGTGCTTGTATAACGTTTATCTATTTCAACTGGCAGGGCATGCGCCGCCATGGTGTATTGGGCTATTTGAATACGTTCGCCGGTTCGCCGCACGGGATTGGCGGCTGGGCTCTTGCCGTCCTGCTTTTTCCGGTGGAAATCATCAGCACCACGGCGCGCCTGCTCTCCCTAACCGTGCGTCTGTGGGCCAACATGTTCGCTAGTGATCTGATCTACGGTATTTTCTTAAGCCTACTCGCAGGCGGGGTCACTTTTGGCTGGTCCAAGCATCCCGCTCTCGGCATTATTTTGGGGATCTTCCCCGCAACCATTCCGGTTCTTTTTCTTGGACTTCACATCTTTGTATCCGTCGTCCAGGCTTACGTGTTTACCGTTCTCCCGGCTGTTTATCTCGGTCTGGCGACCGCGGAAGAACACTAATCGATATTTGCCGGACGCAGTTCCCGGTAATTTGCTGCTCCAGTGTGAGACCGGCTGCACGGTGTCCGGGAACCACCTCCTGGCGGCAATTCATAAGGAGGCAGTAATGAAGAAAATGATGGTTGTAATGACTTCGCTCGTGGCGGTACTGCTCGTGGCTCCTGCCGCGTTTGCGCAGGGTGCGGAGCAGGCGGGCGGTGGCGGTAAAGGACTGGCCGCAATCGCGGTGGCCTTCGGCATGGGCATCGCGGCCTTCGGCTGTGGTCTCGGACAGGGACGAATCGCGTCGGCTGCCTGTGAAGGCATGGCGCGCAATCCTGGAGCGTCGGGTCCGATTCGCGCGGCGATGATTCTGGGGTTAGTTTTCGTCGAGACTTTGGTGCTGTTCACGCTTGCGATGATCGCTCTCAAGGTGTAGCGGCATAGTTCACTGGATTTCGAAGATGGCCCGGAGGCTGAAGCTTCCGGGCCATTTTGTTTTTTGCATGCAAAAACATCAAGACAGAAATTCAGATTGCGCACGAAGGATTCGCACCTGAACGGCGAAGATTAGTGTCCGAACAGAGTGGGGCGGAGGATGAAATTGAGGACGGGGTTGGGGAAGAGTCCGAAGAGGACTGTGCCGACGCAGGTGATGGCGAGAACCAGGTTTACTGTGAGCGGGAAGCGCGCGGGCGCTTCAGCGGCGGTTTCCGCGCTGGGTTCGCGCATGTACATGAGCACGATGAGCCGCAGGTAGTAGTAGGAACCGATGATGCTGTTGACGGCCATGAGCACGGCAAGCCAGATGAGATGCGAATTGACGGCGGCTTTGAAGATGTAGAACTTGCCGAAGAAGCCGGCGGTGACGGGCAGTCCCAGGAGCGAAAGCAGATAGAGGCTGAGCGCCGCGGCGACGAAGGGCTGGCGCTGCGCGAGGCCGGCGTAGTCGTCGAGCGAGAGATGTTTTTCGCCGGCCCCGCCGAGCTGGGAGACGATGGTGAACGCGCCAATCTTCACCAGTGCGTAGCTCAGCAGGTAGAAGAGAACCGCGGCATAGGCTGCCGCCGCGCCATCCTTGAGATCGTTTTTCATGAAGGTGACGGCGGCGAAGGCCACGAGGATGTATCCGGCGTGGGCGATCGAGCTGTACGCCAGCAGGCGCTTGACGTTGGTCTGCACCAGCGCGCCAAGATTTCCAAGGAACATGGTGAGCGCGGCAAGAATCCAGAAGGCCCAGAACCAGAAGTGCGTGGCGGCGGGAACAGTGGCAAAGATGCGCAGCAGGAGCGCGAAGGCCGCGGCTTTTGGCCCCGCGGAGAAGAGCGCGGTGACCGGCGTGGGCGCGCCTTCGTATACGTCCGGCGTCCAGATCTGAAACGGAGCGGCGGCAACTTTGAAGCCGAGGCCGATCAGAATCAGAGCGAGACCGAGTTCGACAAGCGTGCTGGATTCATTTACCGAGCCCATTTTCGAAAGATTGGTAGTGCCGGTTGCGCCGTAGACCAGGGCGATGCCATAAAGGAAGAAAGCCGTGGCAAACGAGCCCAGCAGGAAATACTTCATTGCGGATTCGCTGGACTTGAGCGTATCGCGGCGATAGCCGGCGAGGATGTAGCTGGAAATCGAACTCATCTCGAGGCCGATGAAAGCCGTCAACAATTCCTGAGCGGAAGCGAGGACACCCATTCCGGCCGTTGCGAAAAACAGCAGTGCGTAAAATTCCGCGGATTCCAGATGTTCGCGCTCGAGATACGGGCCGGCAGCGAGAATAACGAGGAATGCGACTCCACCCACGAGCAGATGGAAGAATTGGCTGAAAGCGTCTATCTGGACCAATCCGAAGAAGCCGGGACCGGCGTTGGCCGCAGCGACATACGACGCGAAAGTCCCGAGCAGCGCGCCGCCGGCTGCTACGGCGGACAAGAAGTGGCGGTTGCGCGTGAACGGCTGAAGCAGCATCAGCAAAATGCCGAAGACGCACCACACCAGTTCCGGAAGTACGCGATACAGATCTGCGGTGCTGGGGAACATTTAGCGGCTGCCGAGCCTTTCCGGTGAAATTTCTCCTGCGGTGCGATCCGAACCCTTTGCTGCTTGCGGCGCTTGCCGCACAGGAGCGACAGCTTCCGCGGGCCCCGAAGGTTTTACGCGCTCGATGAGTAATTGGGAAGCATCCGCCGTACGGTAAGTGATGAACGTCGAGCCGAGGCCCATCCAGAGAATAACGACCGCCATGGTTGCCAGAATCCCGGTTTCCAGTGGGGAGGCGTCGGGGAGCGCGCGGTTCTTCTCGTGCGTGATGTCGCCATAGAAAACGCGCTGATACGACCATAGCAAGTAGCAGGCGGAGAGAATGACGCCCAGCGCGGCCCAGGAAGCCCATTGCCAATGCGTTTGATAAGTGCCCAGGAGGATCAAATATTCCCCGACGAAACCATTAAGCATCGGCAAACCCAGCGAAGAGAGAGCGACGAACAGGAAGAACGCGGCGAAACGCGGCATGGGCGCGCATAGACCGCCGTATTCGGCGATTTCGAAGGTGTGGCGGCGGTCATGAAGCATGCCGACCAGCAAGAAGAGCGCTCCGGTGGAGATGCCGTGCGCCAGCATCTGATACACCGCGCCTTGCATGGAAATATTGTGGAACGCGAAAATGCCGAGCACCACGAACCCGAGGTGGCTGACGCTGGAGTAAGCCACCAGTTTTTTCAGATTGGGCTGCACCATGGCGACCAGCGCGCCATAGATGATGCCGATGATGGCCAGCGTCGCGACATACGGCGCGGCGCGCCTCGATGCTTCCGGAAAGAGCGGCAAGCAAAAGCGCATCATGCCGTACGTGCCCATCTTCAGCAGCACGCCTGCGAGCATGACCGAGCCGGCTGTGGGCGCTTCCACGTGCGCATCGGGCAGCCAGGTGTGCAGCGGAAAGAGCGGCACCTTGATGGCGAACGCCACGAAGAAAGAAAGGAAGAGCAGCATCTCTACGCCAGGCGTAAGCCCTGGAACACCGCCGTGCTGCAAAATGCTTTGAATGGTGGGCAAGTCGAAGGTGTTTGTGACGTTGTATAGCCACAAAATGCCGACCAGCATTAGAATCGAGCCCGCCATGGTGTACAGAACGAACTTGACGGCGGCATAGATGCGGCGCTCGTGGCCCCAGATGCCGATGAGAAACGCCATGGGAATCAGCATGACTTCCCAGAACAAAAAGAAGA
>Ga0210410_10003712_pt1 | contig 13500 bp, 7 predicted proteins | sample IncBWC4MmetaG_FD_161058 | JGI IMG/M metagenome (GOLD analysis project Ga0210410, IMG submission 161058) | Forest soil microbial communities from Barre Woods Harvard Forest LTER site, Petersham, Massachusetts, United States - Inc-BW-C-4-M | ecosystem: Environmental > Terrestrial > Soil >... | reverse complement strand
ATGTCGAAAAACCGGGGCAGCTCCGACTGGTTCCTGAACCCGCAGAAACGAACTCCCTCCAGTCCGCTCTCCGCCGCCTGCTTTTCCAGGGACGCACGCTCTTCGCCATCGCCAACAATGACAAGATAGGGATGCGGCTCCCTCCCCGGCGCCGGCGCCAGATTCCTGTAAGCGTTCAACAGGTCCGCGCATCGCTTCCGGCTTTGCAGCTTCGACGCAAATAGAATCACCGGCCGCGCGGCGTCAAGCCCCAACTCCTTCCGCAGCGCGGCGCGTCCCTCGCGAGCCTCCATGCAACGGCTTTGAAAGTAGTGGTTATCCACCGCGTAAGGCATTCGATACAGCGGAAAATCCTCACCCAGATAATGGCGCCAATAGGCTGCATTCAGCGTTCCGATCGGCAGCGCGCCGTCGAGCAGTCCTCGCAGCAGCTTGAAGAACATCTGCTTTGCCAAAAGTGTTGCCCCGCCGCGGCCGCGATCCCCAAGCCACGGCTCTGCCCGGACCAGCACCGGTATGCCGAGTGCCTTCGCCGCCAGCATCGCCTGCATCGCATTCACCGAGGAGTACCCATGCACCCAGAGCACATCGAAGCCCGCCACGCCTTTGCTCCCGCGCAGGCGGCTGAAGATGCCATAGTTCAGTGGACTCATCACACCGGGATTGGAGTTGTCCCGAAGCACAGGCAAAAATTCATGACGATACCCGTCCAGCAGGGGTACGTCCCACTTCACGCCCACGCCGAACCCCTCGTCCTTGTAGCCGCGAACGGAAAAGTCCGAGCCGAAGAATACGGTCAGGTCGATGTCCGGCTCCTGAGCGATCCGGCGCAGCATCGGTGCCTGGTATTGAATGGGATGGCTCACCAGATAAGCCAGCCTCACTTTGTTCTTCAATCTGCTTCCCATCTCTGACGAAGGTAAAACCATATCTTGTCGGGTCTCGTCGGCTTGCGCGCCTGGCTGTTCAGTCGGTCGCTATATTCCAGCGGTGACGAGCAGAACCGACACAATGCCAAGCAAAGTACCGATTCCCCCTGACTTAATCGCTGCCTTCATGGAGCTGGTAGGCAGGAAGACGATATCTTCAGGCTGTAGTACAGGGTCGGGCGCCTTGCCGTCGATTATCTTCTTGAGATCGACGCGAACCACCTGGCGTCCAGTCCCCACGGAGCGAATAATCCGGAGATCGCTCTGCTTGCCTTCAAAGCCGGAGCCGCCGGTAAGCGCAGCTACCTTCATCAAGGTCATCGGCGAGTTCTGTGTAAGCGGTATCGCGCCCTGAGTCTTGAACGCTCCCAGCAGATAAACAACTCCAACCCGTGGAACCACAATCGTGTCTCGCGGGAAGATCGGTATATTCGCTTCAGTACTCTTTGCAGGATCTGTTCCCATGTCGACGACGATCGGCTGCGCTACACCGGGACGATTGATCGTAATCACGTGACTTGCCGTAGTCGGAAGCCCGCCCCCTCCCACCACCACAGTTGTAGCCGTTGACGAAAATCCGCCGCCGCCGCCTACAGCCGCCAATACATCGTACAGCCGTCTCTCCCCGATGATCGCCACAACGCCGTGCAGCTCTCCAATGACAGTGGCCGTCTGGTTTGGCGACTCCGTAATCTGGATCGTGACCTGAGGATCGCGATACATCCCGGCGCTTATCAATTTCTTTGCAATCAGGTCCTGAGCCTGATGTACCGTGAGACCTTCCACCTGTACGCCGCCGATCAACGGAAGTTGAATCATGCCATCGAGCCCGACGCGTACCGTCGGAGTATAGTCAGCACTCTCGTAGAGGTGAATCGTGATCAGGTCATCATGCCAAAGATAAACATCCCGATTTGCCGGAAACAGAATCGCCGGATCGGTCGTTATCGTTACTGGCGGATTGACCTGCGTCGACATCCCGAGCGCAGGTCCGCTAAACTGAGCCATCGCGGAGCCGGATAGAGTCATCGCCAGAAACATGGCAAACGCCAGCCAACCGCAGCGGCGGCCAATCCGCAGCCTGCTCTCGACCGCCCTGCCACACCGGAGATTATCCTGTCTCTGTCTCATCGCTCAGTCTCCCCAGATTCACGCGCCTCGCCACTGGAGGGCTTCCGCGATTCCCAGCTTTCGGAATCCACACTCGAATACGAGTAACCTGAGTACCCGTAATACCCGTAGTATTCGGGCGAGTTCAGATCGACAGCATTCAGCACAATACCGGTAATGCCGGCGCCCGCGCGCAGCAGGATATCTCTCGCCCGCCGCACAACATGTTTGCTCGACTTGCCGTGACGCACCACCAGTACCACGGCATCCGCCTGCCGCGCGAGGATAACGCCGTCCGTAACCGAAAGGATCGGCGGAGAGTCGATGACCACGTAGTCGTAAATCTCTCCGCAGCGTCTCAGGATGGCGTCCATCGCCCCGGAGCTCAACATCTCCGTCGGAAAAGGTGGAACCGGTCCGCTCGGCAGAATATCGAGATTCGGAATCTCCGGCACTCCTTGCACCGTCTCTTCCAGTTTCGTCGCTCCGGTCAGCACCGTCGTCAGGCCTATCTTGCCGTTCAACCCGAATCGGTGATGAATATTAGGCCGGCGAAGGTCCCCATCGATCAACAGAACACGCGTGTCCCGTTGTGCCAGAATCGCCGCCAGATTGCTGGCTGCCGTAGTCTTGCCCTCCGACGGCGTCGCGCTGGTAAGCACGATAAACTTCGGAGGATGCCCGGCAGTCGATAGCAGAAGCGACGTGCGCAGCGAGCGGAAAGCTTCGGCGAACTGCGACTTCGGCTGCGTCAGGATGCCGATATTCCGTTGCGCCGTCGTCAGGGTTCCTGCGTGATCGACAGAAGACCGTCGCGCCCGCGGAATGATCGCCAGCGATGGCAGCTCTGTAATGCTTTCAATCTCCGCGATGCTTCGCAGTCCGGTGTCCAGGCTCTCCATCAGGAAAGCGATCACGATGCCAGCGATCAAACTGAAGGCCAGCGCCGTCAGGATCACCGTCGACTGCGGCCGCAGCACAGGGTTTGCAGGAGGCAACGCCCGATCGACAACTTCAATGTCCAGTGATTCCAGCCCGGACTGGACGCTCGCGGTCCGCAGACGTTGCCTCAAATTGTCGTACAGGTTCCGGTTTGCCTCAAACTCCCGCTGCCGCAGCGTGTATTCCACCAGCTGGTCCCGCAACTTATAGGCGTCCGACTTCTCAGCCTCCAAAGCCGCAGTCGTCTGATCTTCATTCGCACGCGCGACGACGTAGTTCTGCTTCGCCTGGACCAGAAGCCGGTTCTGCTCGGCATCGATCTCTTTGACCAGTTCATCAATCTGCGCCTTCAGCGCCTTCGCTTGAGGATGGTTCGGCCCGAGCGACGATTCCATCTGTGCATAGCTCGCCCTCGCTCCGGCAACCTGTGATCGCAGCTGATTCAACTCCGCCGGCGCCGTCCCCGGCGTCAGTTCAATCGTGCCTTCAATCGTGTTCGGATCGGTTCCGCTCAGAACGCGGTACCGCGCCTCCGCGATAATCCGGGCCAACTTCGCAGCCCCAGCCGCTCTGGAAAGATCGTCGAGCGAGTTGCTGATCTGATTATGGTTCGGATCGAACGCCAGGATCCCCAGTCGCCGCTGCATGTCGATCAGCTGCTCCTGCGACGTCTCCACCTCTTGTTTCAGGCCTTCCAGGGTGCCTGAAAGAAAGTCCGAAACATGCTGTGAAGACTCGAATCGCGTCTGATAGCTGCGCTGAATGTAGTCTGAAATGACCCGGTTGACGATGTCTGCGGACATCTTCGGATTCAAGCTGCTGTAGCTGATACGGATAATATCGGTCTTCGGAACCAGGGCGACGTGCAGATTGCTCTGCAGACGGTGAACCGTATCCTGGCGAGTCTGGCCGTCGTCCAGTGACGTGTGGGGAACCGGCCCCTTCACCTCAAGAAAATCAGGGTTATTCGACAGATCCATCTCGCGACAAACCCTCAACATCAAGGAGTCGCTCTTCAGAATCTCGAGCTCGGTCAGCAGCCTGGAACTGGAATCGCCGCTGTAATCTCCTACTGCACTCACCCGGTACTCATTCGACGAGCCCGACCGCACCTGAATCCGCCCATACGAGTCATACAGCTTCGGTTGAGACTCTGCCTTGAAGATTCCGTACGCCAGTCCCAGAAGGACGGCAATAATCAGAACCCACCGCCGTTTCCGAAGAACGATCAGAGCCTCAGACAACGTAGTATCTGTAACTGTCGTACTGAACTTGTTTTGGCTCGTCTCCGGAAGACCCGAGAGCGGCGGCTGCGTATTTTCGGAACCCATTAACCCCTAGTCTACCCGAGTGGGCCTTTTAGGAGAAAGATTAGATGGACACGCTGCGGCATCGGTTGCAAAACAGTGGGATCGCCATAACGCCTCTGGGTTATCCTGCCTTCGGTTATCCTCAACAATGAGGAATAACACCACAGCACTATGAGTGAAACCATCAAAATTGCCGTCGTCGGGTCGGGTTACGTCGGTCTGGTCGCCGCTGTCTGCTTTGCCGAAATGGGGCACGATGTCATCTGTGTGGACAATGACGAGGGAAAGGTAGCCGCTCTTCAGGGCGGCGACTCCCTCATCCACGAGAACTACCTGCCGGAGCTGCTCGAAAAGTACCGCAACACCCGCGTCCGCTTCATGACCGACCTCGCCGAGGCCACCCGCGAGTGCGAAGCCATCTTCATCGCCGTGGGCACCCCGCAAAGCGAAGCTGGCGATGCCGATCTCTCCTACGTTGAAGCCGTTGCCTGCGAGATAGCCCGTTCGCTCACCAGCTACAAGGTCATCGTCGAAAAAAGCACAGTGCCCGTCTACACCAACGAGTGGGTCACCCGTTCGATGGAGCGCAACGGCGTCGCCCGTCACCTCTTCGATGTCGTCTCCAACCCCGAGTTCCTTCGCGAGGGAACGGCCGTAGCCGACTTCCTCCATCCCGACCGCATCGTCGTCGGCGCCGACAGCGAACGCGCCGCGGCGGTGCTCACCCGCATCTATCTTCCCCTCACCACCGGCGCCTACTACAAGCGAAACGACGCCATCCCCGGCTTCTACAGCGTCACCGAACCGCCTCCGCTCCTGATGACCTCCACCAAGAGCGCTGAGATCATCAAGCACGCCTCCAACGCCTTCCTGGCCATGAAGATCTCCTTCATCAACGCGGTCTCAAACCTCTGCGAAGCCACCAACGCCAATGTCGAACAGGTTGCGCGCGGCATGGGCCTCGACAGCCGCATCGGCCGAAGATTCCTTCGTCCCGGCATCGGCTACGGCGGCTCCTGCTTTCCCAAGGACGTCGCCGCCTTCCGCTCCGTGGCCGAGCAGCTGGGCCTCGACTTCAATCTCCTCAGCGAAGTCGAAAAGATCAACAGCCAGCAGAAGAGGCGCTTCCTCAATAAGGTACGCTCCGCCCTCTGGACCCTCCGCGGCAAACGCATCGGCGTTCTCGGCCTCGCCTTCAAGGGAGAGACCGATGACATTCGAGAATCGCCCGCGATCGATGTCGTCGAAATGTTGCTCGCCGAAGGCTGTTCCATCGCTGCCTACGACCCCGCAGCCATGAAACGCACCGAGGAGGAGCTTCCCGCCGGCCCCAATCTTCGTTACGTCGAAGACGCCTACGCCGCCGCCAAGGATGCCGATGCCCTGGTCATCCTCACCGACTGGGCCGAGTTCGCCACCCTGGACCTTGACCGGCTCAACAAGACCCTTCGTTATCCCATCATTATTGACGGTCGTAACCTCTACGATCCCGATATCATGGTCAAATACGGTTTTACTTATCTCAGCATCGGCCGCCCGGCAGCCTATCCCGTGCGGGAGGTCGCTTCACCGGCGTCCGTCAGCTAATTCCTGCGTTTGCGGACCCATCGAACAACATCCTCGCAAGCTGCAGCTCGTCTCCATCCGGAACGGTGGAAAGGGCGCAGGATTCAGCGCAAGAAGGGTTGTAAATGATGTCGCGAAACATTCTTGTCACGGGAGCGGCCGGCTTCCTCGGCTCTCATCTTTGTGACTCTTTGCTGGCAGAGGGAAACTCGGTCATCGGTGTCGATAACCTCAGCACGGGCAAACTCGCCAACCTTAGCCACCTCGGACGCGAAGCCCGCTTCAGCTTCCTCGAACGGGACATCACGAAGCCATTCGACGCGGGCAAGGTCGATTTCATCTTCAACTTCGCCTCGCCGGCCAGCCCCGCCGACTACACCCGTCTCGGCCCCGAAACCCTCCTCGTTGGCTCCGCAGGCACCCTCAATACTCTCGACCTCGCCCGCAGGTATGGTGCCGGCTATCTACACGCCTCCACCTCCGAGTGCTACGGCGACCCCGAGGTTCATCCCCAGATCGAAACCTACTGGGGCCACGTCAATCCCATCGGCCTGCGTTCCGTCTACGACGAAGCCAAGCGCTTCTCCGAGGCCGCCGTCATGGCCTACCACCGTTACTACGGTGTCGATACCCACCTCGTCCGTATCTTCAACACGTATGGTCCCAGGCTTCAGCCCAACGACGGCCGCGTCATCTCGAACTTCATGATGCAGGCCCTCCAGGGCCAGCCGCTCACCATCTACGGCGAAGGCTCTCAGACACGCAGCTTCTGTTACGTCTCCGATCTCATCGACGGCATCCTGCGCCTGTCGCGCTCGAACGAGCATCTCCCCATCAACATCGGCAATCCCGAGGAATGGACCATCCTCGAATGCGCTCGCGAGATTCTTGCCGTCACCGGCTCCGGCGCCGAGATCATCTTCAAGCCACTCCCGCAGGACGATCCGGCCCGCCGCCGTCCCGACATCTCGCGCGCGAAAGAGCTACTCGGCTGGGAACCAAAGATCAAGCTGCGCCACGGTCTGGAAAAATCCCTCGAATACTTCAAGGCATGCGTCCGGTAACTGGCTTTGTCGTGGCTAACGCACTTCCGGATAGCTGCGCAACCGGGGGTACCAGGTCAATTGCACCGAAACGGAAGTGTCTTGCTGCAGCCCCGGTTTATAGGCTGGCGCCTTCCATCCTTCATATTGCACCCAGGCGTTCAACTCCACTTCTTTGCCGAACCGTTTCACCACGCTCGCCTTGAACTGGTTCTGAGTCGTTCCTAGCGGAACAAAGTCTTTCGCGGTCTTTTTGTTCAAATACTCCAGTTGAATCCACTCGTCGGCCGAAAGATGGTAAGTGATCCACGCCTGCCCACCCTTTGCTTCACGGCCAATCCAGTCCCCAAGGATGAATCCCTTATTGGTGTAGCCCTCTTTTTGTATGACCTCCCAATAATTGAACTGTCCCCCAAAGCTTCTCGCCACTCCCGGATCGGTGGTTACGGCCTCTACTCTGAAATCCAACTTCCTCACCCCGGGAATCTGCGAGATGTACAAGCCGGTCCGGTAGGCTGCACGTCGCGGCGCACTGATGGGAGTCACATCGTCATGGGCGATCGAATCCACATAGAATGTCGCATACTTCCTGACATAGGGCAGTCGATAGGAGAAATTGAAGTCGCTGTACCGTGCGCCAGGGTCGTCGCGAGAGAGCTTCACCGCTTGAGTGCTATCGCTAATACTAAAAAAGCTCTTCAGGAACGTGTGCAGCGTGACCGGCGCATGACCCTCGCCGCCCCAGATAACAGTTCGCTCAAACCCAAACTCAAAGTTGTCGGTTGGGCGGAAGGAGAACATCGCCGAGTGCTCCCACGGCGAATTCAAATGGGTATGCCCCTTTACGCTCCCCACAAAAAAGTCATACCGGACAGGCCCAAGAACCTTCGACACCAAAGGGATCTTCAGCGGTTCTACCCGATTGACCTGGAACGCATAGACATTCTCCGCGTTATTGGACCATGCCATCGCGCCGCCATACGCCGGTCCCAGCCATGCGTCGGTCTTACCTAGCGAAATCTCATGCCCCAGAAGATGAAAGGACCCATACGCCTCCACCAGCCGAAAGGGGTTCTGTGACGGAAGATTGCCCACAGGCATCACGTCCGACGGCCCCTCGTTGTCTATCTCGTCGTTGATGCCCAGCGCACTGGCCAAGCCCCTCGAGTATCCCGTTCCAGAGGGAGCATGTTGATACTCTCCTCTGACATACAACGAAAACGGACCCCACTCCTGGGTCGTCGAAGCACCGGCGATGGCATTAAAGCCGCTCTCAAACGGACGGCCGTAATCATTGCTCATCGTCTGTCCCAGATGGTAGCTATCCCGTAGTACCGGACCGCTGATGCCCAGCAACCGCGTATAGGAGGAGCTCAGTCCGTACACAAGGCCGCGGTCAACATTGCCACTCGGCACCTCGGCGCTCAACTCATACAGCAGCTTCGCAAAGATCTCCTGCGCCTCTTCATTGTCGCTGTTGATAATCGCATCCTTTGACTTCAACAGCATGTGCAGGACACTGCGCCGCGTGTACGGCCGCATCCCCAGAAACATCGAGTCGACGAATCCCATTCCGTACAGCCGCGTCAACGCCGGGTACATCCAGCTATCCACCGGAATATAAACCGACCCTAACCAGTCGATCGGCGGCTTCGGTTCCACCGGAGCATACGGCACATAGCCTGTGTAGGGAGCCTCCGGCGTAGGCTGCGCGGGAGGCACTACCGGCGGCCCCTTCTTCTCCGGCGTTGGAGCAGCCGGAGGCTGACGTTGACTCTGCGGTGCCGGCGCATAAGCCGGAATCTCAGGCGTCGTTTCTGCCGGAACAGGAGTCGGCACCGGCGCCGATCCGGGGGGAGGAGTAGGAGTGGGAGGAGTTGGTGTCTGCCCAAAAGCAGTCGAAGCGGCCCAGAAAGCCAGCACCGCAAAAGAAAGAAAGCCCCTGGTCCGCACTCGCACCTCAATACCTGTGACTAAATTGCAGCTTCCAGTGTAATCGCGCAGTGTAATCCTGGGCGTAATCAAAGACAGTCTCTCGATCGCACTTCCAGGCAATCCTCTTCCTCGCATATCTCTAAGTCCAACGATCTACTACCTCGCCGCTGCTATCCGCCGGCGCAGCCTCTCGCCCGCACGTTCCAACCACGCCTTCGTGCACACCTTGCGGCCAAGCAGAAACTCCTCCATCTGAACCAAAGGATCGCCCGCTGTATCTCCCGCCGAGCCCTCCATGCGATAAGCCGCGCACTCAATCAGCACCGGGCCATCCCCGCCCCGAGTCCGCCCCAGCGACTCCTGCGCCACCCGGTACAGCGCCACTGCATCTCCCGCATCCACCGGAATCCCAGGCACTCCCCATCGCGCCGTCTTCGCACTCAGATTCGCCACTCCATCCCGTCTCTCTCCTTTCACCGCAGGCAGAATCACAAAGATCACCGGCAGCTCCAGCCTCCCGGCAAGCGCCAGCACCCTCCGCCAAACTCCCTTGCCAACCTCGCCATGACGAACGTAAGCAACCACAACATTGGTTCGCCCCAGAGTCTTGAACGACAGCGCCGCACCCATCGCCATCCGCAACCGCTCGCCCGCATCCTCAATCCACGGCAGCACCCGTCCGGAAGTCTCGCCCAGCTTCGCTCCCCTGGTCTTCCTTCCGGAATGAATCTCAGCTACACGCTTCACCAGGGAACTGACCTTCGCACCGGCAATCAGATCCATCACCACTCCCACCTGCGAATCGCTCACCAGATCGCCCGGCCCCAGGTCAATCGCCGTGCTCACCCGGCAAGCCTCCTGTCCGCGTGTCGACTTCAGCCTCCGCCGTCCCTTCACGGTCTTTTGCAACTTCGCGATGTGCTCATCCAGCACCCTCGCCTCAGCCATCGCCATATACATCTGCCGCAGCTTCGTATTCGGTACCAGCGGATTCTCGTGCATCTCCGTCTCGCTCAACCAAGGCCTCCATCTACAATTTGCAAAAAGAGAGGGCCCTATTGGACCCTCTCTGGTTCAATGCAACTTCAGAACGCGTTTAGGCTCTAGCTGGATCAGCAGCGTCCACCTTCAGCCCCAGCTCTTCCATCGCCTTCTGCGCAGCCTTCGCTTTGAACTTACCCTCACGAGCCAGCTTCGACAACGCAGCGCCAACGACCGCCTCCGCACTCACCTCAAAGTGGCTCCGCAGATGCTCACGGTTATCGCTGCGCCCAAATCCATCTGTCCCCAGCGTAACCAGCCGCGACGGCAGCCACGGAGAGAGCGAATCCGGCAGCGACTTCATATAATCGCTGGCAGCAATGATCGGCCCCTTCGCGTCGCCCAGTGCGGTCAGCAGATACGGCGCCTTCTCCTTCTCCGCCGGATGCAGCCGGTTCCAGCGCTCCACCGCCAGAGCATCCCGCCGCAGCTCCGTATAGCTGGTCACGCTCCAAACATCGGCATGCACGCCATACTTCGACGCCAGAATCTCCTGCGCGCGCAGCACCTCGTTCAAAATCGTTCCACTGCCAAACAACTGCACCGTAGCCTCGCCGCCCGCGGCCGGTTTCAGCTTGTACATCCCGCGCAGTATGCCCTCTTCGACACCCTCCGGCATCGCCGGCATCGCATAGTCTTCGTTGTACATCGTGATGTAGTAGAAGATGTCCTCGCCCTTCTCATACATCCTGCGAATCCCATCCTGCACCACCACCGCCAGCTCATACACAAACGCTGGGTCATAACTCACACACGTAGGAACCGTGCTCGACAGCACAAAACTATGCCCATCCTGATGCTGCAGTCCTTCGCCAAGCATCGTCGTGCGACCAGCCGTCCCACCCATCAGGAAACCCTTGCCGCGAGAGTCCGCAAACGCCCACACCATATCCCCGATGCGCTGAAATCCAAACATCGAGTAGTACATGTAGAAGGGAATCGTCGGCACCTTGTAGTTCGCATACGCCGTACCCGCCGCCGTAAACGAAGCCATCGACCCCGCCTCGGTAATCCCCTCCTCAAGAATTTGCCCATCCTGCTCCTCGCGATAGCTCAGCAGCATGTCCTTGTCGTGCGGCTCATACTTCTGGCCCTCTGGAGCATAAATCCCTACCTGCTTGATCGCCGACTCCAGCCCAAACGTGCGCCCCTCATCCGGCACAATCGGCACAATCAGCTTCCCGATCTTGGGGTCCTTCATCAGGTGCCGCAGAATACTGACAAACCCCATCGTCGTCGAAACCGCGCGATTGTTCGATCCACGAATCCATTCGCCAAAGGTGCTCAACGCCGGCGCCGTAAACTCTAGCTTCTTCACCTCGCGCTTCGGCAGATACCCGCCCAGCTCCCTGCGCCGAGCCTGCATGTACTGAAGCTCCGGCGAATCGGCCGCCGGACGATAAAACGACCCATCCTTCGCGGCCTGCTCCGGAATCGGAATATCGAACTGCTTCACAAACGCCGCCAGACCTTCATCCGTCAGCTTCTTCTCATTGTGCGTCGCATTGCGCGCCTGCGACGTTCCCATCCCGTAACCCTTCACCGTCTTGGCCAGGATCACCGTTGGTCCGCCCTTATGCTCCATCGCCCGCTTGTACGCGTTATAAATCTTCGCCGGGTCATGCCCGCCGCGATGCAGCCGCAACAACTCCTCGTCGCTGTAGTCCTTCACCAGCTCCAGCAACTCCGGATACTTCCCAAAGAAGTGGCTGCGCAGAAACGCCCCATCCTTGGCCTTGAACGTCTGGAAGTCGCCATCGACGCACTCCTCCATCCGCCGCAGCAGCAGCCCGGTATGGTCGCGCTCAAACAGCGCATCCCAGTCCGAGCCCCAGATCACCTTGATGACGTTCCATCCCGCCCCGCGGAACACGCCCTCGAGCTCATCGATAATCCGCTTATTCCCGCGCACCGGGCCGTCAAGTCGTTGCAGATTGCAATTGACAACGAAGATCAGGTTGTCCAGCTTCTCCCGCGCACCCAGCGAGATCGCGCCCAGCGAATCCACCTCATCCGTCTCGCCATCGCCAACGAACGCCCACACTTTGCGCTCCGTCACCGGAATCAGCCCGCGATGCTCCAGATACCGCATGAACCGAGCCTGATAGATAGCATTCAGCGGCCCAATCCCCATCGACACCGTTGGAAAGTTCCAGAAGTCCGGCATCAGCCACGGATGCGGATACGACGACAATCCCGGCTTCTCTCTCAGCTCATGGCGAAAGTTCTTCAGCCGGTCTTCATCGAAACGCCCCTCCAGATAAGCCCGCGCATACACTCCCGGCGAAGCATGCCCCTGGAAGTAAATAAAATCTCCCGGCTGATCCTGCTGTCCATCAGCCCCGGGATACTTCGCGCGGAAGAAATGATTGAACCCAACCTCCAGCAGCGTAGCCAGCGACGAGTACGTCGAAATGTGCCCGCCAATCCCCGGATCTTTTTTATTTTGCCCATGCACCATCGCCATCGCATTCCAGCGCAGCAGCGACTCCACCCGTTTCTCCAGCTTCCTGTCGCCCGGATACGGAACTTCGTCATGCTTTGGGATCGTGTTCCGGTACGGCGTCGTCATCTCGCTCGGCGTCGGCACCCCAGCCTCGCGCGCGCGTGTCCGCAACGCACCCAGCAACTCCGCACCCTGCTCCCAGTCCTGGGCTACGACGTCGTCAAACGCCTCAATCCACTCCGACATCTCAGCAGCAAAGTCCTGTTTCGCGGCATCTTCCAGTTTCGTCGTCATAGTCTTCGTCAATACTCCAGTCCCAGAGATCGCTGCAATCGTTCCCACTTATAACGATATAAGGCTTAGACAAAAACGTCATCTAGCGCGCAAAAGTGTAGATGGTACGCCGAGCAACGCGAGGCCCCAAGCAGCCAGCATCACCCCGTCGGTACACCCGCCACGAAGTGGCCGCCCCACGCGCAGTGGGCCCGTCCGGCAGGACACACCAGCCTCTACTAAGTCGAATAATCCGCATTAATCCGCACATACTCTTCCGTCAAATCGCAAGTCAGAAACCGGCACTCCGCCTTACCCAGCCCCAAGTCCAGCGTAATCGTGTACTCCCGCGCCATCATCGCCGCATGCGCAGCCGCTTCATCGAACAACGGCGACCGCACACCAAGCTCAAACACCGGCTGGTCTCCAATCGTAATCGTCACCAGCGCGGGATCGAACGCCACACCGCTATACCCCGCAGCCGCCAGCAGTCTTCCCCAATTAGGATCGCCGCTAGACCAGGCCGTCTTGCACAGCGGCGAATGAGCAATCGCCTTCGCCACCTGCTTTGCCTCCGCCTCCGTCCGCGCCCCGGTCACATCGAGCGTCACCACATGCCCAACACCCTCGCCATCATCCACAATCTGATAAGCCAGCGATCCGCACACCGCCTTCAACGCCTCCGCAAACGCCTCGCCGCTTCGTAGATTCAGCTTCACGCCGCTCGCACCACTCGCCAACAGCAACACCGTATCGTTGGTCGATGTATCTCCATCGATCGAGATCGAATTGAAACTCCTCTCCACCGCCGGCTCCAGCAAATCGCCCAACTCCTCACTCTCCGCCACTACATCGGTAAACAGATACACCAGCATCGTGGCATGCGGAGAGCCCAATTGCGGGTG
>Ga0210410_10003711_pt1 | contig 13501 bp, 7 predicted proteins | sample IncBWC4MmetaG_FD_161058 | JGI IMG/M metagenome (GOLD analysis project Ga0210410, IMG submission 161058) | Forest soil microbial communities from Barre Woods Harvard Forest LTER site, Petersham, Massachusetts, United States - Inc-BW-C-4-M | ecosystem: Environmental > Terrestrial > Soil >... | reverse complement strand
CAGGCCAAAGAAAAGTTCCCGAAAGGATGGAAGGCGCTGAAGCCCTACCTTCGCGTGACGCCGCAGCCAAATAAGTAGGGACCGCGGCCTCCGGCTTATTCGAACACGATTGTGGGGAGAATTCGAGCGGCCAGGACCAGGTATTCAATTCAGTTCTGGCCGCCCAGCATTCTCAGCGTGATTCTCAATTGTATGCGGCGAGCCCTGCGATCCCCGAACTCGGGTAGCGACGAGATAGAAAATAGATGCCGGCACGGCCACAAGGACGAGAAATAGCCAATAGGGAATCGTGCCATTCGTCGCGAGTATTTGGACTCCTAGCACGGAGGACAACCCGATCAGGGTGAACAGAAATACTCCAAGATTCCGTGAGGATTGCTGTCCCTTCTGGTATTTGCGAGAGAGGGGTATCCGCCTTCCAAGCAGGAACGGGACCGCAAGCACCCCGGGAGCCATCATCATCCACGGCAGCAGGATCAGAAAAGCATCCACAGGATTCCTCCAAAAAATAGAGTAGAGCACGAACAGGGCAAGATAACCCGGCCCGGCGATGTAGACCAATATCGCTTTTCTGAACCCCGCGTATACCTGCCGGAGCGCGGGCAGGGGCGCTACCTCGAAGATATAAGCAGCCTGATAATCTTCTGAGAAAAGCAGGCCCTCGACCGCCGTCAACGCCACAAAGCACACCATTTCCGCCCCAACGAGAGGGAACAGGGCGAATCCGCGTTTGGAAAACGGGTCAACCAACCCCTGGCCAAAGATAGCAATCAACGGATAAAAGATGAAATAGGCCAGCGAGGGATAAAGCCTCACCTTGATTTCCCGGTTTCTCCTGAGATAGATCGAAACCAGGTCAAATACCGCGCGTTCAACAGAAGACCGCAGCAGCCGCGCCTTCATAGCTTGGATGACCGGGTCGCCGCTCGGCGACCGCGCTCGCGATTTCGATGCCTGGCGAGCTGCGGAAACAACGGAATCCGTGGTCACGCTGCCGGACGCCGAGGCCAGTTTCCCCGCCAACCCGGAGTATCCGACAGCAACCTTTTTGAGCGCGACGGCGCCGAGGACCAGCAAGGATGCGGTGCCGATCGACGACAACGCCAACGTATCGAGATCAAACCTGCCCACGAACAGCATCGTAATGCCTGAAAACCAGGCAGGCGGGTAGAGCAAAAAATACCGCTGAAAACCGGCCACCAGTTTCAGGTGGTTCCGGTCCATCAGCCGGGGAATCAGTTGCGGTCCAAGCATGAACATCATGGTCAGCACTGCCTGGCTGTAGGCCACGATGTTGTCGAATCGGTCCTTGCTCACGAGCCTCATCAACACGCCATAGCTGACGACTATGAGGGCGGTTGCAAACAGCGACACCATGGTTGCCGAAAGGATGTGCCCAGGTATGAAAAAAACGTTCGAGCCGCCAGCCCATACGCCGAAGAATGTGGGGAACAGATTGGCGGCGGTCGCGAGAGCCAGCGTAAACGCGAGCAGATTCATGACCTTAGCGATAAACAGCGTCTTCGATCCTATGGGCAAGTGTCCCAGTATGTCGGCCTCCGATTCATTAAGTATGACGTTGCCGGATTCCGCGCTGAGCGCAAGCGCGACTATGAAGAGCGTGAAGCTGAGGACTATTACTGAGAAGAGCAGAACGTCCACCCCCGCAAAAACCAGCGAGCCGGTGGTCAGGCCGAGGAACGAATAGATCCCCAGCGTCAGGATCAGCCCCCAGTTCGAGGTGACGTATTCGCCTCTTCTGAAACTCAAGGATGATTTGCCGCTGCGCAGGTCCTGCTTGAGGTACATTACGAATAGCGCGGCGACCTGCCGGAGGTCGATGCCCTGCCTTGCCAGTAACCTTCCTACCCAGCTCATAGATGATATTCCGGCTGCGCCGCCCGCGATGGCGCTCCTCAATTACTAGCGGTTTTGCCTCGCTGGGGCGGTCAGTAGCTGAAAGTCTTTGAGAACTCTTCGGCTCGCTCTTCGACGTCGGTATGGGCCGTCAATTTGTTGAAGATGCGTTCGAGCGAACCCTCCCCGCTGGACGATTGAAGCTCTGCCAGAGTGCCATCCGCGACCACGCGTGCGTGATCGATGATCACTATGCGATCGCACATCCTTTCGACCACGTCCAGGATGTGCGAGCAATAGAAAATGGTCTTTCCGTCCGCCGCCAGGCTCTTGATCAACGTCTTGAGCATGAGGGCGGTGCTGGCGTCCAGTCCGTTGAGCGGCTCGTCGAAGAAGATGACGCGCGGATTGTGAATCAGCGCGGCTGAAATGACCACTTTTTGCTTCATACCCTTGGAATAAGCCGAAAGCCGCTTTCCGTTTAGCGTCCCGGGTTCGAGTTCAAAGAACTCGCCGAACCTGCCGATCCGTTCATCGATAAGCCGGTCTTCCATTCCGTAGAGCCGCCCTATCAGTTGCAGATACTCGCGGCCCGTCAGCGTTTCGTATACGGCGCTGGATTCGGGCACGTAGCCGATCATTCGTTTGACCTCTAGATTGTCGCGTTGTATGTCCAATCCGTAGATTTCGGCCGTCCCCGACGTGGGAGCCATCATGCCCGTGAGCATCTTTACCGTGGTGGACTTGCCGGCTCCGTTAGGGCCGAGGTATCCCAGCAATTGGCCGGAAGGTATTTGCAGGCTTACGTGGTCCAGAGCGACGGCCTCGCCGTAAACCTTGGTCAGTTGATCCAGGACAATCATCGGACTCCAGGGCCATTATCGAGGCCAGTATTGATCGTAGTGTCGCTCCTGGGGGCGGCTGCGGAATAAGAACGTGAGGACCATGCCGGCAAAGAACCCCCCTATGTGCGCCATGTAGGCTACGCCGCCGCCAGCCGTCTGGGCGCTATGCGAGCTGATGGCGGCAAACTGGCTGAAGAGCTGGGTGATTATCCAGAGGCCGATGACTATAAACGCCGGTAGCGACACTATAGTGAATATGAACCCGAGAAACACGATTGCCCGCACCCGATTGCGCGGGAACATAATGAGGTACGAACCGAGCACGCCGGCTATTGCGCCGGAGGCGCCAAGGGACGGGACGACTGACTCTGGGTCGAGAGCGATTTGAGCAAAGGAAGCCGCAAAACCACAGATCAGGTAAAAGATCAGGTACTTGAGGTGGCCGAAATCATCTTCGACGTTATCACCGAATATCCACAGGAAGAGCATGTTGCCGCCGATGTGCAACCAGCCGCCATGCATGAACATGGACGTAAGCAGCGTCAGGTAGATTGGATGTGGGCCCGGATACTCAGGTATGAATCCGCCGGGCACGCCGGGAACTGCAAATCGACCGACCAGATCAACTCCATGGGTGATCTCGCGGGGAATCACGGCGTAGCCGTTTATGAAGCTGTCTCCCTGGGAAAGCTCGATCAGAAAAACGACGATATTTATAGCGATGATCAGGTAGTTGACGTAGGGCGTGGTCTGTCTGCCGGTCTTGTCGTCTCCGATCGGGAGTAGCATTTTTTCCTCTTGTAGGCGGACCTGCGAAGCGCGCCACTCGACTACCCGCTGTTATGCCGCGTCGATCCGCTCCAGTCAAGTTTATCACGCAGTATCTGGAAGTAGTCCCTATCTTTGGGCCGCACCATATTGAAGGTCTTATCGCTCTTTTTTACCTTCACCAGGTCCCCCGCCGCCAGTGGAACGCCCGTCTGCCCGTCGGATGTTAGCATCGCCTCTTCCCGAGTGATCAGCTCGAGCGTGATTTCCAGCTTCCCCAACGGCAATACTATCGGGCGATTGGTCAGGGCGTGCGAGCATATAGGCGCAATGCAGATCGCCTCCGTCTCCGGGTAAATGATCGGGCCGCCCGCCGAAAGGTTATACGCGGTAGAGCCGGTCGGAGTTGCGACGATCAGTCCGTCGCCCCGGTAAGTCGTAACGTATCGCTCGCCTATGCAGCAGTTTATCTCGATTACGCGAGCCAGGGCAGATTTGTTCAGCACGACATCGTTGAGGACCAGGCCGGTCTCGATTTCCTGCTGCGCCCGCAGCAGGCTCCAGTCAAGCATCGTCCGGTGGTCCAATCCGAAATCACCCCTAACAACGCATTCCAGCGCGCGTATGACATCCCCTACCGCGAATTCGGTCAGATAGCCCAGCCACCCGAGGTTTACGCCGATCACGGGTGTTCCGCGGCCAGCGACCATTCTGGCGGTGGCGATCATGGTCCCGTCACCGCCAAGAACGATCAGGAAGTCACAGCAATCGACAATTTCGGTAGCGGTTGCTCGGACTGAATGAGGCGGCAGTTCCTGGAGCCGCTCGTCGACCCTCAGCGTAATACCTTGAGCTGCGGCCCATTGGGCGATGTCGGCGGCTACGACTCCGGCGCGGGGTTCGTTCGGCTTAGTGATGATCCCGAATTGAGTCATTTGGCTCACGGATTAGTCGAGCGATTTGCGGATGGGGACCAGATAAACAAACAGATTCTCAAGCGAATTCACGAGTCAATTGAAACACATGTCAAGCGAGTCTTCAAATAAGCGGCTTGTGCATTGCCAGGCTGCTTGTGAAGACGAACAGATAGTTCGTCATGTAGATTGTTCCACAGAAGCAAGTAGGGTACGATTGGGGTCGGCAAGCCGATATGGGATCATACGACCTAAGAATCAGCCGCCGTGGCTTCCTGAAGAATTTGTCTTTGGTTGCCGGGGCCGCCACTGTCGGCAGCAGAATCAACGCCCTGGCTGCTAGTCATGTTCCTGGGCAGGCGGGAACAGGCATCCGGCCGCCGGTCTTCCCCAATGGTTCTATTATCCGCACCTTGCTCAAGGACGTGCCTCCGGCGGGGCTCCCCTCTGGGGCAGTGCTGTTCCACGAACATCTCTCGATGCACTATCCGTTGACCAATGCTCTGGCGGCAAAGCAGGGGGCTCCTCCGCCGACGCATTATTCCGATGACGTCGAACTCATGATCGCGGAGACGAGAGCCGCCGGCAAAGACGGCGTGAGCTGCATCGTCGACGGCGGCCATCCCGACATGGACCGCAGCCTGGCGGCGCTGAAGCGGATCGCCCTCGAATCCGGGGTCTATATTGTCGCCGGCGGCGGCTATTATATGCAGCGCAACTACCCTGCGCAGATTACCGCGAAGAGCGCGGACCAAATTGCTGACGACCTGGTCGCCGAGGCAAAAGCCGACCGGCTGGGCGCGTATGGTGAAATCGGTCAGCAGGGTGGTGAGCTGACCGCCGACGAGGTCAAGGTGTTCACGGCGGTCGGCAAGGCGCACGTCAGAACGGGACTCCCCATATTTACCCACAACGCCTATTTGGGAACGTATGCTGTAAACCCGCCGGTGCCACGGGACGCGGCGTTGCGCCAGTTGGATGTGCTCGAGGCAGCGGGCGCGAGGCCGGACAGGATCGCGATTGGGCACGTGTGTTGCCTCGACGACCCGACGGCGGAGGTGGCCAGGCAAGCAGCGAAACGCGGTGCGTTCGTTGGCTTTGATCGGGTCACGATTCCGTTGCTTCCCGATTCAAAGCGAGTGACGATGATCCTGGCCCTGCTTGAAGCGGGCTATGCCGGCAATTTGCTGCTTTCTTCGGATTTCTCGTCGCCCCGCTCTCTCAAAAAGAACGGAGGAGCAGGGCTCGCCCAAACGGTAATCGTCTTCGGGAAGATGCTATTGCAAGCCGGTGTAAGCCAGCAGACTCTGCGCGGCATCCTGGAGGACAATCCGCGCCGCTTCCTCGCGTTCGTCCCCAAGACTCCATCATAGGCCCCCTTTTTCAGGCGCACTCCGCGGGTGCGTCGACGATCTGGTTTCCCCAACAGTTTTGTTTTTTAGACCTCGGCCCAGTACGCAGTGCTGGAAACACGAAGACCTTGATGTTTCTGCTCCACTGCGCGGCCGGATGCCCCGCAGACCCCACAAATCGGCCCGCTCAAAAAAACCTCTTGACGCTTATGAGTGTCTAGTGTATGCTTACACTAGACACTCATACAACTGGAGTAGAGGGGGCTTGGTAAGGCGTGTTTATAACAATTGATCCGAATGATCGGCGGCCCATCTACGAGCAGGTGGCAGACGAGATAAAGGCGCTGATAGCTCGGGGCGAGTTGGGCGAGGGTGAGGCGCTGCCTCCCGTTCGTCAGCTTGCGACGGACCTTGGCGTTAACATGAACACCATAGCGGTGTCCTATCGCCAGCTCCAAGCAGAAGGACTCATAACCATCAAACATGGATCCGGAGCCGTTGTAGCGTCACGCTTTGCCGCGAGAACTGATGAGAAGGAACTGCGCAGGCCGCTCAGGAACGCCCTCACAAGTTTCGTATTGGCCGGCCTCTCTACCGGTCGAATTATGCAGATTGTGAAGGAAGAAATGGGAGAGCTCAGTCAGAAATGATCGATGACGAGCGCGGAAAAGGAGTATAAGACGTATGAATACGATTCTTCTCGCTATTGTGTTTGCGATGCTTCTTCTGTGTGATCTCGGCATTGCCAGATACCTCTGGTCTTTGCCGGTCCTGCGCGGCCAGGAGGCTTTCTTCGGGAGGCGCATCAACCCGGGCCTCTATCGGGAGCAGGGGAGAGAGATCCTGCGCAGCTACCGAGCGTGGCTCGCGGGAGCGGTCATCGTTATTGAAGTGGCCGCCCTGTTGTTCGTAATACTCAGCCCCGGCCTTGACCAGACCACCGTGGTGCGGCTGGGCGCGTTCATGCTGGCCACGGCGGCCGGGTTCACGATCTACGCTCGGTTTTCGGGTACAACCAGGGTCCACGAAATCGCCGAGCCGAGCGCGCCGCTGGTCTCTTCATTAAAGACCCGCCGCTTTTCCGACTACACGAGCGTCCCTTTCGAAATCGTGATGGCGGTGGGCACGATCGCGCCTATACTCCTGCTCGCATACTACTATCCCTCTTTGCCCCTGCAGCCTCACGGCCTCGATGAGGGAGGAGGCGTGCGCTGGATGCACAAGAGTCCAACTCAGGTGTTCGCGATTCCTGCGATCGTTCTCTATTTGCAGGGGATGCTTCTGCTTCTCAGAATCGGGATGGTGCGCGCCGGCATCGCGCTGCCGGGCGAGCACACTGAGGAGTACTTGCGGCTCAAGGAAGCCGCAGTGCGCATGACCGTTAAGTTATGGCGGTGGTTCAGCGCGATGCTGGTGCTGGCCCTTATTTCGCTCCAGGCCATTCTTGTGACTCCCGACCGAGTCAACCTGATGAGGAACGCGATCACAGTAGTCGGAATTGCCATCGGCGTATCGTCGATGATTGCGGTGAGCCGCATATTCAATGGACTGCAAACGATCAACGGCAAGCTGAAGTCTCTGAGCGGACAGGTTTACGTTGCTCGTCCCGGCGATGCGGGCCGCTTTCATGCGGGCGGTCTCTTCTATAATAACTCCAACAATCCGGCGCTCTTCGTTGAATCGCCTCTGGGTCCAGGTTATACATTGAACTTTGGCAACGCGTGGTCCTGGCTTGCGGCAGCTTATCTGGCGTCACCTCCACTCGTCTTATTGTGGTGGATCATGAGTTGAGGGTGCGCTCGACGCCTTTCTGAAGCGTTAATGCAGACGTGTTCGCGAGAACTCCGTCCCTGAATTTCCTGTGCAAGAAACAGGAACAAGAAACATTCAATAACCGAAACCGGCAGTGAGACCACTGCCCAGATAAGAACGACTTAGGTCCGTGCGGCTGCGAGGCCTCGATGCTCACCTATACAACCTTCTCTGTGTTCAGGATTCCTCTGCCCGCTCCGGCGTTCAGAGGCTTGGTAGCGGGTCTATTAATGCTGGCCGGAATGTCGGCTGCGATACCGTCTGAGCCGGTAGCGCGAGCGCATGGCTTGTCCCAGGTCTCGCAGACGAGCAGCCAGGGATACCAGGAGCACAAGAAGAGCACGGATCTGGTGACCGTGAATGAAGAATCGATAAACTTGGCGCTGACTTCCGAGCCACCCACCCTGTCATTGGTCATTGACAGCCGGTCAACGCGATCACTTCAGGCGCGAGTCACAGTCAGGCTACTGGAGCCAAACAGTAGCGCGGTACTCGAGCGGCAGATCTATCAGCCGCTTATGCCGGGTGCAACGGCAGTGAAAGTACCATTGCCGGGATTGGCGCTATCCACCTCGGATGACGACTTGAAGATGCTCTGGCGGCGCGTTCGATATGTTGTTGAGCGCGTAGCAGGCCCGCGTTGGGAACCGGCTAAAGGCATTGTTTCGCTATCACAAATAACGCCGGAACTTTTTGAGATCGGGATCGCCGCCGCTCCGTACGCCATCCGGGGCCTTCCCTGGAGCGCCAGGGTGCAGGCCCTGCATCCGGTGACCCGCAGGCCTCAGACTGGAGTAGCAATCGATGGTTTGCTCACACTTGGAGACGGGAGAGTCAAGCTTAAATCCGCCGGAATTACCGATGGACAGGGCTGTGCGAACCTGCGATTTGACATACCAGAGAAGATCGAGGCTGAACCCGGGACGCTTCGGGTCAGCGGGCGCCGGGCCGTTCTGGTCTCGACACTAGAGACCGAGGTCAGGATTCCTGATGATCCACGCATATACATAAGCACGGACAAGCAGATCTATCAGCCGGGACAAATCCTGCACGCGCGATTCCTTGCCATGGATCTAAGCCACCGGCCCATCGCGGCGGCAAAGGCGACATACACGATTTCCAATCCCGAGAATACCGTGTTAATGCGGACGGAGCTCACAACCTCGGAGTTCGGGATCGCAAGCGCCGACTGGGTCATACCTGAAGGCGAGCGGTTAGGCGACTACAAGTTACAGGTGCAGATCGGTGACAATGAAGAAGCCACCGTACGACAAGTGAAAATAAGCCGCTACGACCTGCCTTCGTTCACCGTATCCGTGACTCCGGACGAGGTGTATTACCTTCCGGGCCATGACGCTCGCGTAGAGGTGCGCGCTGACTACATGTTCGGCAAGCCGGTGGCCAATGGGAGCGTGAGAGTGGTGGAGGAAGAGGACCGAACGTGGAACTTCAGAGACCAGAAATGGGAGATCGAGACAGGCGAAAAGGTTGAGGGGACAACCGATTCATCCGGGCTCTTCAGCGCGCGAATCAATCTCTCTAAACGGCACGATGACCTTGCGCGGGCGCGCTATGATCGATTCCAGGACGTGGCATACTCCGCCTATTTCACCGATTCAAGCACGGGAAGGACAGAGCAGCGTCGTTTTAGACTCAGGATTACCCGAGATCCAATTCATATCTATGCAATCTGGTTAGACGGTGAGTCGGTCCCCGGTCTGCCGCTCCGTTGTTTTGTAACGACATTCTATCCGGATGGCAGGCCCGCCGAGTGCGATGTGGAGGTGGGTTTTTCTGAGCGCGAGGATGCGGATGATCAATCAGGCCCACCATCGCAAATTGTGAAGACAGTGAGGACCAATCGATATGGAGTTGCGTTCGTCGACGGACCTGTTCTGCCCAAATCCAGGGGCGAGAGCAGATATGCTTCTATCGACTTTCACGCGAAGGACGGGCAAGGCTCTGAGGCTCGCCGTTCGCATGGCTTGCGGTTCAGCGACAGCCCTGGCGTACAGCTCGATCCGGGAAGGACGATCCACCGTCCCGGTGAGCCATTGCTGATCGGCGTGAGGTCCACAGGGTCGGTTCCGAGCGTCGTCATCGATATTTACAAGGGATGGACCCTGGTAGATTCGAAACAAGTTAGCCTGCTTGCCGGCGCCGGTTCCGTCAGCTTCCAATACCAGCGGGCATTCAATGGCGTCCTGACAGTAATCGCCTTTGCCGGCACTGGGGGCGAGGATCCGAGCCCAATTAGCTGCAGTGTAGTCTATCCGGCCGGCGACGCAATGAACCTGACGGCTGAGGTTGATCGGGCTGAATACCGTCCGGGCCAGGAAGTCGAGGCCATCCTGCGCACGAAACCCGCAACTCGGAGCGCGCTGGGAATCGCCGTCGTCGACACCGCCGTAGAAGAGCGAGCGCGAACGGACGGCGAGTTCGGCTTCGGCTCCGGACTCTCGTACGGGTTAGAACGTTTTCTTGGTGAGGATCTTGCCATCGCGGGGATTACCCGCAGAGAAATCGAGACGATTGACACGTCAATCCCTATATCGGAGGGACTGGATCTGGTCGCCGGCGCGTTACTGGCCGATTATGGCTACGACTTCGATATTCACCGGCAGGAATGGAACGACACTAGCCTTCGCCGGCTGTTCGGCTCGGGGCTGGAGAGCGCGCTGAACCCTGTCAAAGTCGCGCTCGCTAAAACGTATTCGCAGAACGGTGAATATCCGGCGAACCGGGACGGCCTGAAGCGAATTCTGAGCACATCCGGCGTCGACTTTGACGCTATCCGTGACGCCTGGGGTGTCGGCTTTCGAGCGGAGTCCTCGATCGATCGTGAGAACCAGGTGCTAGAAATCAGAAGCGCTGGACCGGACAAGCAATTTGGGACCCGGGACGACCTGACCATCGCGCGATGCACGTGGCCGTACTTCAAGCCGATGGGCCGCGCGATAGATGCGGCTGTGGCGCGATTTCACGCCAGGAGTGGCCGGTTCATACGCGATGCTGAAACTTTGGAATCGGAGCTGAAAGCAGACGGCATCGATTTCCAATCCGTGCGTGACCCCTGGGGGCGCCGCTATCGCATCAGTCCGGAGGTGGCAGGAAGCAAGTTTGTGCTCAAGATCATCAGCGCTGGACCGGACGGGCGGTTTGCGGCGAAAGGTGCAGCCGGGGACGACATCACCGTCTGGTCCAGCTCGATGGACTACTTCGCCGAAACCAGGATGAAGATAGATTCTGCGTTGCAGGTGAGAGCAAAATCTGGAGGCCGCATACCAGATTCGGCGGCGGAGTTTAAGGACTTGCTCAATTCAGCGAACATCCCGGCCGCGGATCTGTCGGATCCCTGGGGCCGGCCATACTACATGACATTTGCTCAGGTGAGCCGGTTTAGCGATCGGGTTGTAGTGGAAGACCGGGCGGTCTACCCTGGGAAGCCCGTTCACCACACCGAAGTGATTCCCGTAACGCAACTGGTCGAGCAAATCGCTTTGCGGAGCGCCGGTGAAGATACGTTGGACGGCACTTCCGACGACTTCACGGTAGGACTATTTTCTGTTGTCATAGCCGAATATTCCCCGGCAGCGACGGCCGGGAGGGTTCTGAGCGGGGGCGGCCCTCCCTCTGGTCCGTTCGGCACCATATCCGGAGTCGTGGTGGACCCCAACGAGGCAGGCGTTGTCAACGCAAATGTTGAGGCGACAACCACAATGAGCGCCGAGAAATACCGGACGAAGTCGTCCCTCGATGGTTCTTACCTGCTTTCGAATATGCCAGCCGGCGTTTTTACAGTGCGTTTCGACGCGGTCGGCTTTAAGTCAGTGGTTTTCACGGAAGTCCTCGTCAAAGCTTCCTGTGATACACGCATCGATGTTGATCTTCACGTTGGCAGTGTAGATGAAGCGGTCACGGTCACCGGTGTGGATATGGAAATGATGCAAGCCACAACGACGATGTCCGTCAGCCAGGTCGTAAGAAAGCCGGAGGGTGCGACCGGGGTGGTTCACCCGGAGGTAGCGACGCCTCCGCTCCGGCGTCACTTTACGGAGACCACGTATTGGGTTCCTGAACTCGACACCGACTCAACAGGCGAGGCACGAGTGAAGTTTAAGCTCGCCGACAACATCACGACCTGGAAGATGTCGGTGATTGCGTCGACCAAGGATGGCAGGGTCGCTGTACTGTACAAGCGAATCCGAGCCTTCCAACCCTTTTTTGTCGACTACGATCCTCCCAAGGTGCTTACAGTGGGGGATGAAGTCTTCTTGCCCGTGGTCGTACGCAACTACCTGAGCGACAATCAGGCGGTGAGCGTCACGATGAGTCCGGAGAGCTGGTTCGATCCGAAGTCTCCCAGCGTTGTGAGCTTGAACGTTGCTGCCGGCGGTTTTGCACGGGCAACATTCGGGTTCCGCGCCCTGAAGGCCGTTGCGGATGGCGCGCAACGCGTAAACGCAGCCGGAAGGACGCAGGTAGATGCCGGGAAGAACATTACCACGCCGAGTGATGGCTCACCTGCGAACCAGTTAGCCAAAGGAAAGGCCGAAGGCGGAGCTGCGGAGCGCGCGCCTTCCAATAGCGACGCCATCGAGAAGCGTGTCAGCGTCAATCCGGATGGCCGGCGTGTCGTTCACACTGAAGCCCGGGTACTGGATGAGACGGCCAGCCTGGATTTCCGGATTCCTTCTGATGCGCTGCCTGGGACTACCGCTGCTTCGCTGAAGATATACCCGAACCTGATGACGCATGTTATCGACAGCGTGGAAGCAATCCTTCGTCGTCCCCATGGATGCGCTGAACAGACGATTTCGTCTGTATACCCTGGACTGTTGATCCTGGCGCTCACGGCCGGCAATCCGGAGAATCCGCCGCCGGTTGCGGAAAAGGCTCGAAGGTACCTTCAGGCCGGCTACGATCGGCTCTTGAACTACCAGGAAAAAGACGGGGGATTCTCGTATTGGGGACACGGTAATCCGGACGTGGCCCTTAGCGCGTACGCGTTGAGATTTCTTACGGAAGCGCAGCCGTTCATCGCGGTCGATGAAAGCGTGATCGAGGCCGCCAGCCGTTGGGTCGAGAGCAAACAAGACAAGAATGGAAGCTGGCCAGTTTACTCATGGGACCGGCACCTCGATGCCGCTGGAACGGTTTCGACCACTGCTTATATGGCTACCGTGCTCTCGCAGGTCGCGGCCGGACGGCGTCAGGGGAATGAGAATAGTCCGCAAGCCAAGCCTGGCAGCAACGCCCTACGCGGAGCGCTGGATTATCTCTCGGCGAAGATTGAGGAAACGGATGAGCCCTACGCGATCGCTGCTTACGCTCTTGCTGCATTCGATGCCGCGGAGCCCGACCGGGCCAACCCCGCTGTCGCGAGATTAGTGAGTCTTGCTCGGGAAGAGGGAGACGCGAGCTACTGGGCACTCGAGACAAACACGCCGTTCTTTGGATGGGGACTTCCCGGACGGATCGAGGCCTCGGCTCTGGCAGTGCGGGCACTGGCAAGGGCCGCCGAAATTGGCGCGCAGCGGGGGTCCTCTCCGGGTCGCGGCGGGGCCGTGACCGGTGTTGGAGGTGATTTGAACGCAGGCAAGCCGCCGAATATGGAACGCATCCGCGGACTGATTGATTCGGGGTTCATTTTTCTACTTCGGCACAAGGACAGTTACGGGGTCTGGTACTCGACTCAGGCTACGATCAACGTGCTGGACACGCTGGTTTCCGAGCTTCAGGCCGAGCGGCGCCAGGCTGCGGCGAAAGCTGCAGAAACGCAGGCTGGCCATCCCGATGCATCCCGGCCGAGCGAGTACTTTGAAGTTTATGTCAACGGAAAGAAGTCGGGTACGGCTGCGCTCGCCGCGGCAAGCTTTTATGAGAACCCCGTGACCGTTGAGCTCGGCTCGTCCCTCAGGCAGGGGGACAATCACATCGAGATCAGGCGCTT
>Ga0210410_10003708_pt1 | contig 13511 bp, 21 predicted proteins | sample IncBWC4MmetaG_FD_161058 | JGI IMG/M metagenome (GOLD analysis project Ga0210410, IMG submission 161058) | Forest soil microbial communities from Barre Woods Harvard Forest LTER site, Petersham, Massachusetts, United States - Inc-BW-C-4-M | ecosystem: Environmental > Terrestrial > Soil >... | reverse complement strand
TTGCTCAAACCCGCCCAAGGCCAGAAACTCAACCACGCAAAGCAGGAAATAGACATGCGCCAACTGCTGCTGTATTGTGGCATGGACACATTCCTGGAGATCAAAGCCGCCCGCAAACAATTCCGACAACTAGAAGCACGCCATGCGACTGAATCCAGCGATTGATCCCGGGTACGAGCTCCTGCATGAGGGCGTTATCGCCTTGACGCAGATGGAGGCGAACGGCATACGGATCGATGTTGAGTACCTTGACTGGGCGATTGAGAACACAGGCACGCGCATCCAAAACTTGCGTGACAAAATCCGCGACCACGAGATCGGCAGGGCCTGGCGCCGTAAGTTTGGGGCAAAGACAAACTTTGGGTCACGCGACCAACTAGCCGACCTCCTGTTTCTACCAAAGCGCATGGGCGGGTTGGGATACATACCACGCGACTCAACGTCCGGGGGTCGTGCAAAGGCTGACGAGAAGGCACTTGAGCGGTTGAATCTGCCTTTCATCAAAGGGTACCTTAAGCTTGAGAAACTGATCAAAGCCAAGGGGACATACCTGAGCAACATCAGGAGGGAGGTCGTCGGTGATCGAATACACCCGGTCTACAACCTCCACACGGTGATCACTTACAGGGGATCAGCCGACTCACCAAGTGTTCAGAACATGCCCATCAGGGATCCTGGCATCGGTGAACTCATACGCAACTGCGTCATTGCGTCCAAAGGTTGCGTGCTGATTGAGCACGATTTCAAGGGTGCTGAGGTTGGTGTGGCTGCTTGTTACCACAAGGACCCGGTTATGATTGAGTACCTTGAGGACTCAACCAAGGACATGCACCGGGACATGGCGATGCAGATTTACTTTCTCAAGAAAAAGGAAGTGACCAAGGAGATAAGGCACTCGGCGAAGAACGACTTCGTGTTCCCTGAGTTCTACGGCGACTGGTGGCACAGCGTCGCGCAAAACTTGTGGGAGAACATTGAACGGCGCGAGTTCAAATTGCCTGACGGCCAGTCGCTTTACACACGACTGAAGGAGAACGGTATTGAGGAACTGGGTAGCATCGAAAAGGACGAGGAGGGTAATTATCCCAAGCCAGAGAAGGGCACGTTCTTGCGGCACGTCCAAGAGGTCGAACATGACTTCTGGAACAACCGATTCACTGTGTACGGCAAGTGGAAGCGCCGCTGGTTTGATGAGTACGTGTCAAAGGGATACTTCGACACACTGACGGGCTTCCGCGTTGCGGGTTCGTTTGAGCGAAACCAGGTCATCAACTTCCCGGTGCAGGGGTCAGCGTTCCATTGCCTATTGTGGTCGCTGATCAAGATTCAGAAGATACTTCGCAAGCGGGGGATGAAGACCAAACTCGTCGGTCAGATTCACGACTGCTTGATTGCAGACGTGCCGATTGACGAGGTGGACGACTACACACGCATCGTTCATCATGTCGTGGAGGTCCTGCTCAGGGAACACTACAAGTGGATCATTGTGCCGTTGGTCGTTGAAACCAAGATCGCCCCGCCGGGTAAGACGTGGTTCCAACAGAAGGAGGTCAAGGTCGATATCCACCAGGATCAGATCATCTACGAGTTCGATGGTCAGATGTATTCAAGCGCCAAAGGCCTATTCGCAGCAATGAACAACTAACATGAAAACCATAATCTGGAGATTTCGATACACTCGACGAGTCAGGAAACTAATCGGTGTTTCATGGCTGCTAGGATGGGACATGTCTGGATCGGCACTGGAAAATGTGAAGGGTGATTTGACTGAGTCACCCGAAGATTGCGCTCAGGAGGAAGCTTACGCCTGGGCGGATTGCAGCAAATAACTAATTTATGGAACTATATCTCAAACACCGCCCCAAGGCGTTCAAGACAGTCGTCGGCCAGCCTGACGCTGTGCGCGTTCTGCATCAAATGGTGAGGGATGAACGCGTACCACACGCATTGCTGCTGACTGGTCCGTCAGGGTGTGGCAAAACGACCTTGGCACGCATCCTAGTCTCGAAGCTGGATTGCAGCGCCGGTGACTTCCAGGAGATCAATGCCGCCGACTTCCGGGGCATTGACACGGTGCGCGAGATTCGCACGCGCATGACCCTTTCACCGATCCACGGCAAATGCCGGATATGGGTGATCGATGAAGCGCACAAGCTTTCAAACGACGCCCAGAACGCTTTGCTGAAGGCGCTCGAGGACACACCGAAGCATGTCTATTTCATCCTCGCAACAACCGACCCGGCAAAGCTGATCAAGACGATCCTGACGCGCTGCACCGAAGTGAAGCTGCGTGAGATGGCGATGTCATCCCTCCAGGAGCTAATTAAGGACATTGCTGACCAGGAGAAAATCAAGCTCAGCGACGAGGTCACCGAAAAGATCATTGAATGTTCAATGGGATCGGCACGGTACGCGCTGGTGTTGCTCAACAAGATTGTGGGCCTGGATGAATCCGAGCAACTCGACACGATTGAGAAGGCGGGCGTCCAAACCGAATCAATCGCTTTGGCGCGTGCGTTGTTGAACCACGCGCCATGGGTGGAGGTCGCCAAAATCCTCAAGACGATGCCCGACGAACCTGAGAGCACACGTTACCTGGTGCTCGGGTACATGTCACAAGTCATCCTAGGGGGCGGCAAAATGGCGCCGCGTGCTGCGGAAGTCATCGAGCGCTTTCAGTTTAATTTCTATGACAGCAAGCGTGCTGGGTTGATCCTGGCGTGCCACAGCGTTAGCGGTCGATAATATACACACAACATGAGCTTTCTCGACATTGACAAGATGCAGTTGGACAAGGAATGGCTGGGTCAACCCGCCCTTTACTTTGAGTACTCGCAGCGACTGGCCGACGCACGGCGCGATTACGACCAAGCATCGTCAGCCCTCTCGGTCGTCGCGGCTGAGATCAATGCTAAGATTCGCAAGGATCCAACCGCGTTCGACCTGCCCGAGAAGACCACCGAGGCATCGATCAATGCCGCGGTCACCGTTCGACCCCGGTACATAGCAGCACAAAAGGTGGTGCAGGAGAAACGACACCACATGGATATCATGCAGGGTGCAGTCACTGCGCTTGAACACCGCAAACGCGCATTGACCATGTTGGTTTCGTTGCACGCTCAAAACTATTTCTCAGACCCCAAGATCACCAACTCACCCGAGCTCCGCCGCGCTGTCGAGGACGATGCCAAGTTCCGCGCTCGTGGCAGGGCAACAAGGGAAAGGGAATAAATGGATCCGTACTATTTCAAAATGCTCGCTACGATGATCGCTGCGCCGATCACCTGCTATTTCTGCACCAAGGCAATCCGACTGGGATTCCTCAGGGCAAACAAGATGTTCGCTGACAAGGAATAAACCAAAACCATAAAACGAAATATGAGCTCACAAGATAGGGAACGCCGCCGGGTCACGTCTGCACGAGACCGAGCGGAGAAACACACGAGTGGCTTCGAGTCCACTTCGATCAAAGTGCCTGATGGCGTCAAGCGCCTCAAGCTCAAGGAGGGTGTCATGTATATTGACATCATCCCGTATGAAGTCGGCGAGGGGAATCCTTTTGCCGACAAGGGTGCGCTGCACTACGAGCGCACGTTCTACATCCACAGGGACATCGGTCCCGGTGGGGACTCCTACGTCTGTCTGCACAAGACAAACAAGGAACGGTGCCCGATCTGTGAGTACCGTGGCAAGATGGCACGGGACCCGGATGCCGACCCCGACCAGATAAAGGGGATGGCACCAAAGGAACGGCAGATGTTCAACGTCATCGACTGCAAGGACAGGGATTCGGGCATCCAGTTGATGGAGCTGTCCTATCACCTGTTCGGCAAGCTCCTGGACGCACGCATCAGTGCCGACGAGGACGACGAGGGTTGGGAAAACTTCCACGACCCAGTCGAAGGGAAGACCCTCAAGCTCACAGTCGTCAAAAAGAAGATGGGGCAGAATGAGTTCTGTGAAGTGACGGCCATCGACCTCAAGGAACGGAAAGAGACGTACAAGGACTCAATCGTTGACAAGGCGCATTGCCTGGACGACCTGATCCGTCTCCTGTCATACGACAAGTTGAAGGCGATCCTCCTCCAGGTCGATGGCGACGACAAGAAAAAGGAGGACGACGAGGATCGTCCGAAGAAGCGCCGGGACGAGGATGAGGACGAGCGGCCGAAAAAGAAGGCTGCCGACGAGGACGAAGACCGTCCAAAGAAGAAGTCGTCTGATGACGACGAGGACAGGCCGAAGAAGAAGGCCGACGATGACGACGACTGGGACGCAAAGCCCAAGAAGAAGTCCTCGGACGACGATGATGAGCGTCCCAAGAAAAAGGCGCTCGATGATGACGACGAGCCACCGCGCCGCAAGCGTGACGAGGATGAAGAGGATCGTCCTCGCAAGAAGGCCGATGATGACGACGAGGCCCCCAAGAAAAAGCGGGCCTTGGACGATGACGACGAGCGTCCCAAGAAGAAGGCTTCTGAGGACGATGACGAGCGTCCAAAGAAACGTCGGGACGACGATGACGAAGCCCCGAAGAAAAAGAAGGATGACGATGATGACTGGGGTGACGAGACCCCCAAGAAGAAATCATCCGATGACGATGACGCGCCACGCCGCAAACGGGATGATGACGACGAGGCCCCGCGCAAGCGTCGCTCGTTGGAAGACTGATCAAGTTGCTGGGGCGGTGCAATCCACCACAACCAGGACGTTGAGCTAATCACTCAGGGGGAGTACGTAACCTCCCCACCAATTTACAATGAAAGAAACAGATGAAATCAAAGATGCCCTCACCGAAAAGACGGTTGAAAAGCCGTCAAAGGGACTGCTCAGTTCGGGCAATACGTTGCTCAACCTTGCGTGCTCCGGACGACCGTTCGGAGCTTTTACGCGTGGGGCATTCTACCTGGTTGTGGGTGACTCCACGTCAGGCAAGACAGTACTTGCTGGCACGTGCTTTGCTGAGGCTGCTATCAATAAGCGCTTCGATGACTACGATCTGATCTTTGACAACGTGGAAAACGGTGCGCTGATGTTCGACAAGTTCTTTGGCGAGAAGATCGCCAGTCGGATAAAGCCACCCGCATACGACGAGGATCGACAGCCTGTTTACAGCACGACGGTCGAGGAGTTTTATTATCACCTCCACTTGTCAATGCAACGCGCCCAGAAAAAGGGTCGGTCGGTTATCTACGTGATCGACTCCGAGAACGCCCTGTCCAGCGATGCCGAAAAGAAGAAGCAAAAGGAGAAGCGCAAATCCATCGCTGACGACACCGAGACGGCGGGCACCATGACCGATTCAAAGGCACAGGTACACAGCCGCAATCTGCGTGCAGCCTGCATCGATCTACGCGACACCGACAGCATCCTCATAATGATCTCGCAGACCCGTGACAACATGGGCTTTGGTGCTCAGTTTGAGCCAAAGACCCGGGCAGGTGGCCGGGCGCTGAAGTTCTATGCCATGCTCGAGATGTGGTCATCGGTGAAAGGTAAAATCAAGATGACGGTGCGTGGTAAGGCTCGCACCGTGGGAATGCTTTGCCATGTCAAAATCAAAAAGAACCGCTTCACGGGCAAGGACCGTTCGGTCACCCTCCCGATTTACCACAGCTTTGGCTTTGATGACATCGGCGCGTGCATCGACTACCTCCTTGAGGAGAAGCATTGGAAAAACGAGGGTGGTGAAATCCATGCGAAGGAACTCCGATTCAAAGGATCCCGGGGCGACCTGATCACATACATTGAGGACAAGAACATGGAGCGAGACCTCCGTGTCATTGTCGGTGAAGTGTGGAACGACATCGAAGAAGCGTGTGAAGTCCACCGCAAGAGCCGCTACATATGAAACCGAACACCATCGCTGCAGAGGATTGCTGCGTCACAATGCTGACGCTTCAGGATGTGAACTACATCTTCACCGTTCCACCTGACTTCGAGGAGCTGAAGCTCGACCCGACCAACGAGGATGACTGCAGCACTTACCAGGTGTTCGTGACTGAGAACGTCCTAGCACATTGCAGGCGACTGGCGCCATTGATTACCGTGGGAATCACTGACAGGCGTGCTGGTGGTGGAATCATTCCCAAGCACTCGTGGATCATCCGTTCGTTTGAGCGGGCTGATTGGCGCGTGGTCGCGTACAAGATTTGGCACAAGTCGAACAAGATAAACCTCTACAGGCTGAACTTCCTTCACCTGATGACGTTTTGTCCTAGGGCGAACAAACCCAAGCAGACGCAAATTGAGAATTGGCGTTACGATGTGTTCACGGACGAGCACACGAAGTACAATGGATATGGATACGGCATTCCATTGGGCATCGTGCAACGCCATGTCCGAAACTTCACCAGCCCCGGTCAAACTGTTTATGATCCATTCATGGGGTCAGGCACGACTGCATTGGCCTGCGCTTGTGAGAACCGATTTTACTTCGGTAGCGAGATTGATCCCAAGGTGGCTGCCATGGCCAACGAGCGACTCAGGGAATACAAATGGAGCGCACGTTCCTTATCCTAGACGTAAACTTCCTGTGCTATCGCAATTTCTACGCGATGGGCAGGCTGTCATATGATGGCATCAAGACAGGGGTGATCTACGGGTTTCTACGCGACCTGGCGGGGATGCAGGATCGATTTATGTGTGACCGCCTGGTGTTTTGCTTCGATCATGGGGCACCCCTAAGGCAACGAATCTACCGGGGGTACAAACTCAACCGGCATGGTCCCCAGTCAATCGACATGATGAGCAACGAGGAAAAGACTGCTCGTCAACAGCTCACGCACCAGGTTGACCTCCTGATGATGGATTACCTGCCGCGTATTGGATATAAGAACGTCCTGTACGAGAAGGGATATGAAGCGGACGACATCATTGCATCGGTATCCGAAAACTTGAGCGATGATGACACCGGGATCATCGTCAGCGCTGACCGCGACCTTTTCCAGCTCATACGGTTCAACGTGTCAGTATGGAAGCCGGGCAACTTCAAAGTGCCTCCGGTCATGACCACCCTGCAATCATTCAAACGGAAGTTCGGCATCAGCCCCCGCCACTGGGCGCACGTCAAGGCAATTGCAGGCTGCTCGACCGATGAGATACCTGGAGTTGGTGGAGTCGGTGAGATCACCGCAATCAAATACCTGAATGGTGGGTTGAAGGAGGACAGCAAAGCCTATCAGACGATCCGTAGCGACCGTGGCAGGTCAATCGTGCATCGCAACCGACCCTTGGTCGAATTGCCATTGAAGGGCACCCCGGTGTTCAACCTCGTTGACGACAAGGTCACGCAAACAGGTTGGCAGGACGTGTGCGAACTGCTCGGCATCCGATCATTGAGAAACTCAACCCCGTATTCATCCCGTGAAAGAAGAAGACATTAGATCGGCGGTTTGGCTTTACATCAGGGGATGTCCAAAGCAATTCATCGCTAAGACACTCAAGGTTGAATTCAGCGAATTGTGGAACACCATTGATGACATCTTAAAGGGCAAGCGTCCGTTCAAACCCGACTGGGGTGGGTTCGATGATGGGGATTGGACTCTGCGTGAAGAATCCATCCTGCAATACATGAAGGTCCAATGTGGACGGTCACCCGCAGACATCGGCAAAATCCTAGGGCGATCAATGCAGCAGGTGAAAAGGAAATGGCCTGAGATGCGCCGAGCGAAATTGGATTACTTCGATTGGTTAACTGAACGTGACAAAAAGGAACGCCGTGCTTCAACGAATACCAATTAATTCAACGGGCAATCGGTTCAAGGTGCTTATGACGAACAGTCAGAAGGGTTATCCCGACTTTTTCTACTGGGTGGGACTTGCTGGTATTCCTAGGCCTGGTGACATCGTGAAATTCCATGACGGATTCTCTGTTGAAGTCCGAAGTGTTAAATTTGAGCACGAACATGGGTAAAGGATCATCATTTGAACGGCTGATGTGTGTGACCTTGTCCAAGTGGTGGACAGGTGGCAAGCGAGATGATGTGTTCTGGCGATCATCGAACAGTGGTGGCCGTGCTACTGTGCGTTGGCAAAGTGGCAAGAAAACCTTCGGTCATGCAGGTGACATCGCTGCTGTTGATCCCATAGGACAACCCCTGCTCAAGTGTGTGACAATCGAACTGAAACGTGGCTACCGCAAAACCACCTTCGCAGATGTGTTCGACCGATGCTACAGGCACAAAGCAACCGAGTTTGAGCAGTTCATCATGCAGGCTGAACGGGCAGCTCAACACGCAGGAACCCCGCATTGGCTATTGATCACACGCAGGGACAAGCGTGAAGCCCTTGTGTTCCTTTCGATCCACTTGGACCATTACCTGCGGGAAAAGGGCCATCATCTGCAGGCGGATTGTGACCTGTACCTCCGGATGCGTGTCATTGTTCGATGGCCAGAGGGGCCCCGCACACGTCAGACGGTTTGTGCGGTTCAATTGAGTGAGTTCCTAAAAGCTGTCAGTCCTGACGCATTCCGGATGTAAAAACGTAAGTCGTTGATTGGTAGGTACCTAAGGACGGTTTATTCCGTCCTTTTTTTGGGTCTGCTATTGCGATTCCGTGTATCCGGAACATGATTATCAGCATGTTACTCAACGATAACCAAACAAATGGAACAACCATGAAACATCGCACATCATACGTAATTCAAAACGCGAGGGGAACACAATTCTTCATGCGTCTGACGTGGACAATGAATCCTGAGTTTACGTCGTCAATCGACAAGGCTAGTGTGTTCAACACAAAGAAGGATGCACGCGCCTTTGCCCGCCGTCACAAGATTGACGGTGCATCATTCCTTCCCCTGTACTGAACATAACCCACAAAACCACATCAAATGAATACACTGGAATCATACAAAATTGGTGACGTCCTCCTGATGACCACGAGGATGCGGAAGGGAACGGAAGTCAGATCATGTCAGGTATTTGACATAAATTACCGTGACAACGGCCTTGTCACGTTTACCGGATGTTCGCATGAACGCGCACCCCTTCCCACGGGTTCAGGGGCATTTGATCCTACGGAGCTAAAGGAAGACGGTACGTCGGACGCACAATGGGGAATTGTTCAAATCGAAAAGGTCGGACACCGTGAGGCTTGGAAGCCATTTTGCCCGCGCCCGGGGGATCCCCATTACGATCTCATGTGCTGATCACCCACAACCCACAAAAACAAACATCATGGACTCACAATTCGAGCAACTCGGGTTCTTCGAGGAAATATGGGAGGACATTTACGGTGCGTCCCCCAAGTGCCACGGCACCCGCCGTTGCGAGGAACAACCTGGACGCGAAATCGGAATGAAGGGTGATCAATCCTTCACGATCCGCGAAACCCTGACAGTCACCCGGGGACACAAGACCCGCACGATCAATGCGAGCGCATATCAACCCAGGATCCTAACGTCACGGTATCAACGCCTTTGCGGCCGTACCGTGGCCAACATACACACCACATGAGCTGGATCAAAAAGGACACGAAGCTCGCGAGTCCCTCATTTCGGGGGCTCAAGGTCATCGTTTACAAGACGACACGTAGGGCGTCCCGGGGAGGTCCGGAACGCGTTGCGTGCATCGTCGCAGAGGATCAACCGTACGCTGGCACACGCCTGAGCATTGGATCGGAAGCAATCACTGACAGCAACCCACATATCAAAACAGCATGAAAATCGAAATCATTGACGGAATCAAATATGAGCGCCTTTCAAAGCGCGCTTATATCGAACTATGCGCCCGCAAGGCGTACATTGAACAAGTGGACTCGAACGAATTTGAAGTCCGAGTCCCAAGCGAATTTCGGTCCCTGACAAAGGGAACCAAAGCAAGGCAAATTCGGTACGGGTCATATCCCACCAAGGACGAGGCCAACTCAACCCTGTTAGCGATTCAATCCAAGCAGGCGGCATACCTGTAAAACAACATCAACCACGTTTAATGGAAAAACCATGAACGCATTCAAAACAGCAATACTCGCCGTCATCCTGACGACCTCCCTCCATGCCGCGACCACACAGCGCGCTGATTGGGAAATCTACACAGCGCATATTTGGAACTACACACACTCGATGGGACCCCTTGCGGGCAAGGACGTGTGGCTGGTTCGCATTCCGTTCAAGGACCTAAGGGTCGGAATGATTGTTCAATACGCCAACCCCGGTTGGTTTCCTTGCCCTCCAGGACATAATGACGTGCGATGCGATTTCGTCATCCACCGCATTGTCCGGAAGAACATGTTTGGCAAGTGGGTCACCAAGGGTGACAACAACGACCGCGAGGATCCCACCGTCATCACTGAAAGCAACTACCAAGGCACGCTCATCCGGGTAATCAACTGAAACGGACGACTATACAACTGATCACATGAAAAACAAACGCTCAACATTTTGGGAGGAGGACGAGGGTCCCGCTCCCATCGTTCACCGTGTGTTCCTCCTTAACGGAGGTGCACGCTGCAACGTGTACGCGCCCAGGCAAAACCCCGATCAACCCAACTCACAGACGTTCGATCTACGGTCGAACAAGGAACGCACAGCAGCGGAACCGAAATGGTAATATGAACAAAAAGCAAATCACTCAAAAGGATCGTATTGCAATGCGCCGCGTAAATGCGGCGATTGTGCTTCATAGGCCCAAGAACCGGCCTAAGGGTCCCCCGAAAGGACTGCTGGATGACGATGATGACAACCCAATCATCGCACCAACTCGGAGGGTAGGACCCCCGCATATCGACATGGCTGCACGCAAGGGGCCACCCAAGGGCCTGTTAGACGACGATGACGACGCACCAGCCCCAGCCAAACCCGCAAAGAACGTGAAGCCACTCGTCATTGTGAAGCAGGTTGCCAACCGGTACATGAACGTGCAATGCGGTGAGGACCGCGTGCTGATCGTGGACCGCCTCGACAAGAGTGGTGGCGAACTGCTGTGCTACAATTACCGGATGGGATGCACGATACACCTGAAGCGCCAGGACCTGCAACCGGCTGATCTGGTCGCTGAGTGCATTGCCCTACTTGAAACGGTGAGGAACCCCGGCCTTGCGCCGCGCGTCGTCACATGAAAAATACCAACGATAAATTCCGATACCGATTACTGGACATCAGGGAGCGTTACGACATAACCCAAAAGCGACTTGCTGAGATACTCGGCACAACTGAGCAGTCTGTTCGTGGTTGGGAGCACGGTAATCCCATACCCGGTCCTGTCCGGCTACTAATAAGGATGATGCTGGATCATCCCAAGCTTTTCAAATTTCGTCAGTGTCAGTAAACAACAAAACAAAAACATGAGCCTAAACCTACGACAGCAGAAAAAGCTAGCGAAACGGAAGGCCTTGAGCGGATCACAACCCGCCAAGCCTCCAGTCATCGAAGGAAACAGAGCATCGTACATCGTCATTGATGATCCTATAAAACCCGTGGACGACCGTGCCGTGCGCCGGTCGTTTCACGAAATGAACCTGGTACGGAAGTACGGCGGCGGTGTTAGCTTCCCTGAGAAGCAACCACCCCACCTGCGTCCGCGTACCGGTCCGGCTTCACCACCGCCTGAGCGCCCCTCAAGCAAGCTGCGGTCGCTCGAGTCAACAGTGACACGCGCGGCGAGGATCCGGCAGGCGCTGCGCCATCGTGCGTTGTACTGGTCGTTTGAGAACAGCAACACAACGGAGGATACCAAGGCAGCGCGCATCACCCATGCCCGCAGCGAACACGGTGTGCTGAAGTTGAGAATCAACGGCAGGTACATCAGCACGAACCTGGAGGACACGTGCCGCATCTGAACCCATACATCGCCTGGTGGTTCGCCTGGTTCGGCGCTGTCGTGCTGCTCCCGGTGATCCACAAAATCCAAAAATCAAAATAACCACACATGCTCATTAAACTAAAAGTCAATTCGCTCGTGGCCGCCCTGGGTCGCCAAAGAGCTCTCGAGGTCGTGCCTGAGATCATCCACCGGGATGATTTCCAGAACATAGCTCTCGACATCACCAAGGTCAGCAAGGAGGAGGTCGACAAGATCGCCAAGGTATCCGAAACGGATAACCGTGGCCTGTCCCGTCGCCTCAATATGTGGAAGGACCTGCGTGCCGATCCGGACAGTGTGAAGATCAAGAACTCCGTACAGCTCGAGACCGCATTGATCGAGTTCGTCCGGCGCCTGCCACACCACCTGCTGTTCATGCGTGCTGACGACGGCCAGGTTCTACCATGGTATGTCAACAGCATCACCTGGCACAAAAAGGAACGCCACCGCGGTTACTCCGGGGAGATATACTACACCCCCGCATACTGCATGCTCAGGGTATGCGCGTACCGGGATGAAGCGGTCGTCAATGCGTCATTCAATTGGAATGACGATATGCTTGGAGCTGAACGCCGCACCGTGTCCGACCTGCTTGAGGAGGCTGAGCTTTTCCCTGAAAAGGAAAAGTCCTACGGCACATATGAAACCGAGCTCAAGCGGTTCTTCGACACGTACAAGCTGACCGGCAAGCAGTTCAATGCGTTCGGTCGCTGCGAAGCTCAGGGCAAGAGCGACTGGTGGGGTAGCAGGACTGTCAAGGTGCGTTCGCTGACCAAGGATGGCAAACCCACTCGGGTTGTCATTGATTGGAACGGTGACGAGGAACCGGACGAGGAGGACGACAAGTCAGTCGCCAAGGGTACCGTCAATGGTACCTTCTGGAAAAAGTACGACCTCCTGGACAAACCCGTCAAAGTCGACCGAGAGGACGATGATGACGACGGTGAAGCGGAGGAGGTTGACGAGCAGGACGACAACTCAGTTGTCCTACCCGTTCACCCCTACCTCCAGGTCTTCGACTTCGACTCGGACGACTTCATCAAGTGCCACATCAACTGCCTCCAGGAATATGAGTGGGCGCCCGACATCCAGAAGAAGCTGATCCTGCCATCCGACACCAAGGAGCTGGTCAGCATCCTGATCGAAACGGCCACCAACATCATGGACGACATCGTGAGCGGCAAGACGGGGGGTGTCATCGTCATGTCAACCGGCGAACCTGGCACAGGCAAGACGCTCACCGCGGAGGTGTTCGCCGAGCAGATCAAGATACCGATCTACATGGTGCAATGCTCGCAGCTCGGTATCACACACGAACAACTCGAGAAGGAACTGATCATCGTGCTCAAGCGCGCCATGCGCTGGAACGCGTTGCTGTTACTTGACGAGGCCGACGTGTATACCAGGACACGCGAGAACGACATCCAACAGAACGCCATAGTCGGTGTGTTCCTGCGCCTGCTGGAACGGTACAGGGGCGTTCTGTTCATGACCAGCAACCGTGCCACCGCAATTGATGACGCCATCATGTCGCGGTGCATTGCTCACATCAAATATGAGCTGCCCAGTGAGGATCAGTCCAAGCTTATCTGGGAGGTCCTTGCGGACAACTACCAGGTGGACTTGTTCCCCAAGGAAATCGCCGCACTCGCCAAGGAGTTCCCGATGATCAGCGGCCGCAACATCAAGACGCTGCTCAAGCTTGCA
>Ga0210410_10003707_pt1 | contig 13517 bp, 8 predicted proteins | sample IncBWC4MmetaG_FD_161058 | JGI IMG/M metagenome (GOLD analysis project Ga0210410, IMG submission 161058) | Forest soil microbial communities from Barre Woods Harvard Forest LTER site, Petersham, Massachusetts, United States - Inc-BW-C-4-M | ecosystem: Environmental > Terrestrial > Soil >... | reverse complement strand
GGTCGTCTCTCCGTACGCTCCGGATGACGTCGGTTCCTACTCCGGGGGCGATACAAGCATTATTTACTCCGCCTTCCACACAACAAAAGAGTCACGCCGCGAAACACAGCCGCACATTTCCTCAGCCGGCCTTGTCCTCACCTGGGATGGCCGCCTGGATAACCGTTCCGACCTCATACGTGAGTTGCGGTATGACTTGGTCCAAGGTGCCACAGATGTGGCTATTGTCGCTGCGGCCTACCAAAAATGGGGAAATAAATGTTTTGCCTGGCTGATTGGTGACTGGGCTCTCTCGGTCTGGGATACCAACACGCGCTCACTGATCCTGGCCAAAGATCCTATTGGCACGCGTCATCTTTATTACTCGATTGGCCAAAACCTAGCCACTTGGAGCACCGTCCTCGATACGCTAGTTCTGTTCTCCGGGAAGACCTTCTCTCTCTGTGAGGAATATATCGCGGGTTGGTTGTCCTTTTTCCCTGCAACTCATCTCACGCCCTACGTAGGCATCTATGCCGTCCCGGCGTCCTGTTCGGTGCTTATACAAACCGGAAAGCATATCGTCAGCAAGTATTGGGATTTCGATCCCGGGAAGAGAATCCGTTACAAATCAGACGCCGAATACGAAGAACACTTCCGAACTGTCTTTGGCCTAGCTGTCAGCCGCAGGCTCCACTCCGACAGCCCTATCCTGGCCGAACTCAGCGGCGGCATGGATTCCTCTTCCATCGTGTGCATGGCGGATACTGTAATCGCCCGCGGAGCAACCGAAGCGCCTCGCCTCGATACTCTCTCCTACTACAACGACTCCGAACCCAACTGGAACGAGCGTCCCTACTTCACCAAAGTCGAAGAGAAACGAGGTAGGATTGGTTGCCACATTGACGTCGATTCTGAAAATTTGCTGCCGTGTGAGTTGGAGACTGACCGCTTTGTGGCAACACCTAACTCCGGCAGCGGTAATCCTTCCAAAGCGGGAAGACAATTCAATGATTGTCTCGCGTCAAACGGCAATCGCGTGGTCCTTTCAGGCATTGGAGGCGATGAAGTCATGGGTGGTATACCAACACCCACGCCCGAGCTTCAAGATCTCGTGGCAAAGGCCCAATTCGGTGCACTCACGCATCAATTGAAACTCTGGGCCTTAAACAAGAGGAAACCCTGGTTTTACCTACTACATGAAGCTGTCCGGGGATTTCTTCCCCTCTCCTCTATCATCGTGCCGAAAACGAAAAGACCCGCACATTGGCTCAGTCCTGACTTTGTCGAGCGCAATCACAAGGCACTACAAGGCTACGACTCACGAATAAAACTCTTTGGACCCCTGCCTAGTTTTCAAGACAACGTCACCACATTGGAAGCGTTGCGAAGACAGGTGGCATGCTCCCCATTGCCATCTGAACCCGCCTACGAAAAGCGCTATCCATTTCTGGATCGCGACCTCCTCGAATTCATGTACGCAATCCCGCGCGAACAACTGGTTCGCCCGGGGCACCGGCGTTCGCTAATGCGACGCGCCTTAGTCGGGATCGTCCCGGACGAACTTCTGAACAGGAGAAGAAAGGCGTTTCTAGCCCGAACGCCGATGACGGCCATCTCGAAGGAATGGCCTGGTTTGGTTCAACTGAGCGAACGCATGATCTGCAGTTCGTTGGCGATTGTGAATCCACGACAATTTTCTGAAGCCCTGCAGAGGGCTCGCAACGGTCAGGAGGTTGCCATGATCACCTTGATGCGCACGTTGGCTACCGAACTCTGGTTAAGGACTCTTGACCACCGCGGATTGCTTTCCGGTCTGACGGATGGATCCAGGAATCCTTCCGCCCTCGGCCGGATTAGCGCGCCAACGTTTCACATTCTTCGCAAAAGTTCACCTAGCCAGCTGAGCGAATGAACCCTAAAAGGAAAGGAGGTGACAATCATGAACTACACGAAACCAGAAGTCGTAAGACTCGGCGCCGCCAGTTCCGCCATCCAAGGCGCAAAGGGCGGACCCTACGTGGCCGACTTGCAGGACCCGAAGTCGACCATTCAGTCTCACACGCTGAATGCGTATGAAGCAGACGAGTGAACGACTGCCGGAGCGCGGATAAACATCGCGCTCCGGCATTTCATCCATCAATCATGCAAGACCAGCCCCAAAACGCACAGGAAAGGAGGTGAGGTTCATGAACTACACGAAGCCAGAAGTGGTGAAACTGGGTGCGGCGAGTTCTGCCATACAAGGTGCCAAGAACGGACCTTTCGCTGCTGACTTGCAAGACCCAAAGTCACTCATCCAGAGTCACACGATGAATGCGTACGAAGCCGACGAGTAAGAATGCGCCGGAGCGTTGCAAAGATGAGCGCTCCGGCACTTCTTCCGACTGCGTTCGGCGTCAGTGGGCTCCTGGAATCTTCGCGCAAGTCAATCCGAAGATCCTTTCACGTATTTCTCGAACCACGAAATCATCCGGTTGCAGAAGTCGATCTGGTGGGCATAGCTCCAATACACCGGCGAATGGTCTTCGCCCTCATATTTTGCGTACTCCACAACTTTACCTAGCCTGCGCAGTCCCACGTAAACCTCATCATCAAGAAAAGGCGAGACGTTCATATCCCTTGAACCATGCATGATCAACACGGGCGTTTCCACCCTGTTTAGATAAAAAAACGGCGAGTTTTCGATGTACCTCTCCCTAAATTCCCATGGCGTCCCACCCATCAATCCCTGTCCGCCTTCTTCAATAGATGTTCCGTAAGCGGTACCCTCGTCACTCATCTCCCCATAATGGCCGAACAGGTCGGCGTAACCGTCGGAAACCATCGCAGCCTTGAAACGCTTTGTCTGAACAACCAAGGCGAATGTGCAGTACCCTCCATAGCTCTGCCCCATGACTCCCAACCGATCAGGGTCGGCAATCCCCATCTCAATTAGCTTATTGACACCCGGCAACACAGTCTTAGTCAGATCTGCCATTGGGGTGCCAAGGTGCTGGGGAGCGTCGGGAAATAGAACCGCGTACCCGCGAGTCGCCAAGAGTTGCCCGTTAAATGCCCCTCCGAAACCCAAACCGAAGCGCTTCAGATTGTCTGTGGATTGGGCACCCCCGTAAACGGAGACAATCAAAGGATATCGTTTGCCCTCTTGATACCCCGCCGGCATTAGCAATGCTCCGTGCAACAGATCCCCATCCAGACTTCGCCATTCCACGGACCTGCCAGCACCCATCTGATACTGGTCTAACTCGGGATTGATAGCGGTCTGGCGTCGTCGGTTGCGGAAATCGGCGTCTGTAAGCCACAAATCGCGATCATGCTGTGCATCCTCAGAAAAATATGCGAGTTCACGGCCGTCCGGGGCAGCGAAGATATGGTGAATTGCATTCATACACGTATGACAGGATTTGTCCTTCATCAAATTGGTAGACTGCCCGGAGGCCAAGTCGATCCTGAAAAACCCCGACTGATTTCCCAATTTGTCTTCGATCAAAACCACGGTAGTCCTACCGCCGTCCGGCGACCAGAGACGATTCTCCCCGCGGAGGATTAACTCTGTGATTTTATTGTCCAGAATATGAGTCAACTCAACTGGGTCCCCTTGGCTTACCGGAGCCCTCCAAAGAGAATCGTCTCGGAGTAAGTAAATGAGTTTTGAGTCTGCGTCCCAAACAGGGGGACGGGGTGAATATTGCATGTCCCCCATCGCAAACAACGTCACATTTCGTGGAGTGCGCTCGCTCAGTTCAACCACAAAGCAATCCTTCTTCAATTCGATGGGTCCTCCGGTCCTGTAAGCAAGTTTCAAGCTGTCGGGAGACCAACTAAAGGAATCGCCCGCGTAGCCCATTCGAATTCCTGCGGCCACGACATAAGTTTCTCCTGTCGAGATGGAATTCACGTTTAGGTTCCAGAGAATTTGTTGCGAACCTGCTTGCTCGAAATGGTCCGAAGTTGTGAACGCTACATGAACACCATTAGGAGACAAAACGTACCAGCCAAGCCGGTCAAGATTGCGAATAACACGACGAGTTTCTCCACTCGAAATGTCGATTGTCACCAGATCGACTGGATATCCTCCAAGCGACCAAGGATCCGACTTCGGAACTTTCGTGTTACGTTGGTCGGTCGACTCCGACCGATAAACGGTAACTGACAGTCTTGCCTGATCCGTGTCCAGCGACTTCCTACCCAGGACGCGCTTCGCATGCTCTTCCGGGCTAAGGTTTTCGGGAATCACAGTAACCAACACCCCCTCGCTGTTTGGCAACCATTGAATGTCTTCCGCCGTCCTCACGGCAGTATCCGAAACCTTTTTCAAATTGCCGGTTGGAGCTTCCCACAACCAGATTTTTGCTTGGCCGCTATCATCCCGATCGGAAAGAAAGGTCAAATGGCGCCCATCCGGCGACCACACCGGAGCCCAATTGTTCCCCTTGCCCCCTGTTAGATTCTTGGTCTCCCCGTTCCGAGAGTTAACAACGCAAATGTCTCCTCCGATGGCGAAGTATGGCACTCCCCTCCGCACGTAGAACTCCTGATAAGAACCAGTGACAATTCTTCTTTGATTGTTGGCAACCGTGTAAGCAATCCATTTTCCATCTGGAGAGAATTTGACGGGTGTAACGGATTGGGCAAACTCGCGGGCGCCGATCACATCTTCGATGGGAAGGGGGCTTGTTCGCGGAATCTGTCCGGAAGCGGGCATGCAGATGGCCAATCCCAAACCCACAATATATAGCTTCTTGATTTTCATGGAACGCTACTCTCCTGAGTATTCTTCATGTGTGCGCGAATAGAGAGACTCGCTGGAAACAGAATGTGGCGATCAGGTCACGCGCGTTTCGTTCTCACCACGCATCCCCTACTGGATGTACGCACTTCTGCCCAGCCATCTTCATTGTTGAATGGAAAACTAAAACATCAGCTTGAGCGCGAACTGAATGGAGCGGGGACCACCGATCTGATACAAGGGATCGAATGCGCCGCTTCCAGGAGTTCCCCCAAAAGCACCGCCATTGAGGTACTGTCCTAGCATCTGGGTCGATCGCCCAAACTGCGCGCTGCTGATATCGGCCGTTGGCTGCCCGAAATTGGGGTGGTTCAGAACGTTGAACATTTCCGCTCGGAACTGTAGCTTCAGCGCCTCGCGAATCGGGAAATCACGATGCACCGCAAAGTCCCATTGCGTTGCACCGAAGCCTCTTAGCGCGTTCCGTCCTAAGTTCCCTTGCCGCAGAGGATTTCCACTCGCATCAGTAGGCGGAGGACAGAACGGACCAACGCTTTGAGATCCGTTTGAACAGCCTCCTGTTACGGCACCGGGAGTGTTATTGAGCGCCTTTCCACCTGGATATTGCGATCCATAGAGGTACAAGGGAATTCCCGGAATGACATCGGGGCGGACGAGTGTGTTTGCTTTAAACAGCTGGTCAAATCCAACCAGAAGGTCATAAGCGGTGACAGGGATCGCGGACCGTGCTTGAATGATCGTCTGTAGAGACCATCCATGCGCAAGCGCGTTCATTAATCTCTTGGACCTAATCACCGGAAATTCATACGTGACTCCCGCGGAAAAAGCCTTCCGGACGTCGAAGTCGGAAGGGCCTCGATTTTCGTTCCGGTTCACCCCTGGCACGAACGTGTTCGACAAGCTCCCTATTGAACCAGCAGAACCGTCATCGATCGAGTGGGACCATGTAAATGATGCCAACGCTTGGAGGCCATCGGACAAATGCCGCTGGAATTGCAACTGGAGAGCATCATAATCCGAAGTGCCTGAGTTGGTCACCAAATACGCCGACCCCAAGTTCGAGTTTGGTGAGGAAATGACCGCCGACTGTATCAGGCGCCTTCCTACTGAACCAACATACGAGGCAGAAACCGATTGTTTGCTCCCAAGAGATTGCTCTAACGCCACATTCCACTCAAGCGTATAGGGCAGCTTGAGATCAGGATCGAAGGCTGTCAGCTCCCCTGACCCGGCCCCAGGTTTCGTGATCGCGGGCGGTGCCGCCATTGAAGGATCTAACGGGAAAGTCCCGCTGGGAAAGTTGACCTGGGTTGCCCCAAAGGGATAGGCAGACTGCCCCAGGATGTTGCCAGTCTCCTGCGTGGCAAGATCGAAGAAAACCCCGAATCCTCCGCGCAACACGGTTTGCCAGTTTTGATTTTGAGAAAGTTGGTACGCCATGCCGATCCGAGGAGCAACATTCCCATATGGAGTCCTAAATGCGGGCGTTCCCGCTGGCGCCAACGCCAGGCTCGACAAGTTACTCAGATTAAAGCCTGTGACCGCCGGCAGAGTCGCACCGTTGGTGGTTGAAGGTGCAAAGTCTACATCCCATCTGAGGCCATAGGTCAAGGTCAGACTCGGGATTACGCGCCACGTGTCTTGCGCGAACATTCCCAGGTTGTGAAACAGAAAGGTTGCGCCACCGCCGGATTGGATTACGTTTTCGAAGGGATTGCCGCTTTCCAGCGCAGGGACCCCCAGAAAGACAACGGTTTGGGCATAGTGTGCAGGATCGTACTCTGGCGACAACCGTCGATAGTCAACCCCAAGCTTTAAACTGTGCGAACCTTTCTGGGCCGTGACATTGTCAAGTATGTTGATTTGGCGCTGTAGATTGTGAGCGCCCTTCCCCTGAGTCAGGTCGCCTCCATTACCCAACAACGCAACAATCAGGTTAAAAGTCGCATTCTGACCCGTATAAGGACTGGGGAATGGCAGAGATGTCAGCGGAACGGCGCCACCAAAGTCATCTAAGGACGATTTGCTGGAGGCGCTCGTCCTACTGTAGTTCACTCGCAAATCATTTGCTGTTTCAACGGATATCGCCCATGTCGCGCCCGCGGTACCTGTCTGCGTAACGATTCGGGAAGGGACAATCACACTGAGGGCCAATCCGTTCCCACGCTGCAAGAGCTGAGATGGAGAATAGTTATAACGTGCGAAAAGATTCCACTTGCTCCCCAATCTATGATCGACTCGCAAGCTGTAAGCATCGAGGGACGCTGCATTGGAATAGCTGGCATTGTCTTGAGCTACCCCCGTTGCGGCATTGTCTGGCCCGTTCGGAAGCGGGAACGCATTCAGATACGGTTGGAGGGCCGGAAGCGCATTCTGTCGCGCAGCTATGTCCGGCACATTTGTCAGAGTTACTCGCGGCAACCTGAGCCGAAGCCCCTCATAGGAAAAGAAAAAGAAAGTTCGATCCTTACGAATCGGACCGCTGAATGTGCCTCCGAAATCATTCTGCCGCTCCGCTGGCTTGCGCTGGTCAGTCGCATTCGCAAACCAATCGTTGGCGTCGAACACGTCGTTGCGCAGATATTCAAACGCGGTCCCATGAAACTGACTTGTGCCTGAACGCGTCACGATAGAGATTTGTCCGCCTGGTGCCCGGCCAAATTCTGGCGCATACGTGGACGTTTGAATTCGGAACTCCTGCATCGCATCCACCGAAACCAAACTGTTTGTACCGCCCAGAGCACTGAACGAACCAAGCGCACCGCCAAACCCATTCCCTGGAATGTTGGTCGAACTTATGCCAACGTTGGCGCTCACTCCGTCCACCATCCAATAGTTGGAACTTGGCCGTTGTCCGTTCACACTGAATTGTCCGCCGTCATATTCATTACTCGCAGTAACGACAACCCCGGGCGTTAGATCAATCAGCGTTTGGAAGCTTCTGCCGTTCAATGGTAAGTTCTCAGCGAATTGCCGATCAACAACCGTGCTCACAGCGGCATTTTCGGTATTCACCAACGGTACGCCGCCCGTGACCGTAACGATCTCGGAGGCAGCGCCAATTGGCAAAGTAAAATTGATCGCGATCGCGTCTAGAACATGAATGATGATGTCCGGCTTGATAATCGTCTTGAAGCCGCTGTTCGAGACCTGGATTCGATACGCACCTGGAGGAATGTTCGGAACTACGTAAAACCCTTCGCTATTCGCCTTCCCTGCGTACTGAACTCCTGTTGCGCCATTGATGATCAGAACGTCAGCGCCCGCAATGATTCCACCGGAAGGATCGAGGACAATGCCGCTTACGGTGCCGTTCGGCGACTGCGCTGGGGCGGTATTTATGAATAGAACGAATATTATGAAATACAGAACAGTCAGTCTCACTCGCACGCGGCATCTCCTCGGGGGAAGTGCTTGCACTCACTCTTCCCGTTTTCGCAGGAGCAGCCGCAGTTGTACCATTGCGTCTTGATTGAAAGGCGCGAATGGGTATTCAAGTAGCGGGGACGGGTCTGCGTGCTATGGATGGTTTGGGTTCACCTTTAGGTATGCAAAGAGGAAGGGCTTGCCGCTTGGCTTGTGGCTCAGGCCGTCCGGTTCCACGGTTACAAAGACCGCGTCAATCTGGGCGAGTTTCTGCGGATCGTCAAATTTCAGGACCCAACGCTTTTTGGAGACATTGTCCTCATAAAAAACACCCAGGTTCAAAGCCTGTGCTCTGTCGGTTCCGTGCTGGCCCCAGGCCTGAAACGTGCTCGCGTTCTTCAATCCCGGCTGGCGGTCGAGATCGTAAGCATAGAAAATAAGTGACTTCCCTTTTGTAAAAAAGATACGCCCGTAAGACTTCTTCGTTGCTCCGTCTTTCGCAACGTCAAAAACCTCGGCAATATAAAGGTCCCGCGCCCCCATCAATTCCCGAATATCTCGGTCATGCGAGAGGAGTTCCTGCTGTTGGTCGATCGTCGAATCTCGGTCCCTGAGTAATTGCGTTAGCTCTCCGACCTTAGCTTGTACCGCATTCGATCCCGAATCGTCGCGAGATCTCTGAGCCTGCACGGTGTCTAACTCCTTCTGCGTCTTCTGGAGCGATGCTTGCGCTGCATCGAGTTTCTGCGTTACCGCTGCTTCATTGGCAGCAAGTTGCTGCTTCTCTTGGTTCCCTGTCCCCAACGCACTCTGTAGGGCCGCTTGGGCATCCTTTAACTTGGTTATTTCTCCCGACTCGTCTTCCACTTGCCGGCGCAGGTTCGCGATCAGTTTGTCCCGCTCTGCCATCTGCGCAAGCAGCACTTCGCGATCGTGCGCCGCATCGCTGACCTGTTGCGGCAGCGGAGCAGTCGGTCGTTCAATAGCTGTTTGAGGGATGGGCGCGTTCTCCGCCCCACGCCGTATACCAGCCCGGTAAGCGTAGATTCCGAGCGTTGCGGCAAGCAGAATCGCTGCTGCAAACGGAAGCCAAACCATATTCCAATGCTCGCTCAGCCGCGGCTTCCCATTTCGTTCAGGAAACTCGCTTACGGTCAGGCCCGGTGGGTGGGCAGACAGAGTCCTTGCTTGGTTGGTCGGGCGGGCAAGACGCTCCCGGAACGCGGCCTCTGCCGCCTCTGCCGACCATGTTTCTGCTGTGGGGGGGGAATCTCCCGATGCTACCGCGGCAAAAAGAGGCGTGCCAATACTAGCCGCTGCCTGAAACTCCTTTATCGCTTGCCGGCATCCGGCGCAGGTCGCTAAATGCTTCTGTAGCTTGGTCTTTTCTTCCTCGGTTAGGTCGCCCGAGGTAGAAACGGCGCATAACTCCAGAAATTCGTCATGCGGTCCCATGGCTGACCATAATTCTTCGTCTGGACTTCCCCTACTATTTACCATACCGGTTAGCAGTTCTGCAATTTACTTTCGCGCACCTGCTTACGCAGCTTTTCCAGCCCCCGGTAGTAATGATGCCGAACATTTCCCTGGGACTGCCCGAGCTTTTTCCCGATTTCCGCCAGCGTATACCCCTCGTAAAAATGCAACCTCAGCGTTTCATGCTGCTCTACCGTCAGATCCCCCATCACCTTCTTCAGTCCTTCTCTTCCGAACAGCGCTTCAATTGAAGAATCGTACGTCGGAGTCGCCGCGCAGGCAACACCTGGAACACAGCAGTCTAGTTCTGAATTCCTATAGTGGCCCCTCGCAGCTAGATACCTCCGGCGAGAAATGGCCTTTCGGTAGGTCATCTGAACGATCCAAGAACGGCCTGAACTCTTTGAACTGTCGAACACCGCGGCTTCCCGGTGAATAAATAGAAACAGATCCTGGACTAGGTCATCTGCCTCTGCTTCATCGCGGAGGATTCGCAGAGAAACACCACGAACCAGCCAACTGTAGCGGTGAAAAAGAACACTGAGAGCGTCGTCGTCGCCCGTCGCGCTAAGCGTTAACAGAGCCTCATCCGAAAGCGCAGCGGGTCCAATGGTCGGAACGTCGGCCCCATTCAAAGCCGACCTGCTCTCGGTCGACACAGAAGCGATCAGACGGAGGCTGGGAAACCGAGCAGCCGCTGAGTCGCTCATATCCACCTCAGTGCTGGCGCGAGCGCTAGACCGCTTCGCCTGCGATCGTTTGCCGCCTTCGACTTGTCGGTAACTGTCCGTTGGCCTATGTCCGACAAGCGTTCACGATAGCCTTCGACATGGTTAAGGGTCGCAAACAAATTCAACCTCGTGCTGGTGTGGAAAGGGCGTTTGGCCAGGTCATTCGGACAATCCGAGAGGAGGAACTCCACATATCACAGGCTGAGCTGGAAAAAAGAACAGGCCTCAACCGCACATTTATTAGTGACCTCGAACGAGGAATCCAAGGTCCCGGTATTAGGACTTTGCTTCGCATAGCTAAGGGCCTTGAAACAACTCCGTGCTCTCTAATTCGCCGCACAGCTCGATCCAAATTCTTCGAATTTCCGCAAGGAAGAGAGGCTGTCTAAAAATACAGCCAATAGCCAACATAGGCAAGCGAAATATAGGCTATTGGCCCATTCCCGCTTTCCTATGTCCTCTGTAACTTCGTTCTGCCAACACAAACAAAATGGATGACCAACTCCTCTTCGGGAAGAAAGTTCGTGCGGTTCGAGAAGCGGCCAACCTCTCGCGAGAGTTAGCGGCCGAAAAAGCGGGAATAACTGTAAGCTATCTCGGGGAGGTTGAAAGAGGCGAAAAATGGCCATCCATCGAAATCTTACGCTCCATAGCAACCGCTTTAAACGCGCCCCTTTCAACATTTCTTGAATTTGACGCGCAGGAAATTGACACTGCAATCCTAAGGGAAAAGCTTAATCGCGTTCTAGACAATCGAACGACCGAGCAACAGCAACAAGCCCTCAGGGTTTTGAAAGCCCTCTTTGAACCCTAACCTGGCATCGTCCGCCGGTCTCTACACCCCAAGAATCCACCTTGACTCTCGGAAACAGCGGCGCGTAGCATCCCTCAAGGGTAAAGGTACCAAAACACAATCTATCGGACCGGCACGACTTGAGATGCGTGCAAAACAATCACCGGGTTAGAGGCAACAAGCTTGTGCGATTGAACGAACGGCTACAGAAGAGTTTTGGCCCGCCGCGCCTTCAGGCCAGTTGGCTGAAGGGAAGTGCTTTCCTCATTTTTCTCGCTGCAGTGATCCTTTTTGCAACCGCTCTTGTCGCTCGCTCGAACCACACTCAACTAACATCCTACTTTCTTATTACCGTGTTAGTTGCTCTTTGCTGCGCAATTGCGCTCCTCGCCCGATTCCTAATCCTCCTGCGTCGTGATAATCAGAAAACGACCAATACTCTCCATTCTACTGGACGTGAATTCAAGTCCATTTTCCAGAATGCCCTAGACGCTATTCTGATTCTCGACGACCAAGGCACCTGCATCGAAGCAAACCCGGCAGCTTTTGCGATTCTTGGTGCGGAACAGGAACAACTCCTTGGACATTCACTTGGCGAGTTCTACTCGAACCCCCAAAACTTCATTGAAAATTGGGCTAACTTTTTGGGGACAAAATATCAGCGCGGTAGCGCCGATTTCCTTCGAAGCGACGGCTCGCCATTGTTTGTCGATTACACAGCCGCCGCGGATTATATTCCTGGTCGTCATGTGGTCATCCTCTGCGACGTCACGCAGAAGGTGAATGCCGAACGCTGCCTCAAAGAAAGTGAAGATCGCTTCCAGCTCATGGCCAACAACATTCAGGAAGTTTTCTGGATGATGAACGCTAACACGAAGGAAGTTGTTTACGTCAGTGAGGCATACGAAGCCATCACAGGCCACCCTCTCGCAGAGATCCGTGAGAATCCTTCTTCATACAAAGAGTTGGTCCATCCTCAGGACCGCGCGCGATTCCTTACAAAATTAGAAGAGGCGGGCATCACCGGAACATTCGACGAAGAGTTCCGCATCGTGCGGCCAGACGGAGTATCCCGCTGGATCTGGTGTAAGGGCTCGCCAGCAGGTGACCCTGGTGGAGCCGCACCATGGCTAGTCGGCATCGCGCAGGATATCACCTCGCGCAAACATGCCGAGCAAGAGATCGCGAAGCATTTGGCCGAGGCCGAAGCCGCAAGAGCGGAGGCCGACGCCCTCCGCAAAGCAACCCTGACCTTGACCCAGAACCTTCGGATGGATGAACTTCTGGACACTTTGCTCCAAACCCTTCTGACAATCGTCCCCTACGATTCAGCCTGCGTGTTGCTGACAGACACGGAACAATCGTTTCTGGTCGCAAGACAGATGCCTCGCGAGGCAAACCGAAAGAATGTCGTCATCTTGGAAGTGAGCCACCATCATTTCCTGCAGAAGGTTCTAATGACGCGCAATAGCGTCTTTCTCGAAAACACCCGGGACGAACCTGAATGGCGGGACAGCCCCGCCTTTGGAGGCGCAAGGTCCTGGATTTGCATTCCATTGATTGTGTCCGAACACCTGGTCGGATTGCTGTCCGTCAGCAGCAGGGAGTCGGGGCGATTCACCCGTGAGCATTTAAGACTCGCCAAATCTCTCGCGCTCTCCGCTGCAGTCGCTATTCAAAACGCCCGGCTTTACGAACGCGCCGAAATCTACGCGTCCGAACTGGAGCTACAAGTGAAACTCCTGAAAGAAACCCAGGCGGCACTCGAACAAACGCAAAGCCGCTCCCGCGGTACCGGATAGCAAAGTTTCCACTACCAGCTCGAAACTCCCGGACCCAGTCCACGCTTCCCACAACCCGTTTCTGGATAGCTTCCGGGTACCCGACAATGCGTCCGACAACAAAGTTCTTCCCCTGCGACCACACCGGGATTACGGCTCGACCAGTCGCCCGTCAGTGATCAGGCCTCTGCCCGTGCGTTTGCAGGAGCGGACTTGTTGGCAAGCCCTTTACCAAGCAAGTCCGCCAGCATCTTCCGCGCAAGAGAAGCGGGGACGAGGGCGTTCAATATCCGGTTGAGCCGGCCTGGAACGATTCTGGAGCGGTTTTTGACCAGACCGCTGAGGCCCTCAGATACGCACTGCTCGACGCTCATCGGTTTCATCGGCATAGTCTTAGGATCGAGGGCGAACTTTTCGATCACCGCTGTGTTCGTAACCCCGGCTGCCAGTACAGTGACGTAGACACCTAGAGGTTTGAACTCATAGTGAAGCGCCTCGCCAAGGCTGTGTACATACGCCTTCGCGCCTCCGTCATTCGCCATACAGGGAATTCCGTTTTCCGCACCCATTGCCCCCACGAGGATCAAGCCGCCCCGCCTCCGCTCGGCCAGCTTCCCGCCGAAGTAATGGGCGATGTC
>Ga0210410_10003704_pt1 | contig 13521 bp, 4 predicted proteins | sample IncBWC4MmetaG_FD_161058 | JGI IMG/M metagenome (GOLD analysis project Ga0210410, IMG submission 161058) | Forest soil microbial communities from Barre Woods Harvard Forest LTER site, Petersham, Massachusetts, United States - Inc-BW-C-4-M | ecosystem: Environmental > Terrestrial > Soil >... | reverse complement strand
TATGGCGCCGACAAGATCAAAGAATTGAAGATGGGCGCATTCTGGAGCGTGGCGCAGGGTTCAGACGAACCGCCCGCGCTGATCGTTATGACCTATGAGCCCGCGGGCGCGCCCGCGAAACCTGTGCTGGGCCTGGTCGGCAAAGGAATTACGTTTGACACCGGCGGCATTTCGATCAAGCCGGCGGACGGCATGGAGAAGATGAAATATGACATGGCCGGCGGCGCGACCATGATCGGGGCCATGCGAGCCATCGCGCAGTTAAAACCGAAGGTCAAAGTGATCGGCATTGTTTGCGCCACCGAAAACATGCCCTCGGGCAAGGCGCAAAAACCCGGCGACGTTCAGATCGCCATGTCGGGCAAGTCGATCGAAATCATTAACACCGACGCTGAAGGCCGCCTGGTGCTCGCCGACGGACTCTTCTACGCCAAGCAACTCGGCTGCACTCATCTGGTCGATGCCGCGACGCTGACAGGAGCAGTCGTGGTCGCGCTCGGCTACACCAACGTCGGGGCCTTCGCCAATGACGATGAAATCTACGCCCACCTCAGCGCAGCGACGGCCAAGGCCGGCGAAAAAATGTGGCGTTTGCCGATCGATGACGAGTACAAAGAAAATATTCGCTCCGGCATCGCTGACATTGTCAACTCCGGCGGACGCTGGGGCGGCGCCATCAACGCGGCCATGTTCCTGAAAGAATTCGCCGAAGACACGCCGTGGATTCATCTCGATATCGCGGGCACGGCGTGGAACGACGACTCCAAGGCGTGGATCGCCAAAGGCCCGACCGGAATCGCACTGCGCAGCCTGGTTGAGTTTGTGAAAGGCTACGCCAGCTAGCGTCGCCGCCGCGATTCGCGAAACCCCAGAGCTTTCGTGGTCCTTAACCACTAGCAGGCCCGTGCGACGAAGTCTCGTCGGTGGATCCGTCGGGCACAATATGCACGGCCACCCCGAGGTTGAGAGAGTCAATCGCCGCAAAGGTCCCCGCAGTCACCTCCACCAACTCTTCGAAGGGAATAGGGGAGAGCTGACCTTCGCGCATGGCGCTTACTGTCAGCCTAAGCTCTCTTTTGTGTCCCTTATCGCCATTGCATTTTGAAATGGTTCGACTTCCATTACTGAAAAACTCAAGCGATCGAAAATCGTCGAGACGCGCTACTTTACCCTCGCAGAATATTTCGTAGAACTCTTTGGGTAAGGATCGGTCTCCATTGGCAAGGTAAAGAATATTGCCGATGGAGCCGTCCGCAAAAGCGAGTGTAATGGCGACATTGTCGCCGCTGTAACGTGATCCGCTAGGCATCGCGGCGGAGTGAACACTCACGATGCTCTTTCCAACTATGGATCGGGCGAAATCCAGGAAGTGACAAGCCTCACCAACAATGCGACCGCCCCCTTCGCTTTGCTGTGTCCAGTGCTCACGCGGAAGATGTCCCGCGTTCACACGAATGTGGATAACCATTGGCTCATTTCGACCGGCGAAGTACTCTCGGATTTTTTCGGCGGCAAAGGAGAATCGCCGATTAAATCCCACCATTACGAATGGCGAGTGACCAGATCTTTGCTCAAGCCGGTATCCATTCTTGATGGACTCGAGTTCTTCCGCGTTACGAGCCAGAGGCTTTTCGACAAAGACAGACTTGTTGTTGAGTAGCGCGGAGAGTACGTAGTCTGCATGACTATCATGTCGCGAGAGGACGAAGACTGCATCAACACTTGGCGACGCCAAGATTTGGCCAGGCTGCTCGGCTCGCCGAAATTGAAAAACTTTTTGCGCTGAATAGGCCGATGCCCCTGAAACCGTTGCGACGGTTTCCAGCTGTACTTCGGGAAGCGCTTTCAGAAACGGGATTACGATTCCGCGAGCAAAAGATCCAGCGCCGATGCAGCCTACGCGCAGATTGGTGAGTCTTCCCTGCTGAACCGTTGCGCTTGCGATTGGGCTTGGATCCGTGGCACGCTCCGCGGCTCCGTACTCTAGGATTGCCGTATAGGCTCCAGATGCTCGAATCTCCGAATAAGCCCGCTTGCCATCTTCAATCTTGTACCGAACGCGCAACAACGAGTCCACCATCACTTGTCCGGTCGAGAGGAAGTTCAGAAACGCCTCCATGTTGCGCTGTTCGGTCCAGCGAACATATCCGATCGGATAATCATTCCCGGCTTCCTCGTAGCTGGGATCGTACCTTCCGGGTCCGTAAGAACGCGAAAGGACCAGGGAAAGCTCCTTTTTGAACATCAAATCCCGCGACACGCCCAAAGGGGCTGTACCTAGAACAACAACGCGTCCCCGGTCCCGAAGCACCTTAGCGGCAAACTCGACCGGCTCGACGGATGTCGAGGCAGCAGTAACGATGGCAACGTCGGCCCCGTACTTCGTAAACTCAGATATCTTTTGCAGAGATAAATCGTCGGGCGTCAATCCCAAGTGGGCGCCGAATTCGAGAGCCTGCTTAGCCCGTGTTGAATTAGCATCGACCGCAATGACTCTGCACCCTGCGGCTCTTGCCAACTGGATCGTGAGGATGCCCAGCAATCCGGCACCGACAACCACGATGGTTTCGCCAAACGACGCCTCAGACTGGCGGAGTCCCTGCATGGCAATTGCACCAATGGTGGTTAGACTGGCCGCTTCCAGGGATACGGTGTCTGGCACCTTCACTACCAGATTCCTTGGCACAAAATTGATTTCCGCATGGGAAGCGTAACCCGCCCCCGCGCATGCCACGCGATCCCCCACACGCACTTCGGAGACACCTTCTCCGACCGCGAGCACCGTTCCCGAAGAGCTATAGCCCAATACCGTGACAGAATCGAGACGGCTCTGCACTTTCTGGTAAGCGGATCGCAACCCATTTTTTCTTGCGAACTGCACGACCTGCTTGACCAAGTCAGGCCGGGCAAAGGCTTTTCCCAACAGGGACTTCTTGCCCGTGTCGATCGTATTGGACTCTGTACCCGCACTAATCGCAGAGAACGCCGTACGAATTAGAACTCCGCCGGCTCGGAGTTCAGGAGCGGGGATCTCAAAGGTCCCGACATCACCGGATTTCATATCAGCGAGGATGGCCAGCATCAGTTATTGAACTCACGGAGAGTTACCCAGGCTCGGCATTCCCATTTCTCTCCCGCCCTTCGAATTCTGGTTGGGAAGTTCTATGCCTTCGGGTAAGAATATCAGCAGGCAGCGGTTCGGAGGCGTGCAGCGTTCAAACCAGCTACTTTCAAGACGAAGTTGACAACCAATTTCCTCCAAGGTCGTCAGAGACAAAACAATAAACGGGTCCTACATAAGTTTCCTCGCACCCTTGCAATGAGGATGGTTCTATTGCACGACTAGTGTTAGGGCGGCATTGTGCGTGATTGTGGTAGTGCCCGAACTGAAGGCTCCAGCCACGGTGAGACTGTAGCTGCCGGGCGGCGTTCCGCCATTGCCACCTCCACCTGTACTTGTGCTTCCGCCGCCGCAGCCAGGCGACGCTATGCTTAACGACAACAAGCAGACCAGCGCCAGCGCGCAGCCTAGCCGACGATTCCGATTGCGCACACCAAAGCTGCCTAGAACCATCAAGGTGGGTAGTCCCAACAAGCCGAGCCAGATTGCCAATCTGCCGCTGGCTGGAGGCAAAGCTGCCGACAGCGCTGATTTTGCAGATGATCCGGCGGTGGTCACTGTCACCGTCACCGTTGTCGCAGTCGATCCGTTGAGTGTGACCGTGCTCGGAGAGACACTGCACGTCGATTGAGCCGGAGCTCCAGTGCAACTCACGGCCACGGTTTGGGCGAAGCCACCAGCGGGACTGACCGAGACTGAATAAGTCGCGGTCTGTCCGGGTGCAACATTTGCGCTGGAAGAAGACGGTGTCATCGAGAAGTCTTGCCCCGTACCGCTGAGGGTCACCGTCTGCGGAGAGTCGCTGGCACTGTCGGTCAAGATAAGCGAACCCGTAGTCGCCCCGGCCGCAGTCGGATCAAAAAATACTCCGATCGAGCAAGTCGCGCCAGCCGCCACAGAGCTGCCGCAAGCGTTCAAAACTCCAAAACTTGCCGGACTTGCGACCACGCTCGTAATAGTCAGCGCCACATTGCCAGTGTTGCTGACGGTCACACTTTGCGGAAGACCGCTCGTACCCACGTATTGGGCCGGAAAGCTGATGCTTAGCGGAGAAATGGAAGCCACTGCGGCGGGAGCGCTGCCCGTCAACGTAACCGACTGAGTGCCTCCGGGGGCGTTGTCGGCAATGGTCACTGCGGCGTTGAGATTTCCTCCCTCGATCGGGGTCAAAGTCACATTGATCTGGCAGGTTGCGGCAACAGCCAGACTGGTTCCGCAGTTGTTGGTTTGGCCATAGTCGGAAGCATTTGCTCCCGTGATGCTGATGCTCGATATGGTCAGCGTGGCATTCCCGGTGTTGGTGAAGGTAAATGACTGTGGCGGGCTGGTCGTGCCAATGGCCTGCTCGTTGTAGAAAAGAAGGAACTGAGAAACGCTGGCGCCGGGAAACAAACCCTGTAGCATCACGGCGGCTTCCGTTACCGCGTCCATCTTGCCGTCTCCGTTAAAATCTCCGGCGGCCAGAACATACTCACCACCGTAGGTTGGAAAATCGACGTGACTTTGGAACGTGCCATCGCCGTTCCCCAGCAGAATGGAGAGGACGGACGTGGTGCCATTCGACGATGGAGCGCCACCGACTGCCGCCACATCAAGCTTGCCATCTCCGTTGAAATCACCAGCCACAACATTTCCAGGGAAAAAAGAAAGAGGGTAACTCGCGGGCCCTTGGAATGTGCCATCGCCGTTGCCCAGGAAGACAAGGATACCGTTCGCAGGAGTAAACTCGCTTTCGACCAAATCGAGCTTGCCGTCTCCATTGAGATCTGCCGCGATCAGCCCTAGAACACTCGGATTTGCCGCGAAAGATTGTCCTGCGACAAAAGTACCGTCGCCATTGCCCAAGAGGAGGGAAAGCGTATGGGAGTTCTGATCTGAATATGCGAGATCCAGCTTCCCATCCCCATTGAAATCTCCCATGACGAGAGCAAGAGGAGCCTGTGTCTGCGCATAGTTAACCGGGCTCTGCAGCGTCCCGTCGCCGTTTCCCAAGAAGATGGAGACCGCCCCGGCACTCCCTGATCCATCTCCAGGAATTGTTACAGCAATATCAAGTTTTCCATCTCCGTTAAAATCGCCCGCGACTATGGAGGCGGCGGAGGAGAGGGTACTGAACGTCACTGGAGATTGAAAGGTCCCATCGCCGTTACCCAAAAGAATAGCAACGGTTGGAGTGTATGAATTCTGTACGCCAACAGCGAGATCTACCTTTCCATCGCCATTGAAGTCGCCGGCAACCATACTAGCCCCCACAGTGAACTCGGCGGTCGGGATCGGCACCTGGAAAGTGCCATCGCCGTTTCCCAAGAGGATGAAAATTACGGGCGATGCACCTCCCACTTCGGCAACGTCCAGTTTTCCGTCCCCGTTGAAGTCGGCTACCAACGGCGAATAACCCGGGTATGTAACGACGTTCAGTTGTTCGCTGGCGAAATTCAGTTGGCTGACCGGACTCGTGACCTCAAAGAACGCAGTATTCGAAGTTCCTCCACTCGGCGCCGGATTCGTCACTGTGATGGACGCGGTGCTAGCCGTAGCGATGTTTGTCGCCGGGACCGCAGCCGTGAGCTCAGCGCTGTTTACGAAAGTAGTAACCAGCGCGCTGCCGTTCCAGTTAACAACGGCAGTGGGCGCAAACCCGGTACCGTTCACAGCCAACGTAAACGTCGGCCCGCCGGGCGCCGCGCTGGATGGAACCAGCGGAGTATTGATAATCGGCACCCCTCCTGAGATGCCGACCGTACCTGTCAAACTCACCGTCTGAGTACCTCCCGGAGCATTGTCTGCGACGCTGAGGGTGGCAGTTGCAGTGCTTATTACTGTGGGGCTGAACGTGACACCGATCTGGCAACTGGCACTCGCTGCCAAAGAAGTGCCGCAATTATTGGTCTGGGCAAACTCGGCGGCATTCGTTCCGGTAATACCTACGCTTGCGATTGTCAGGATACCCGTACCAGGGTTGGTTAAGGTAACGGTTTGCGGCGCGCTGGTGGTTCCGACAGGCTGGGGAGCAAAGGTAACCGCCGTCGGGGAAAGGACCGCACCCGGTAAGCTGAATGAGCCTTGCAGCAGCATCCCATACCCAGCTGCCGCGATGTCGACCATTCCGTCGCCATTAAAATCGCCCAGGACCAGAGAGCTATTCACACCGAGCGCTGGGAATTGAAGCGCGGGCTGGAAGGTTCCGTCTCCGTTGCCGAGCAGGACCGAAAAAGTGGTCGCCGACGCCGACTGATTAAACGTAACCAAGTCCACTTTTCCATCGTTATTGATGTCCACGGCTCTTACGTCGAAGGGAGCGTCCGATGTGGCCGTGTAGGTCACAGGAGCCTGAAAAGTGGCATCGCCATTCCCTAGCAGCACGGACAAGCTTCCGTCCGATGTAACGGCGACAATATCGAGTTTCCCGTCCCCGTTAAGATCTGCGCTGATGTAGTTGGGAAAACCCGTGCCCGGTATCGCGATGGTTTGCCCGTTGTTCCACGACCCGAGCCCCGTGTTATAGCTGTAAATCTGCACGCCATTCGTGTTCGAGGTGGCTACTTCCAGCATTCCGTTGCCATCGTAGTCACCTACGGCAATGGTATAGAACGGCAAAGTTCCCTGTTCGCTTTGGCCACCGCCAGGCACGGTAAACACGCCATTGCGATTTCCTCCCAAAACCGTAAAGTAATAGTTAGAACTTATGCTTCTTGTCGTGAAGACATCTAGTATTCCGTTACCGAACCAGTCTCCAAGCACGATGCCCTCAAGTCCGCCGGCAGTAGTGGCAGAGACAACTGGCGTCTGGAACGTGCCATCACCATTGCCGAGCAGAGCATAGGTACCACCTACCCAGTTCGCCACTAACAGGTCCATCTTGCCATCACCGTCGATGTCCCCTGCGGCGAGAGTAAGCGGTCCGGTGACTCCCGTGGCGTAGCCCACAGGCGGCTGAAATGAACCGTCTCCGTTGCCCAACTCTATGAACACACCGAGCGGAATAGTCGAAGATGAGCCTACTGTAGCCAAGTCCAGCTTTCCGTCGCCATTAAAGTCGTAAGCTACGGAAGTCCGCGCGCGGTTCGAACTCTGCACGCCTGTGTTCTGTAGAAGGTTGGAAAATACGACTTGCGCAGGGGTCGTGGATACGCTGAAGAACGAAACGTTTGAAAGGCCTCCGCGCAGCCCAGGCCCAGGATTCAACACGGTAATCGAGGCGGAGCCCGCGGTAACGATATTGGCGGATGGAACGATCGCCGTTAGCTGGGAACTGCTTACGAAAGTCGTTACCAGCGGCGTACCATTCCAGTTCACGGTCGATGTCGAGACAAAGCCCGTGCCATTCAGTGTCAGCGTGAAACTGGCACCACCCGGCACGGCGGTGGTGGGAACAAGAGGCTGGTTCACGAAGGGGACAGGATTATATTGCGCCCATGCAACGGCGCTGGCGAGGATCAAGATACTGCAGACGAAGCGGACGACGCGCATCGATGCCTCCGGAACTACTTTTCGAATGGACGACGGAGCGTGGCGAGGTCCCGTCATTTGGCACGAACCCCAGTCTAGGCCAGGAGTTGCGCGGCCTCAAGGAATAAACGTGTAGTCCACAGGACTGGCCAACTATCGGGCGTGGCGGAAGAAGATGGACTCCAGTCGCCCGTCTTCAGACGAGCGATATCTAGTCGCTGGATCGGTCGCGCTTATTCTTCGACCAGTTCGGCCAGAATGTGATTTGAAATGACCCAGTGACATCACGGTTCGGCCCCGGCGTCAGGGTGGGAAAATGCCAGTTCTCGTATTGAACATAACCTGAAACGCTGAGATCGTGACGCAGCAGGACATCGCCTCGAATATTGAAGTCTTGCAGCCGCCCACCCAGGAAAGCTTTGTCGACGTTGTTGTGACGATAGCCAAACTGAATCTGAGTTCGCGGCGAAAACGAATACGTGGCCCAGCCTTGTTCGCCGCGGCCTCGGCGGCCAACCCAGTTCCCTAACAGATTCCCGTTATTGGTGTAGCCAGAGAGATATCTGATATCCGTGTAGACTGCCCCCTTACCGAAATGAGAGGGAATGTTGAGGTCGGTCGTGACTCCCTCAAAACGCAGTTGCATCTTGCGAAGTCCGGGTAACTGCGGCAGATAAATCCCAGGGTTCATCTGCGGGCGGAACGAGATGAGAGGAGTATATTCATCAATCACCATGGAGTCACCGTAGACGGTGAGCCAGTTCCTGAGACCTGGGATGCGATAACTGAAATCGAATTCGGAAAGCCGTTTACCGGGGTTGGTGATGGCGGAACTGGTATGAGCGTAGAACGTCCGCAAGAAATTGTGCCACGTGAACGGATTTCCAGTCCCGCCAAACTGCGCGGTGTAGCCCAGGCTGAACTGAACGTTATCCGTCGGCTTGAAACTAACCTTCGACCCTTGCACCCAGGGCTGCGATGGAAGGCCGGGCCCGACGGAAAGCGACCAAAGCTGCCCCGACATGCGTGCCAGAAAAAATTCAGTCTGAACAGAGCCCAGTAGTTTCGAAAGTCCACTGATCCGGTAAGGCGAAACTGAAGCGATCCGAAGCATTGGCATCGGTTCCGCGTTGTCGCTAAATATCATCGGCCCCGCTTCGGTGGGTCCCAGCCACAGACTCTGCTGCCCGAATGAGACTTGCACATTCGAGACTTGGAAGGAAGCCGTTGCATTGAGCAGACGAAATCGATCAAGCTTCGGAATTCCGTTGGGGTTAATTACAGGCACGGTGTCTACCGCCGCTTCTGCCTGAAGCGCCTGAGGGGACTCCGAGGGAACCGCCGGCGCATGCTGATACTCGCCGTTGACATACAGCGCAAACGGACCGGCAACAGACCACGCGGTCAACCCCGACACATTGTTGAAACCGGTCCAATAGGGACGCCCGTAGTCGTTGACGATGGTTTGGCCGTAATGAAATCCGTCACGCAGTGGCGTGCCGGAAATTTCCGTGGTACGGGTGTAGAGAGACTCGATTCTACCGCCCACATTCGGAGCGCCTTCGAGCCGCGCCAGTTCGTCTTTGAACTCGGCGGTAAGCGCGGCAGAGATTTTAGACGCTTCGCTATCGTCGCGGTCTCCATTGACTAATTGCTCTTGTGCTTCTTCGATCAGGCGCGCGCATTGCAGCCGGGTCCAGGGTCGGATGTCGAGGCTGGCGGATTTGACGTACCCCATGGCGACTAAGCGCTCGAGTGCCGGGTAGATCCAGCTGTCAAGCAGAACGTACGGTGAGGCCATATTGTCGGGATTGCGGGTCTTTGCACCCGTATCCTCCGGCAATAAGCTACCCCAGCCCGATCCACCCAATTCTGGATTGTGATGGCTGCGGTAAACCTCGCGACCGAAATACCAACCCAGTGCGCTGCCAATGATCACGTCCGAAGGGAAGTGTTGCTTGCCGGTCACTCGCGTGATCGTAACGGTGGACGCCAACCCATAGGCTGCCATTTGACTGAACCAACCTGGATATTCATGGGCCCATACGCTGGCGACCGCCCAGGCAATCGCAGAATGTTCAGAAGGAAACGAGGCGCCGCCCTGGAAAAAGTCCCCATGCCCGTTGCCTTCGAGAGGACGCTGCCGCTGCGTCACTTCTTTAAACAGATACGTCACAGCCGTGGCGTTAATGGCGGCTTCGCCGCTAAGCAATCCCGCTTCCTGCAAATGATCGTTATGAGTCATGTGCCCCAGCGCGAATGAGGCACCGCCCAAACCGATTAAAGAATAAGTACTGTAGTCTGAAATATGGATGCTGGTTTGCATGTGACTCGAGGGAACTTGTTTGGTCCACCAGCTGTCGCTGGCGACGAAACCAGCAGCCACTCCGAGAGAGGGAGCGATCCAGCGAAAATCTTTCGCCTGAAAGTGTGTCGGCGCGGTCCAGAATTGCTTCTGGTCGCCGGCAAGATGTTTAAGAAATGGCGTAACCAGCCGGTTCTCAGGATCCTCTCCGGGCTGCAGTTGATTGTCTGAATCGGATTTGGCTTCGGTTTTACTGCCAGAAGAACCGGTTGTCGGTGAAGAGACGTCTTGTGCGCGCAAACTCACCGCGATGGTTGTACAGAATAAAAAGATCAGAACGGCGGACTGATACTTCATCTTTTAGATTTAAGAATCTCTCTCGATTGGCCAAGCGTTCGCGCACGCAGTCGTACTGTAAAAACAAATATATCGGCTTCTATGTCAAAACGCGAGATGGCGCCACGGGCGGTTGATTGTCGAAGAGCTTATTGCACCACCAGCGTAAGCGCAGCGTCGTGCGTGAGTGTGGTCGTGCCCGAGGTAAACGCCCCGGCGACAGTCAGACTGTAGCTGCCGGGTGCCGTTCCACCGCCTCCTCCACCTCCGCCGCTACTGCCTCCACCTCCGCACCCTGTCCACGTCAGGCTAAGCGAAAGCACGCAGAGTAGAAAGAGTGCGTACACAAACTGGCGACGCCGAGTGCGCGACTCAAAACTGCACAGCACAACTAAACCCGGCACTCCCAGGAAACCGAACCAGATTGCCATCCTGCTCCAGCTTGCTGGCGGTAAAGCTGAGGATCGCGCCACTTTTGAGGACGCGCCCGCCGTGGTCACCGTCACCGTTACAGTTGTGGCAGTCGATCCGTTCAGCGTGACGGTGCTCGGAGACACGCTGCATGTCGATTGCGATGGAGCACCGCTGCAACTCACGGCCACGGTTTGACTAAACCCGCCAGCGGGACTAACCGAAACCGAATAACTGGCCGTCTGTCCGGGTGAAACGCTGGCGCTGGACGAAGCCGGCGTCATGGAGAAGTCCTGTCCGGTGCCGCTGAGGGTCACCGTCTGCGGAGAGTCGCTGGCGTTGTCGGTGAGAGTCAGCGCACCGGTAGTGCTGCCAGCCGCGCTCGGATCGAAGAACACTGCGATCACGCAACTCCCACCGGCCGCAAGCGAATTCCCACAAGTATTCACAACTGCAAAGCTCGCGGGACTGGCGGCTACACTCGTAATCGTTAGTGCGCCAGTACCAGTATTGCTGACTGTCACACTTTGGGGAAGACCGCTGGTCCCTACGTATTGGGCAGGAAAGGCGACGCTCGAAGGCGATAAGCTAACGAAAGAAGGTGTACTCCCGCTTCCCGAAAGACTTACTAGGTGAGGGCTCCCGGCGGCGTTATCTGTGATGCTAACTGAAGCGGTTCTTGTTCCCTGTGCCGTCGGTGTGAAAGCAACACTGATTTGACACGTTCCATTCTGCGAAATGGCATTGGCTCCGCAGTTGTTGCTCTGCGCAAAATCGGTGGCATTCGTTCCGGAGATTGTCGTGCCTGTGATGGTTAGCGAAGAATTCCCAGCATTTGTAAGAGTGACGGTTTGCGCTTGACTGGAAGTTCCAAGCGCCTGTGCTGGAAACATCAAACTATGAGATGACAACGAAACAGCGGGACCATCCGTACTGCTCCCGGTTTGAGCGAACAACATCAGCGCCTGAATTCCAGCGTTCGTCACTATGTCCATGCGCCCATCATTGTTAAAATCGGCCACTGCGGAAGACAATCCTGGAACTCCTCCGTTCATGATGCTTACGGTAGAAGGCCGGAAGGTACCATCCCCATTTCCGTAAAACATCAGGATCTGACCGGAAACAGAGTCAGCGTCCAGAGTTAGATCCAGTTTGTCATCCCCGTCAAAATCGGCGACGGAAATTTTTCCAACATTGCCATTGAAATAATAGGGAGATAATTGCTGAAAGGTGCCATCCCCGTTGCCAAGAAAAATCACAAGCGCCCCGCTAGCGCAGCCGCCGCCCTCGCTGCAATATGTTTCGGTTATAGCAAAATCGAGCTTGCCATCGCCGTTGAAATCCGCCGCAACTGCACTTAGAGGTGCCCAGTCGAGAAGCAACTGATAGCTCGCTCCGACTTGGAAGGTGCCGTCTCCGTTTCCGATCATTAGCTGAGCAAAAGCAGGGATCAAAATGCCGCCGACACCACCATTCTGTAGCGTAAGAACATCAAGTTTGTTGTCTCCGTTGAAGTCGGCGGCAACCGCTGGAATTGCTTCGTTACTGGCTTGGGTCAGGGACTCGATTGGTGGCTGAAATGTGCCATCCCCATTCCCCAACATGACACCCATTGCGGCTGGATCGCCGCCATTTTGGCACTCACAAGCCAAATCGAGCTTGCCATCTCCATTAAAGTCTCCCGCCACGACGCCGAGAAGCAGCGTCAGTCCCTGCGCAGAGAAACTGGTAACGGTCGGAGTAAACGTCCCGTCGCCATTCCCCAGGAAAGTCTGCACCTGAACCGATCCGGTATCGCTGACGATGAAGTCTTCGATTCCGTCATAGTTGAAGTCTCCGGTTAAATCCAGCCTTGACTGGCTACCGATTACGGAGGCAAGAGATATTGGTGCCCCGAAGGTTCCATCGCCATTCCCCAAGACCACTCGTAGGCTGCCACTCTGATCCAGACTCACTAGATCGGGGATTTCGTCTCCATTGACATCACCCTGTAACAGTGCCGTAGGATCTGCCTGCCCGGTTCCGACCACAGAGCTAGCCAGCACCAAGTTCGACTCGGTCGCTGCAATCGAGAAAAAAACCGTGTTCGACTCACCGCCGCCCGGGGCAGGATTCGTCACAGTGACGGAAGCAGTCCGCGCCGTCGCAATGTTCGGAGATGGAACCGCTGCCGTCAGTTGGGAATTGCTAACAAGAGTTGTGGTCAAAGCCGTTCCATTCCAATTCACGGTTGCACCGGAGACAAAGCCGGTGCCATTCACCGTAAGCGTAAAGCCCGCACCGCCGGGGGCGGTGCTCGCAGGTACAAGGGGCTGGTTCACGAGCGGAACAGGATTTGATTGCGCCCATGCGACGACACTGGCGAGAATCCAGATAATGCAGACGAAGCGGGCGGCGCGCATCCAACCCTCCCTGGGATCGACGAAAACCAACAACGGAATTCGGCTGAGAACACACCAAGTAACCCAAGTCTAGGCTTAAGGTTGCGCGGCTTCAATAAATAAACAGAAGACCCACGTGACACGGTCGCTGTAGACAGACTTTAGAACCCCATCTTCGATGCTAATCTCACAGCACCAGGGATTCCACGGGACGGCTTCTTTGATCTTCCCGAGCTTTCAAAATCATCCGTCGAATGCCAAGTTCAAGGGATACCTTCGGCTCCCACCCTAGTTCGTGGCGCACCCTTTGAATATCCAGAACGTTTTCTGCAACATCAAAACTTCGGGCTGGCTTGTAGTCGACGGCAACATGCGCCGCCAAACCCTCCTGGATGAACTGGACGAGTTGATTGAGAGACACGCCGCGTCCGGTACCGATATTCATTATCGTCTCGCTACCACGATAGTTGACCGCTCGAATGAACGCTTCCGCAACGTCCTCCACGTGAACGTAGTCT
>Ga0210410_10003703_pt1 | contig 13521 bp, 3 predicted proteins | sample IncBWC4MmetaG_FD_161058 | JGI IMG/M metagenome (GOLD analysis project Ga0210410, IMG submission 161058) | Forest soil microbial communities from Barre Woods Harvard Forest LTER site, Petersham, Massachusetts, United States - Inc-BW-C-4-M | ecosystem: Environmental > Terrestrial > Soil >... | reverse complement strand
TCGCCAATCACGTTCATGCTGATGCGCTGGTCAAGGACTTTTTGCAGCTCGTCGGGAAGCGAAAGATTTTCGACTACGAAACTATCCAGCGTGAGGCCGTAGTCGGTAAAAGAAGGCTTGAGCTGTTCGCTGATTTTTTCCGCCAGCGCGCCTTGATTGGCAGCCATATCGAGGAACGGAACCTGACTGGCGGCAAACGCATCGGTCATCTTGGCGATGATGGTGTTGCGCAACTGCCCTTCAAGATCGGCGACGCGATAGAGATCGCGAGTGCCGCTGATCTTGTTGTAGAACGTTTTGGCTACGCTCAAGTGGTACGAGTAAATGCCAAAGCCACGGAGTCGGATGGCTCCAAATTCCTTGTCGCGGATGGTGATGGGATTTTGCGTGCCCCAGTGTTGATCGGTCTGGATGCGCGTGGAGAAGAAATAAACGTCCGACTTGAACGGTGATTGAAACGCTTTGTCCCAATTCTTGAGATAAGTGAGGATTGGCAGCGTCTGCGTGTTAAGCGTGTAAAGTCCTGGGGCAAACTCATCGGCAACTTTGCCTTCGTTCACAAACACCGCGGCCTGCGAATCGCGCACGGTGAGCTTGCCGCCATTTTGAATTTCGCGGTCCTGCATCGGGTAGCGATAGGCAAGAATGCCGTCTTCCGGTTCGGTCCAGTCAATGACATCGATAAATTGCTTGGAAATGAAATCGCGCAGACTCATGGGAACCTCGCTTCCGGCGCGGCCATTTGCGAATACAGCCGTCAGTAAAGGCGATGCTACGGTGGCCAATGACGCATGTCAATGGTTCTTGAAAACTGTTTTCGCGGAAATATTGCGATTCGTTATTTATTGCGTTTAGCGATTCCACTGGTAGGTCAAGGTTTGAAGGACTTTCCCGCCGGATTCGCGCGTGACGATGGATTCCGACTTCACCCCGGAAAGAACCCGGCTCAGGCCGGCCAGATTTCCTGAGAAAAAAGGAGGTTCGCCGGGAGAGTCTGTGGACGCAGCATTTTCCGCGGCAGTTGTGTTATCGAGCAGGCGCGTGAGAACCGCGAAATTGTCGCTTTCGCGCGCAAAGTTAATCCCCGAACTGGATACGGCTTCGGCTACGGCGGCCATCTTTCCTGGCCGGAACGAAAACGAGTTGAGAAGTTCCGCGCGATCGGACAGCACAATATACTTGCCGCGCTCTGCGAGGCAGAGGGGAAACTGGCCGTCCAGTTCGAAGTATTCGTTGGAGCCTTTTCCGTTGCGCCTCCAGCCGGCACCGAGGCCCTGCGTGGTGATCCCAGCGACTGCGGATTGCAGGGCAGCGCGCGCGGCTTCTCCATCCCAATCGTTCAAGGAAGCCAGCACAATCGCAGAATGCATACGCACAAAGGAAGTGTTGGTGTCTTGGCGGGTCGACTGCACCTGAAGTTGAGCGAGAACTCCGGCCTTCTCAAGGAATTCTTGAAGCGCGGCAAACTGGTCTTTCACAGTGGTGACGGCGACCGCTGGTTCGTCGATCTTCGTCTCCAAATCCGCCGAAGAACCCACTTCGCCGCCCGACAATTGAACGGACGGGGCGCTGGTGGACGCGGGTGCGGAAGTAGTTCGTGGCGTGAGCAGCTTCTTCACGATCAAGGCGAGTGATTCCTGTGGCGAGGGATTGGCAACCGCGCGATAGAAACCAGCTTCGGCCGGAACGGCCGTGAGCAACTCGGCAACGGCATGCTGGCCTTGAGGAGTTACCGCGGGCGTGGATTTCCCTGTGGCCGCAGCGGTCTTGACACTTTCATTCCGTAGGAATACTCGCTCCTCGCGGTACGTGTTTCCGCTGCGGTAAAGATCGGAAACGCTCGCGGCATACTGTCGAATTTCGCTGATGTTCCGCTGGACCCAATAGCTGCGGAAATGCGGCGATTTGACCAGTTCGTTGAGATTCAAGACCAAACGCAAATCGCCGGCTTCGTGCGCGGCGCCGAGAGCATCGTGATACCACGCTTCGTCCGAGAGTCTCGCCTCCTTGCCGTCGGCCATGGCTTCTAGCGCTCCGGCAAGCAATTCTTCGCGAGTGGCGAGAAGCAAGGTGTCATTGGCAATCGCGAAGGCGACGACTCGTTGCGACGCAGGGTCGGTACGCACATAAAACGGAGTTCCGCCCGCACTGCGCGGCCCAAACTTGGCGCGGCTTTGCCAAAGAGCCGACTGCATCGCATCCGAGGATGCAATTTTTGAAATGTAAAGAAATTCCAGGTTGCCGATATCGTAGAGGGCCAGCGCGCTCTGTTTCCCGGCGCCTTCCACTAGGAAATTCACATCCGCAGGAAGGCCAGCTGCCACCGCAAATTGTCCTTGCGCTTCCTTCAGCCGGAGAAAGAGCCGCGATTCCGCGAAAACTTTGTAGTTCGCGCTTTTCAGCCAGTCCTCCTTCACGGTGGACTCATTCCAATCGTGGAGCATCGCGGAAAAATCACGCGCCTGCAGATAAACGATCGCTCCGTGCGGCATGCTGGGAGCAAAATCGATTGCCTCAGCAACAGCAGCCGGACGCGACGACCAGGCGAGTGCAGCAAGGAATAGCAGGCAACTTGAGATGAAAGCCGCGCGCTTCATGGTTGTCTCCCTTCCGCGGATGCCGGGACAGCGTTCGCCGCATTCGAAAGCGCGATAAGGCGCGGGCGCACGACCCGATCCTGCTCGAGAGCGTTGTGAATCACCGGACGCCTGGCCGCATCTTTCGCTTGGCGGTCAACCTCCGCGCTGACACGAACAAAATTGCGGTGCGCCAGCTTTCGCCTGTCCGCGTTCGTTTCCAGTCTCTTCGCAATCTGAAAATGTTGCGCAGCCTCGCGCAAGCGCCCCAGATGTTCTTCGGCAATGGCCAGATCTGCGGCGATGCGAGTTTTTTCTGCGGGGGATAGCGCGCTGGGGGCATTCGGCCGCTGCACAGTTCCCAGCGGATCAGATGCATCGTCATTGTCTTGGACGTCGTCATTCTGCGCAGTTTCTGCCTGCGCGTGTGTTTCTTGATACTCCGCGCCCCGTTCCGCCGCATCCTGCTCCTCCGCTTCGCGCGCCGGATCGCGATACGTTTCATTGAGAAAGCCTTTCCGCAACAGTGGCTGCAAGTCAGCAACCGCCAATGAATATTGGTGTGCATCCACTGCAGCAAAAAACAGTGGAATACGCGCTGCATCCCCATTCGAATCATCCCGCAAGGCTGCGCTCAGCAGGTTTAGCCGCCGCGCTTCGTTTTCGCGGGAATGCGCCGCCTTTTCGCGGCCAGAAACGAAGAACGGTTGGTCGGCATCCGCAGCGGAGATGGCTCTCCCGGAAGCGAGTAGGTTCAGTTCCCGGCTGCCGAGATCGGTAGCTGTCCCCGCGCCCGGCAAGCCTTCCGCTGCCGCAGCGCGCGTTTGATAGGAGACATCTCTGGTGCTCGCAATCGCCGCCAACGCTTGGCGTGCCGCAAGCGTTGCTTTCCCGCTGGCGAGACGATCTTTTTCCAAACGAAGTCGCGCCACGAAATTCCACGGCTCGGCGTTAACAAGTTGCTGCAGGAATTGCGACGCCTCCATCGGATGACCGGTTTTTTCCAGTAATGCGGCAGCCGAAGCGAGATTTTCTCCTGGCTGCCCCACAACGAGCGTAAGTCGGCGCAGCAGTTCAAGCGCACCGCCCAGGTTTCCGGAGGCCAGGCGGACTTCCGCGAGGCCCAGAAAATTAGGTGCGCTCAGGTCATGATCCTCAATAGCGCGCGTATAGGCGAATTCCAGAAGTTCGCGCGACTCAGCCTTCAGACCGGCGCCGTCGAGCGATCTGGCAATCGCGATGAGCGTCGCCAGTGGCGGCTCAGTTTCCGGTTGCGCCCGCAACTCCTGCAATACCGGCCCGAGCTTGTGCAATCCTCCAGCGATTTCGATCTGCCGCGGAATGATTTCGCCCCGAACCGTCGTCCCTTCGGCAATCCATGCTGGCGCAAAAGATGTAAGAAGTTCCGAAGCGCGGCCGTACTGTTTCGCTTGAATCAGCGAGACGATCCACCGGTCTTGCCAGAAGTGGAGATTGCGCGTGGCTTCGACACGCTCCTCTCCCTGCGTTTTTTCTGTGCGCGCCTTCTTTATCTCGAGAATCCATTGAAATACCGGCCCTTTTTGCTCGAGAGGCAGCCATCGAGCATCAACGACAGCGCCAACAACCAACTCAGGCTCTTTTGCCGAATCGCAAACTTCGAGAAGCCATTTGGCCCCTGCCGCTCCGCCTCCGCCAAAAAGATAAGCCGAACGAAGCAGTGACGACGAACTGTACGCAGCATTGCGATGCACGTACGTCCGCAGCACTTTTTCCACTTCGGGCTTGAACTGCGCCGCGAGGCCGTGCTGCCGAAGGTGCGTCGTGAGCGTGCTGAAATCAGACCGGAACGACTCCGGCACGCCGCGCTGATCCTGTTCCTTCGCCAAATAAACAATCGCGCGCTTCCATTCCGCGATGGCCAGCGGGTGGTTGCCTTGTTTCCAGTAAAGTTCCGCGAGCTGATCGTGAACGATCACGCTCTGCGGTTCGAGTTCGAGAGCGTGCTGGTATTCAGCCACAGCGCCCGCGTCATCGCCGATTTCCAAATAATTCTGTGTGGATTCCAAATAAGCAGCGGCGTTGCCCGGAGTGTGCTCGAGTTCTGCCGGCAGATAATCTTCGGCGTTCGGCTTGTGCATGGCGCCCAGATATTCACCGTAACGCGAGCCGTAGTAGAACCAGATGTCTCCTGCATGCTGGCGGCCACGATCCACGGGCTTGCCAACGCGCTCACCAATGGTTGCGTCTCCGAGCGTCTGCACGAACGCGGCATTCACGCGCGCGTCGCGGTCTCCGAAATACAATCCCGCGAGTCCGCGATAAGCTGGCGACCAAACCGGAGGGCGGCCTTTGGCGCGCGCCTCCAACACCTGATAGGCGAACGGCGGAGCAGTGTTCGCAATCGCAAAATTAGCCACCGCATCGCGCCGCAAATCAGGGCCGTTTGCGGCGAACGCAAGTAAACTTTCCGGCTGCCGCGCGAGAAGCAGTTTGAAATACCGATCCAACTGCTCGCCGCTCAACCCATTCCGCCGATCGAGCGCGGTAAGCACGCGGAGTTGCGACTCTGCATCTTCGTCAGAGCGATACGCTTCGAACGCCTGCGATAGAGCGAACCCACGCTGGTTGGCCGGGAGCGCCGCGGCAATGGCCTCCATCTGATGACCGAGTTCACTGAACTGCAATCTCTGCGATTGCAGCTCAACGAGCCGCGAGATATCAGCACCGGAATTCTGCGCACTCGACAAGATCAGTTCATATCGCCACTGCGCTTCAAGCGCCCCAAGTCCCGCGGACCCGGCCGCTGGTACCAGAAAATCACCAAGGTCACGGAAGTCCATTCCTTTCCGTTTTGATTCAAGCAATGTCTGTAACGAAGTTTTTTCTTCCGGCGTGAAGTACAACGCCGCAGTCTCCCCAATTGTTTCCATGCACGATTCCATGCCGGCGCGGGCCGCGTCCTGTCGGCGCTTCAATTCTCTCTCGCGCCATTCCTTGTCTGTGACCGCGGCGATTCCTTGCTTTTCGATCTGATGAATGATCGATGCCACCGAAGAAGAATCAATGGCAGCGTCGCGCGCCCTATTGAGCACAGTGAAGACCTCGTCTCGCCGCCGGAGTCGTGTCATCAGACGTACGTAAAGTTTCGCGCCTTCTTGATACGCAGCATCGGCAAGAAGCTCCTTGCCCGCAGCATCAACACCTTGCTGGGCAAATTCTCGCGCTTGGGGAAGCATTCCCCATCCTTCAAGTGATTTGGCCACTTCAAAAAAATTCTCCGGGCTCGCAGGACGACCATCAATAAGCGCAATCTTCAATGCGCGCACGGTCTCGTCCACTTTTCCCTGCCGCGCGCGGACCTGCGCGACTTTTTGCATCCACTGCGTGTCGTGATAGGAAAGCTCGTAAAGTTTTTCATAATCTGCCGCAGCTTCGTCCGAGTGGCCAAGCCGTTCGAACAGATCGGCGCGCGCTGTGAAAAGATCCGCGCGGTCCGGACGCACGGCGATCGCTTTCGAATAAGCATCCAGTGCCGCGGGGTAATTCTCCAAAGTGGTCTGAATCCGTGCAAGCACGAGTCCCCAGCGATAGTCGCGCGGCGAATCCGCAGCGGTCTTTTCGTAAAACGCAACCAGCTTCGCCGCAAGGTCGTGTTTTCCCGCGGCCAGCGCCGCTTCCGCCACTAGATTTTGATCTTCTGGATAGCGATTGATCAGCTCGATGTATTGATCGACCGCACCGGAATAATCCCTTAGCCGAAGCAACGCCGGGATGAGCCCGCGGCGCAGCGCTGCGACGCGCTCCACTCGTTCTTCTTGAGCCAGCGGCGCTTCGCGCAGTGTCGCGATCTTTGCCAGATAGAAATCGCGCAGCCCGGCATTATCGCCCGCGCGCGCGTAGGTGTCGGCCATCGCCGCAAGAAACTCCGTATCGTACGGCGAAGTCTGCAGCAGGCCATCCAAAAGTTGCCGGGCCAAGGCATAGTTGCCAGACTCCGTACTCTTGCGGGCCGCTTCGAATTTGAATTTCCCGCTCAGCTCCGAGTAAGCATCCTTCGCGGCCTGCAGCAACACATCGACGGCGCGCTGCCGCATATTGCGGCGCCAGTAAAAATCAACCGTCGAGCGCACCACGCCGAGAATCTTGGGATTTTCCTGATAAAGCGCCTCCACATTGCGCTGCGCGGATGAGAAATCTTTCTTGCCTTCATAAAATTGCACCAGCCGGTAGCGCAATTGAAGCCGTAATACGGGATCGCTTGTCAACGACGCTTGTCGATCGATGGCCTGCTCGCGAACCGCTTCTAGCGATTCCCTTTGCGCAAGTGATTCGATGTCTTGAGCTAGCTCCAGCGAAGTGGTGTGTTGAAGAACGCCCGCGAGCAATGTCTTCACCTCCAGCTTGCGGTCTTGCGTATCCAACACACGAACGCGCAAGCGAATGGCCGCGAGCGGCGGTTCTCCGTTCTCCGTCGGCAATCGTGTCGCGGTATCCACAACCGAACGCAACTTCGGACGGCGGGCGAGTTCCAATAATCGCAACTCGGACGATGAATTCTCTCCGCCGGCAATCGCGGCCTTGGCGTATTCCGTGACGGCCCGCGGATAGTCGCGTTCGTTCTCATAAATAGCGCCTTCTTCGTAACCAAAGAGCGTGACATTACCAAGTTTCTTGCGGCCTTCATTCAGGATCCGCAACGCATCTTCGAAGCGATAGTAGTCCCAGAAGACCGTCGCGGATTGCACGAAGGAATCCGGCTTCCCAGGCTCAATCTCAGCCATGGATTCCCAGTACGGTGCAACTTCCGCAAGAAGATCGCGGTCGGCGTAAATATCGCCGATACGCGCAATCGTGTCGCGATTGCCCGGATCAGCCTGCAAGAGATTCTGCTCGATGTGCACGGCATAATCGGTATTTTTCGCGTCCACGTAAGCGAGGGAACGAAAAACAGTGGATGCGCGGCGGCCAATATCGAAATCGGCGGGATACTGTGCGGCGAGATTTCCCAGTGCGAGCAAACTGGCTTCGAAATGAGAACTCCAGAGCTCGGCCTCGGCGTAGAACTGTACGGCAACAGGATTTGCGCGCGCAGCCTCATCCCAATTCCCTTTCTGAATCGCAGGCTCCGCGGATTCCAGCGCCGCAAGTTCCTGTTCGAGCCTTCCCGAGGCAGAAAGCTCTTCGAGGAATTGGTCGCGCAAATCATCCGCTTCAAACCAGTGCTGCCGCAGCAAGGCGTCCCGCGCGGCATCATCGCGCGTCTGGGGCGCTCGATACGCATAGAGCAAATTGCGCACAAACGCGAGATCGTGGGGGAAGCGGCGCGCCGCGTACAGATTGAATTGCAGATAGAGATGCGGCCCGCTGCCGATCGCCGCTTCCTGAAAGTAGGATTCCAGCTCCGTGCCGCTAAAAATCCGCACCACCTGTTGTGTAAGTTCGTCGAGATCGGAGTCGCGGCGCTGGCGGATATAGTAGTGCGCCAGCTTGTGATACCACGAGCGATCCGGAAATTGCTGCATCGCGCGGCGATACACTTCTTCAATCTTGGCGTCCAACTGATTCTGTTGCAGAAATTGCGCCAGCTTTTCGTACAGCCCCGGATCGTTCGGGTTACGGTCCAGTTCGTGGCGCAGGACCTCCAGAGCCTGCGGAAGCCTCTTCAGAGAAGTCAGGCGGCTCAAATAACGATCGAGAACGTTTTCGTAGCCGATCTCGGGGGATTGCGCGTCGCGTGCAGACACTGCGGTGCGCAGCGTAAACGCCGGACGCTGCAACCTCGCAGCTGCAGACGCGGCAGTAGAATCCTCGCCAGCGTTTTCCATCTCTTCCGACGAATCGGCCGGTCGCCCCGCTTGTTCTCCTTCCGAAGAAGCGGCTTCTTCGCCGGAGCCGATCGGGACATGATGCGCCTTCTCCGCAAGTTCCTTGAGCACGGCATCGTAAATCACAAATTCCGCGTCCGGCTGGTTGAGCCGCTCATAAGCGTCCGCCATTAAAAGAGAAATCTGCGTGCGCTCCGCGGCCTTCGGGAATTTTTCAAGGAATTGACGGCCCTGCCGAATCACCACCTCGCTCTGGCCGTAGTCCGCGTAAACCTGAATCAGGCGCGCATGCAGCGCGGGACGTTGTGCCGAATTCGGAAACTGTTGATCCAGAAGCGTCACAAGCTCCGCCGCCCGGCCCCGATGAAAATACGGCACAGCGTGCTGCTCTTCCTCTGCAAAGCTGGTGCGCGGCGATTCAGAGTTCAGCAGCAGCGAAACGATCCCGTTGAGAAAACCAGGGTTCGCGTCCGCCGTGGCTACATCCTTATAAAAGGATAGGTCGCCCGCGCCGAGCTGCAACGGCTGCTCCGGAGCAGTAAGAAGAACGTCCGCCAGTCCGCTTAAGGCGCGTTCCCGCGAATCGGGTACGCCCGGGCTGTTGTATAGCGCGAAGTAGTAGCGCGCGGCCTCCGGATAGGCTTGCGCGTCCTCGCAAAGGCGCGCCAGCGTATAAAGTTCCTCGCTCTTCCACGGAATATGCGCATCCTCTTTGTGCTGGCGGAATTCTGCAAGAACCTGCATTGCAGCGTCGCTCTTTCCCTCCTGCTGGTAGTAATAGAAGACGCGCGCGGCAGCCTTCAATTCGCCGGGATTGGCGCGCAGCGCAGCGCGCGACTCGTCAAGGAATTTTCGGAGATTCTGCGTTTCGCGCAGCAGATCGAAAAAGCTCTGCACGAGTTCCTTCGGCCACAGTGGCTCGAAGGAGTTCTGGTAAACCGCCAGCCCTTGTTTGACGCTGCCGCGGCGGTATTCCAGCAAAGCGCGCGCCTTTACTCCGAACACGGCGTCCTCAGGAAACGCCTGGGCATACTGACCGAGAACACTGGAGGCCTTTTCAAAATGTTTTTGTGCCAGTAGAAAATCAAAATATTGCATGTGGGCTGCGGATTCGTGCGGATAGCGCGCCACCCAATGCCGATATTGCGCTAGGGAGAGTCCCGTGGGCAGCGCGTTGGCCGCGATGATCCTGAAAATGCGTTCAAACGCCCCCCAGGATTGCTGCTGTTGCGGCGCGGTGAACTCTTCACCCGGGCCCGCGGGCGACTGCGCAATTACGGCAAGCGCCTGAATTTCATCGCCCGGCCTTATGCGCCGGTGATAAAAATCAGCGAGCGCGAATTGCGCGCCGATCCGGTCTTTTGCATGTTCTGTGTACAGCTTCCAGTCTTTCTCCGCGGCCGCGAAATCCAATCGTTGCTCGTCCTGGAGCGCGCGCAGCGAATAGAGCTCCGCGCTGTCGGGCTCGGTTCGCACCAGTTCGTCGAGAAGCGGGCCACTTTCGCTCGGCGGCCGCTGCGCCAGCACCGCGCCGCCCGGAAGCGGCATGGAACGGAACAGCGCATTTTCGATGCGGCTCCCCGCCTCCGCAAATTGCATCCATGAAGGAAGCGCGTCATCCGCCGCCGCAATCGCCACTGCCACGATTGTAAGAACAGCGATCAACAGAAAAATCCGCCCATGTTTTCGGCGCAGCTCAGGGAACGATTTCAATCTGCACCTCCTGCGAACCGGTATTGTGCGCGATGTCTTCGGCAGTCACCGTCAGCCGGTATGTCCCGGCAGGCATCTGATCGGGAATAACGACTTCACCAGTATTACTGCGCGCTTGAGGATTCCAATGAAGTTCCGTTGCGCTGGCGCCATCAAGACGCGCCAGCAACGTGCGCGTGCTTTCCGAAGCGTTCACCTTCAAAACAAGAACCTCACCGCGCCGGTAGCGTTTACGGTCGAGATGAATCCGCACCGTTGGCGGTGTCGTGGCAATCACAAAACTCTTGGCTTCGCGGTAGGTGTTGCCTTTTTTGTCGCGCAGGATCAAGCGCACGTTATACGTGCCGTCGCGCATGTCTTCCGGCGCAAGGAACCGCGTTTCCCAAATATCTTCCCGCGAAAGGTAGCGGAGCGGCTTCACCAACCCAAAGGGGAACAGCGCAATCACGGAGGAGATGGACGAATCGGTTTTGACGCGGAGAACCGGATCACCGGGTCGAATCACGCGCGGCCTTAGCAGCGCTCGGGGCACAGCAAGAAAGGAAGTATACGGCGTGACAAATTTGTATTTCCGCGACAGCCGGATGATTTCGTCGATACTGGCCGCGTCCTCGCCGTCCCGCGCGATCTTTTCCAGCAGCGCATCCACACGCGCCCGCGCCCAGAGCCGTGGAAGCTGCGGATGCTCCAGCGACTCCGCGGGCAAATCCGCGCGCGCGGACAAATCAAGCGATTCTCCGTCGCGAACGCCCTCAACAGCAAACGCTACGCCTTTCTGCGGATGATGATACTGACCAACCCACGACGCCATCGATCCACCGAACGCGCTCGTTTGCAGCGGATAGACGAGGTCCACCGTCGCTGCCGGATTCGCCCCCAGTCGAAGCTGCGCGACAGGGCTTCGCCCAATCTTGAAAAGGAACGAATTCAGCTTGAACTCGATCGGCTCCGTCGATAAAACGGACTCGAGCACGCCTTCCTTCATCGCCAGTAGCCGCAACAAGGGAAGATTGGCGTCGTCGCCCACCGCAAAAATATAAGTGCGAGGGCGCTGCGCTCCAGGAAGTTTCTCCCGGGCATCCGCATACCACTTCGCCAGGCTGGCGTTGCGTATCGTGCCGCGCGTCGCGCCGCCATCGCTCAACAAAAGCAAGTGCGTATCTCCGGCCCCCGCACCAGCGCATTGTTTCAATCCGGCGTCCAGCGCCTGTTGCAGGTTCGTCCCCCCGCGCAAATGGCTCGCGCGCACAAAATCCATCGCCTTCTGAATGGCCGTCGCATCCGCGAGAACCGGCGCAGCCTGAAAAGCCGAAACCTCCGAATTGAAAAGCAACAGATTGAATCGATCCGTAGTGCCCAGAGAATGCAGTGCGCGGTCCAATGCTTCGTAGCTGCGCTCGAGTTTGTCCCACTGCATGGACAACGAAGTGTCGAACAGTAGAATTAGCGTGCGCGAACCGGCAGTCGTTTCCCCTGGCGCCGTTTTGCCCGTTGAAGATGCTGCCGCCGCGGCCAGCGGCGCGCCACCTGTGGACGCGCTCTTGCCAAAACCAAGCAAAGCTTCCACTTCGAAGAAGCCTGGCTCGCTGACTGTGTGCTCCGGCGAAGTTTCGGTTGGCGATGGCGTAGCGGAAATGGGATTGCGATTCGTTAGAACGCGCGCCGTGTCCGCAGAACCCGCGTCGAGATCGTAATTGACCGAAAAATCTTCCGAGAGGCTCACATTCCCGCCTTCGAATTCGCCCTGCACGCGATGCGCCGAGTTTTCCTTCAGCGCCAGCAGGAAAAGTTTTCCGCCCAGCTGAAATCCTTTAACCGCGTGCGCGGAATCCATCTCAAAGTGAATCCATAGATGTTTCGCGATTTGCGCATTGTAATTGTCCGGATGCAGCGGCAGCGCAAAGTACGACTTCAGGTTTTCCACGGAAACACGTTCGTGATATTCGATCTCCAGCCGTTTCGTTCCGTAAGCGGGGATCGGCGTGATCTTCGCGCTGAACACCGAGCTGCGGCTCGCCTCTTCTCCATCGCGCTCGCCCATCTCCAGCAAACCCGGATCGATCGATTGCTGTGCCAGCGCGTGGTAAATCTCCTCGGCGCGCTGGCGTTCGAGAATCACCGCCGGTATCCGTGTCGGCCCATCCCAGACTGCAAAATCCGAAACCGTCGCCGTGCTCGGAAGAGCAAAAATGTACGTGCCTTCCTGAATTCCCGCGGTGTGGTTGGCAAAAACTTGCCGGATAAACACCCGCGCATCGCCATTGTCGATGCGCACGGTGATTTCCATTTCCTCCAGCGAGAGGATCGCGGGATTCGGCTGCGCTTGCCCGCGCGCAAGCAGCACGCCGGCATCCCCGTAAGCCGACAGCGGAATCAGCAACCAACAAACGAGCAAGGCAAGCCCGCCGCGCCAAACCCGCCCCAACATTTGTGAAGTAAACTTCATTGGCCAAATTCCTTTTCGCGGATGCACACCAGCCCGTTGTCCGTCCCGATGTAAACAAAATCCTTGTCCGCGGCCAGCGCCGTAACATTTTCGGATGGCAGCCCCTCGGTTACTTTCGTCCACCGATCCGTCGCCCGGTCATAAACAAACAGCCCTTTGCCCAGGCTCCCCGCAAAAACATGCCGCTCCGTCACCAGCATCGCATTGGAATTTATTTCCAGATTTACAGCAGTCGCCACATCATAAGAATGAAAGTGCCCCGCATCATCGAGCCGCACGATCCCGCCACCATAAGTCCCGATCATCCAGTCATGCCCCAGCGGCGCAACCGCCGCGATCCAGTTGCGCTGCAAACTGGAATTCCCCGTCGTATAACTCGCCACGACCTGTTCGTGCTCCAAAACAGACAACCCGCCCAGCGTCCCGGCCAGCACCCGCGATCCCGTAGCCGCCAGCGTGTAAACGTGATTGTTCGTCAAACCCTGAAACGCATACAGGCTTCGCGGCCCATCGGCATCCAGAAACGTAATCCCCGCTGGCGTAGCCACAACCATCCGTCCCGCTTCGAACGTCAAATCAGTAATATGGTCGGAGATTAGCCCGTCCGCGCGTCCCAGCGATTTCTGCAGATTCCCTGCGCGGTCAAACAGCACCAACCCGTTCGCCGTGGCCACCGCGACAGTTTCGTCCGCGTGCCCCGCCACCACGCGGTTCACGCAAAAAATATTCTCATCTTCAAAATGCCGCGCGCGCCCCCCATTCGCCTCAACAATATCGAGCCCGCGATCGAAATACCCGACCCACAATTTCCCATCGGGTTGCACAGCCAACGCCGAAATGTTGCGGTCCGTCAACGCCTCGCCGCGCGGCTCAAGCACTTTCTTCCACTCACGCCCGCGCCCGCCAAGCGCGTAAAGCCCATCATGCGTCAGCGCGTAAACAACATTTTCTCCGTGACCGTTCTTGATCTCCCCCGCCC